>Ga0183095_11127_pt1 | contig 31085 bp, 26 predicted proteins | sample BioMet4_FD_130346 | JGI IMG/M metagenome (GOLD analysis project Ga0183095, IMG submission 130346) | Microbial communities from bioreactor (seeded with sewage sludge) at LBNL, California, USA - Biofuel metagenome 4 (v2) (version 3) | ecosystem: Engineered > Bioreactor > Anaerobic > Unclassified ...
TTGTGATCCGTCGGGTCACTGATGTGGCGGACGGCATATTCTTCGAATGCTTTCGGCCCAAGAATCTCGCCGGTGGCGGTGGGGTCGCCGATGGCCACCACGTCCGCTCCGGCGGCAAGTGCGCGGGCGGCGAATTCTTTCAGAAATTCGGTTACGTAGGCAACCACCCGGTGAGCGTCCTCCGGGTTTTTCCGCAACTCTTTGAGAAAGGTCATGGGATCGACCAGCGATGCCGACGTACTGATCGGTCCGGTCAAACTGACCACAATCGGAATGCCGGATTGCCGCGCCGCCAGTCGGCGGACGGCCGCGATTACCACCGCCACCCGCGAATGGTCGCACGTCACGGAGATATTGCCGGGAATAAAATCCGCAACCGAGGCGAATTTTTCCTTCGTCACTTTGGGCTCGCACAACTCCGAACCGGGATCAATGGAACTGCCCAGCGCCTCCGCTTCAATCGTCATGCAGAACGGCAGTCCGTAATTTTCAAAGCCGGTCCGGCGCTGGACCATGCCGACCAATTCCGCCATCAGCTCACCGTCGAAGTGTGCCGGCGGCAATGTGGCCTCGGAACTCTGTACGATCTCCGTTACGGCGGCATTCATCATCCCGCCCATGCAGATGACCGGCGGACGGTCGACGGATTGTTTGGCCAACACTGCCAGCAAACGTTGTTGGGAATTTAATTCACACATCGGGCAATAACTCCTTTCGAATCGGCCAGCCGAGCTCGCGGACGGCATCCAGCATGGCGGTAATATTGACGAACGGCGTTTCCGTGGGCAAGCTGCACCCGGACGCCACAATCAGGCCGCGCGGATTGTCTCCGGCCCGGGCGACACAGCGGAACACCGCCTGCCGGACGGTTGCCGGCGTTCCCTGCAACATAATTTCCGACGGCGGTACGTTGCCCATCAACCGGACGCGATTCCCCACCGCCGCTTTGGCTTCGGCCAGGTCGGCCGCGTTATCGATCGACAGGCAGACCGCTCCGGTATCGGCCATATCCGACCAGATCGGCCGTGTCTTTCCGCAGATATGCAGCGTAACGTTCCGTCCCCGCGATCCGATATGATCGATCAGTTTTTTCAGATACGGTTTGCTGAATTCGCGAAACTGCTTCGGACTGATTACCGTCGAGGACGACATGGCGTCGGTCAAGCTCGGCGTCCCGCCGAGATCGATCATCGCGTCGGCGTAGGCCAATGACGATTCCAACGCCACCCGGCAAAGCCGGTGGACCGCGTCCGGATTCCTCAGCAACAACCGGGTCAGCGGTTCCGCCCCGATCAAAAACGAGGCGTTGGTGAACGGTCCGGTCAACGCGCCGGTCACCGGGACTTCATTGCCGATGGCATCCATCACCCGCTTCAGCGCTTCCAGCTGCAACGGCAGAATCCCGTCGCGCCGCGGGTCGGCGGGACGCAATTTATCGATAGCGGCCGCATCGGCGATCGCCGGCGCGTCGAGATATGCGGTCTCGTCATCCGGCACTTTGATTTTTGCCCCCATTGCTTCGCCGACCACATAGAGATCGGTAAACACGCGGACGACATCGTAGCCGAACTTGCGGTAAGCCTCGATCTGAGCTTTCGCCAGCAGTTTGGCGCTGGTCCGCAATTTGCTGACCTTGACGCCGATCACACGGGCGGCGGTGTTGCCGATAATCGGCACGCAAGGCAACCGGTCGAGCGGTTCGCCTTGCGCGTAAGCGGCGAACCGTTGGTTCGGCGTGAAACGATCCAACACCGTCATATTACACCTCCAGCCCGACCAGTTTTCTGGCCAGGCGCACTGCTCCGGCGGCATGAGCGGAATACCCGTCGGCGCCGATTTTGTCGGCAAATTGCTGGGAGATCGGGCCGCCGCCGATCATCACCTTGATCTGATTTCTGACCCCGCGTTCCTTGAGCAGGCTGACGACTTCCCCCATCGCATCCATCGTCGTCGTCATCAGGGTGGACAGCGCAATGATTCTGGCGTTGACTTCCACCGCCTTGTCGACAAAAGACGCCGGCGGGATGTCCCGGCCCAGATCGATCAATTCGAAACCGGAGGATTCCAGCATGATTTTGACCAGATTCTTGCCGATGTCGTGGGTATCGCCCTCGACCACGCCGATGACAATTTTCGGTTTCTCCGTCACCTCGTCGTTTTTCAAATGCGGCTTGAGCACTTCGAGTCCGGCGTACATTGCATCGGAACACATCAGCAACTCCGGAATAAAATATTCTTCCTGTTCGAAAAGGTCGCCGGCGCGATTCATGCCGGCCACCAGTCCCCGGTCGATTGCCGTATAGGCATCCACTTTTTCCGCGACAACTTTTTTTGCCAGCGCGACAGTTTTCTCTTCCTCCATATTGACGACGGCGTCGGACAACTCCCGGAATAAATCCTCATTTTCATTACTCATGATTTTTCCTTAATCTTATCGATTTCGTGTCGGAATAATTTCTCCGGCATTGATTTTTTCCGCAACCAGCAGCGAGACCCGTTTCGGACCGGTTTCCCGCATGGCCACAAACGCTTTGCCGCTTTTCCGGCAAACCGCCTTGACGATCCGCAGCGCATTATGGCTGTTGACCGTGGTGATAAAAACCACCACATCCGCATTGTCGGCGGTTCGGCGCAAGCGGCCGGAACCGAGACCGGCGCAATATCCCGGATGAAAAGAGCATTCCGCGCCCAGTGTTCTAAACTCGTTCCGATAGTGATCTTCCAGGCGTTCCAATCCGCCGATCACCGCCACTTTCAGTTTTTCCAGCGGGCATTCCGTCCGACTGCGGCAAGCCGAAGCGAGGCAAAGATTTTTTCCCGATTCAAGCGGATACATAAAATTTCTCCTGATTGCCGGGGAAGTCTTTTTTGACGGCCACCAGACTGACATAGGTGAGACGGCCCGGCAGCGAGCCATTCTGCAACCGCCGGCGAAGCTCGACTTTCATGGCGGCGGCGAAATCACCGTCAATCCGGCCGCAATCCCAGAGCCGGTCGACGGCGGCATCGAAAAGGGTTGGCAGCAACGGATTTTCAGCGTTGCCCCGATAAGAGTATGACTGCGAATAGGTGATCCGAAATCCGGCGCGGACCGCCTGTTCCGAAAGCCGAACCGCCAGTCCGGTATGCCGGGCAAGTTGCGAAAGCACGGCGAGCGTTTGCCGCTGAACCAGGGTGTCACCGCCGTCCAAGGGACCGGGCAACGTATAATCCGCATCGAAAATCGCCAGACGCCCGCCGGAGCGCAACACGCGGAACGCTTCGGTCAAGGCCAGTTCCGACCCGGCAATCTGGCGCAGGGTCGAATGAAAAATTACGGCGTCGAATTCCGCCGCCGCAAAAGGCAGCTCACGGGCATCGCCTTCCAGGAAACGGATATTGGCGGCGGTCGTCCGGCGCGCTTCCTGCAGGAAAAAAGCAGAAAGATCGATCCCGAACAATTGCGCTTCCGGATATTCGACGGCGATCCGCTTCAACACGGCGCCCGTGCCGCACCCGACTTCCAGCGCCCGAAAAGCGCCGTGCAGATTCAGCGCCCGCAGGTAGTCCCGGCGCATCCGCTGTTGCTGCGGATCGACCGCCAGATGTTCAAATGTACTGGCGAGCCGTTCAAGCCGTTCCGATTCACGATCGGCAATGTCGGAGTAAAAATCGGTCATATCCATCTTCCTTGTCCGGTGACGAAAACACTTTGATTTAATTGTTTATTAAAATAATATACAATAAGTTATTAATCCCGTCAATATGAAATCGTAATTTTTGTTTTATTTGGCGCTGGAATGATGATATTAATGAAAATATTGAGCTTATATTTGTCGTTTTTCAATAATAGGCCATTGACTTTTTCATTCGCAATACTATGTTGATAATAATGTTTATTGTTTTTGTATATTTTAAATCAAAAACCCAAAAGGAAAGGGTATCATGAGTCGAATTTACAACGACAACAGTTTGTCGATCGGGCATACGCCGCTGGTTCGCATCAATCGTCTCAACCAGGGCGGCAAGGCCAATATTCTGGCTAAAATCGAAGGCCGCAATCCGGCCTATTCGGTTAAATGCCGTCTGGGGGCCGGACTGATCTGGGATGCCGAAAAACGCGGCGTACTCAAGCCCGGCGTTGAAATCATCGAACCGACCAGCGGCAATACCGGCATCGCACTGGCCTATGTGGCGGCATCGCGCGGTTACAAGCTCACGCTGACCATGCCGGAAACCATGAGCATTGAACGGCGCAAGCTGGCGGCGGCGTTCGGCGCCAAACTGATCTTGACGCCAGGCGCGGAAGGCATGCGCGGCGCGGTCAAACTGGCCGAAGAGATTGCCGCCTCCGAGCCGGAACGCTATTTTCTGCCGCAGCAGTTTAACAATCCGGCCAACCCGGAAATCCACGCCCGGACAACCGGCCCGGAAATCTGGGAAGATACCGACGGCGCGGTGGATGTCGTCGTCGCGGGAATCGGGACCGGCGGAACCATTACCGGCATCAGCCGATTCATCAAAAATCAAAAAGGAAAAAAGATCGTGTCGGTCGGCGTTGAACCGGCCTCCAGTCAAGTGATCGGTCCGACGCTCCAGGGGCTCGATCCCAAACCCGGTCCGCACAAAATTCAGGGAATCGGCGCTGGTTTTATTCCGGGCGTTCTGGATTTGTCGTTATTGGATCGCGTGGAGGCGATTGCGGATGCGGAGGCCATCGAGTGGGCTCGGCGTTCGGCGCGCGAAGAAGGAATTATTGTGGGAATTTCCAGCGGCGCGGCATTGGCGGCGGCATACCGCTTGTCGCTGCTGGACGAATTCGCCGGAAAAAATATTGTCGTGATTCTCCCGGACTCCGGCGAACGTTATCTGTCGACGGTTTTGTTCCAGGATCTGAACGGCTGACCCCGAGCGTTTTCGATTGTGTTTTCAGGGAGAACAATAGAGATGGAGTTTCCGGGATATCAACGTGTTATTTTTAACGGCCAAAGGGAATATGTGGCCGAAGGGACCAGTCTGTTTCAATTTCTGCAGAATCATCGCTTCGATCTGGAATGGTTGATTGTGGAACACAACCGCCGCATTGTCCGTCCGGGGTTCTGGGATCGGACCGACCTGCACGACGGCGACCGCATTGAAGTGTTGACTTTTTCCGGAGAGGGAATCTGAACAGAAATTACGTCAGGAGTAAAAAATTGTAAGGAGCGTTGAAGTATGAAATTCGAAACTCCGGCAATTCACGCCGGATCGCCTCCCCGTCCCCGCTTGATCGGCAGTTCTATTTCGGCGATCAACCTGGACGGCTGAACGCCGAGGCGCTGACGGAAAATCTGCGGCGAATCGACAAATTCAAAAAAAAACAACTGAAAGACGTTTTTTTTGCATTTAATTTATACTAAAATAGTATAAAACTTAAAAATAATAAGGCATAAAGCAAAAATTTAAATTATATAATATTTTTATAATAATGTAGTTGTATTAAATATTTATAGTTTCTATAAAATTATATAAAAATAGTATATATTATAAAAAACAAGGGAGCCCGGCAAGCAATTAAAAAAATATGAAAAGGCAAAAAAACAATCGAATGCAATCTTTAATACAAAATTGGGGAAATCAATCGTGAAAATCAGTAATCCCGTTAGAACACGCCCGGACTCCGGCGTCCCGGGGAACCGGAATCGGACATCGATCCGTGGAATGGCAGTCGGCGTCCTGTTGCTGAGCACGGCCGTTTCGGCCTCGGCGGAGAAAGTCAAGGAATTGCACCTGTTGCAGGATGACGCACAACTGCCGATCGTCTCCAAAGTCTATGATCTCAAATATGCGCGGGCCAACGATCTGACCCCCTTCGTGCTGGGCGCGGTCAAGCGCTATTATTCCAGTTCGAGCGTTGACCGCTGGAATTATGCTTTCGGCAAGCAACAGTTTCTGGTGGTTTCGGCGCCGTCGCCCATCATTCCTTACATCGACGGCATCGTTCAGGCGTTCGATCGTCCGGCGCCTCCGAACGCCGACGGTTCGACGTTGGTCGGCACCGGAATTTCGCGTTTCGTCTATCAGCCGCAGTACCGTTCCACCTCCGACATTCTGAGCGTTATCAGCGCCATCGGGCATGACGGCGACGGGGTGGGGTACTTCGACAATTCCAGCAACCTGGTCTACTGGAAAGACTCCGCCGCGGACGGCGGCAATCTGTTTTTGAGCATCGTCAAGGCGTTCGACCGGCCCATCCCGCAAGCGGAACTCAGCATTACCGTCTACGAGGTCCGCAAAAGTGTGCTGGACGATGTGGGGGTCGATTATCTGACGTGGAAAAACGGTCCCGGTCTGAACCTTTTTTCCGCCGGGCTGGAATCGCAGGCGCTGAATTCGGTGGAAAGTTCGCTGGCGAACATGGATAAGTTCACGTCAACGTCCTACGGCGGCTTTGCCTTCAGCCCGCAGTTCGACAGCAGTTTTATCCGGGCGTTGTCGCAATCCGGCAAGGCGACGATTACCGCTTCGGGTTCGCTGACCGTCACCAACCCGAGCGTATCGCCCTATTCGCGCAGTTTCAGCATCAAGATCGCGCCGGAACGGCAGAACATCACCAAGGACGACAGCGACAAAACGGCGATCGGGAACGGTTCGGATGCCACTTTCCAGGTTACGGTCACCAATCCGGTAATCTGCTTTAAACAACGTTCCGGCGCACCTTATGCCGGCGTCCAGACCGAAAATGCCGTCTATTCCGAACTTGCCGGCAATTTGCAGTTCCAATATCTCGTGCAGTACAACGCGGTGACGGAACGCAGCAACAAGGGCGTGGAACTGACCCAGAAAAGCACGCTCCAATCGACGCTGACTTTCGATACCGAAGTCGAACGGCTGCTGGCCGCTTATGACCGGAAGCAGAAAGTGGAACAGGTGGTCGGCATTCCCTTCCTCTCCGAAATACCGGGGCTCAAATACCTGTTCGGCACTACCACTACGGAAGACGAGGACGTGAAGGTTTTCGTCACGGTCAAAGCGCGGCTGGTTCATCCCGATGACACCTTCGCGTCGTGGGCGGGGCGCATCGTCCGGCCTTCCGAACTCAAACTATAATCTGAATCAGGGAACAACTATTTATGTTGAAACAATATCTTTTCCCCGGATTGGTCTTTCTCGGCGGGTTGCCGTTATGGGCGCAGAATTCGGAAAATCATTACGCGACGCAGGCTTATGACAATTCCAGTGTCCAGGCGCAAATTCGTCTCAATCTGAACCCAAACGAGAATGCGGTGCATTTTATCCGCGACAATAACGATCCCTATGTGGTCACGAAAGCTTACGTGCTGAAGTATGCCGACGCCAATGAAATTCGGCCTTATATCCGCACGGCGGTGCAATCCAACCAGATCACGCAGGACAATACGGCGGTGGAAACGGCCAAACTCAACGACGGCACCAGTATTCTGCTGGTTGCCGCGGAAGAGTATCGTTTTCAGAATCATCGCGACAGTCTGAGCATCGATGAGATCGTCGCCCAATTCGACCGGCCGGACATCGCGGCTTATTCTGGCGCGTTGCGCTTCTTTTATTTTCCGCAGTATCGCAACGCGAACGAACTGAAGACTGCGATCTACAACTCCGGTATGACGCACAGCGGCGACAGCATCGAACTGTGGCAGGGCACCGACCAGGTGGCCTATGAGCCCGGGCTCAACGCGCTGATGTTCTATACGCCGCAGTTCAGCAAAAAGAATATCGAGGAATGGTTGAAAACCTATGATCGGCCGCTGCCGCAGGCGACTGTCAAATACACCGTCTACGAGATTTATGACGAAAACGACGGCAAGCTCGGGGCGGATTTCCAGTCCTGGAAAAACAATGCCGGAGCGGATCTGCTCAGCGTCGGCAGTCGCTACCGCAGCAACTGGGCTTCGACCTGGTCGGGCGGCATCGAGGCGCAGTCCGGCAGCAACAAGACGGAATATTTCAACTTCAATCCGAAATGGAATACCCGTTATCTGGACTTTCTGGTTTCGCAGAGCAAAGCCAAAATCGCTTCTTCCGGCGAAGTGGTGGTCAAGAACAACGAAACCGCGACGCTGGCGGTCAATACGGATATCTTCAGTTTCACTCAGGTTCCGATCGGCGATCAGAATCTGACCCGGACGGCCACGGTCACCGGCACGATCTATAGCGGCTGGATTACCCCGCCGAGCAATACGAGCACCTATTATTTCACGGCTTCCGACGCCGCCGGGACCGCCGTAACCCTGTCGGCGACGCCCGCCGCTTCCACTTCGTTCAGCGCGATCAAAATCACCCCGTCGGGCAACCGCGGCGATACCCGTTATCAACTGGCCGTGAAAGGCTCCGGCATTACTTTTGTCAAAGGCGGCACGGATCAGGGAACCAGTATTGACGGGATTGCTTCTTTCGCCCTCTACCAGAGTACCAAAAACATCAATTCCTACACCGGCTCCGCTTATTATACCTGGAATCAGGTGGCGCTCAACAGCGGAACGAACATTGCCAAGGGGAACAAAGAAATCACCACGCCCGGCACGGACGGATACGGATTTACGTTGAAAGTAACGCCGCAGATCAACGGCAAAGCCTCGATTCTCCGGGTCGATATCGTCAACACCAGCCTGATCGGCTGGACCTCCGACGGCAAGCCGCGGATCGACAAGGACGGCGAAGTGGTGACCGACGTTCACGTGGGCAACAACGGCAATCGTTTCATCATTGGCGGCGTCGGCAAGCGCGAACTGGTCCGCAGCGTTGCCGGCGTGCCCTACCTCCGGGAAATTCCGGGGTTGGGCTGGCTGTTCGCCACCGAATCGGAATCGATCAAATCTGCCCGCCTGGCGGTGGCGGCGGAAGTGCATCTCAGCCATGTCGGCGTCGCGCTCGATCCGACCCGCAAACAACTGGCGCAGGAAAATGCCGCCAAACTGAAAAATGCCGGGCAAAACGTGAACTGGGGTTTCGGCCAGTACGGCATCGATTCCGACAAGGACACCTCGTCGGGCAGCGATCTTAAACTCAAATAACGAAGGAACGACATAATAATGAATAAAAAGACCCTATCCTTCCTGTTGTTGCCGGCCTTGGCATTCAGCTCCGCCGCGGTGGAGCATCCGGGCGAAAACGCCCGTCGGTTGCACCTGCTTCAGGATGACGCCCAGGAACAGCTCTTCACCAAGGTTTACGAACTCAAACATGTGGCGGCCAACGATCTGGTGCCGTTCGTGCTGAGCTTTGTCAAACGCTACAACGTCAATTCCAGCGTCGAGCGAGTCAATTACGTGGCCGGCAAGCAACAGTTGCTGCTGGTGTCGACGCCGAAAAACATGATCCAATATGTCGATGACATCATCGCCAAGCTGGATGTTCCACACGGCAGCATCGACGCCAATGGTTCGGTGGTGGCGGGCACCGGCATTTACCGCTTCAGTTACCAGCCGCAGTACCGTTCGTCGGACGACATGGTAACGATCATCAACAAGGCGATTATCTGCAAAGGTTATGCCTTTCGCGATCCGGTTTCCAACCTGATCTACTGGAAAGAATCGCAGTCCACCGGCAAATATATCGGTCAGTGGATGAAAAAGCTCGATCATCCGCTGCCGCAGGCGGAACTGGTTTTCCGCATCTATCAGGTGCGTCGCAGCGACCTGAAGGACATCGGCGTGGATTATCTGGCTTGGAAAAACGGACCCGGCCTGAACCTTTTCGGCGCCGGTCTCGATGCGACCTCGGTCGATACGGTGCAGAGCGCGCTGTCGAATATCGACCAAGCGAGTTCGTGGAGTTACGGCGGTTTCTTCTTTGCGCCGTCCTTCGACCTGAGTTTCGTCCGGATGCTGTCGCAGCACGGCAAGGCCAAATTGCGCTCCTCGGCCTCGTTGTCGGTCATCAACAATTACAGCGGGACTTATTCGGTGCAGTTCTCGCCGAACTACCAGAATTTCGCCAAGGACGATTCCGATCAGACCAAGGTTGTCGCCGGCTCGACGACGCCGCTGAAACTGACGATCAACAATCCGGTGATCAACTTCCGACGCGCCGGGGAAGCCGACACCGCTTATCGCGGCGACATCGTCGATTTCACCGAGATCGCCAACCTGGGGGGAACCATCCAGTTTTCCTATCAGATTGCGGTCAGCGAAACGGTCGAACGCAACCATCGCGGCACCGAACTGACCGATCAGAGCACGGTGGCTTCGTCGCTGACCGCCGATCTCGGCGTGGAACGGTTGTTGTCGATCTATGACCGCCGCGAACAGGTCGAACAGGTGGTCGGGGTACCTTTTCTCGCCGATGTTCCCGGTCTCAAATATCTTTTCAGCACCACGACCACGATTGACGAAGATTCCAAATTCTTTGTCACCGTCACCGGGCGGCTGTTGCATCCGGGCGACAACTTCGCGCCCTGGAGCGGACGGCTGGTCAGTCTTGACGAGTTTAACCCGGAAGTCAAATAGCAGGAGTAAATACGCACTATGAAGAAAAATCTTTTTCATCGCTTCTTATTCGGTACGGCGGCACTGGCGGCGGTAAATGTCGGAGCGCAACAAGCCGGCAACGTCAACGCCACGGCTCCTTATGCCAAAACCAATGTTCAGACGCAGATTCGTCTGAACGTCGACAAAGATATCGACGCGGTCCGTTTCATCCGCGACAACAGCGATCCGCGGGTAGTCACCAAGGCTTATATTCTCAAGACGGCCGATCCTTTTGAAGTACGGCCCGCGTTGCAGAGCATCGTACAGTCGCTGGAAATCAGCAACAACACCGCCAATACCGACGTGATCAAGTTCAACGACGGCTATTCGGTGCTGCTGGTTTCGGCGGAAGAAAACCGCTTCGGGCCCCAGCCCAACGGTCAGGGCATCGATGAGATCATCCGGCAGTTCGACGTCAAGAATTTCTACGGTTCCAGCGGTTCCTCGCGCTTCCTCTATTTCCCGATGTACCGCAATGCGGTGGAACTCCAGGCCCAACTGACCAATGTCGGCACCACGCACGCCGGCGACGTCAACGAATTGATCTACGGCAAAGACGTAATCGTCAACGATGCCGGGCTCAACGCGCTTTTCATCTTCACTCCCCAGTTCAGCAAAAAGAACATCGAGGAGATGCTGAAGTTTTACGACAATCCGGTCCCGCAGATCACCGTCAATTATGTGGTCTACGAAGTTGACGACGAGAACGACGGCAAGCTCGGCAACGATTATCAGTCGTGGAAAAATGCCGATGGCGCGGATTTGTTCTCGGTCGGCGGCAATTACGCCAAAAACTGGTCCGACGGCGGTGTCAACACCACTAACGGCTGGAATAAAACTCAATATTTCAACACCAATCCCAAGTGGAGTACCAAGTATCTCGACTTTCTGACTACGGAAGGCCATGCGCGGGTCGTGACTTCCGGCGAAGTCATCGTCAAAAACAACACCACCGCACTAATCAGCAAAAACACCGGACTGTTTTACGATAAGTATACGCCGATCGCCGATAAAAGTTTCGACTCGACCTTCTCCGCCTCCGGCGCCATCACCACCGGCGCGACGGCGGCGGGTACGGCGCAATACAAATTCGTCGCCAAAGACGGCAACGGCAACGCCATCACGTTGAAGAACGACTTCACCGGTTCGCTGGGCGTAGTACGAGTTCAGGCCTCCGGCGACGCCACGCCCTGGTACAACCTGACCATCGACGGCGGCACGCTGGTCAAGAACGGTCGGGAACTGGGCAATCAGACGGAAGCCGTCACGTTTCAAATCTACCAGAGCAGCTACAATTATCAGACTCTGGCCTGGAGTTGGAACGACATTACGGCCACGGCCTTCACCGGCGATATTTCCATTCAGAAAGGCAACAAAATCGATACCGTGGCGAGCAACGCCTATGGCTTCAATCTGTCGCTGACGCCCCGGGTTTTTCAACGCGCCGCTACCCTGACCGTTTCCGCTTCCAACTCCAGCCTGATCGGCTGGCAGTCCGACGGGACGCCGCGGATTTCCGGCAACAACCAGGTGGATGCGGAAGTGCAACTGAATACCCGGGGAACGCGTTTCGTACTCGGCGGCATTGAAAAAAGCGAAGTGGTCCGGAGTGTTTCCGGCGTGCCTTTTCTCCGGGAAATTCCTGGTCTCGGCTGGGTTTTCTCCTCGGAATCGGAATCCGCCAAAAAATCCAATCTGGTGGTAGTGGCCGAAGCGCGGCTCGCCGCTTTCGACCAGCCGCTCAGCGACAAGTTGACGCAACGCGTCCGGCAGCTCGACGCCGAATTGCAGACCGGCGGCGGAAAACTCAAATGGGGTTTGGGACAATACGGTATTGATGCCGATAAGAATGACGGGCTGAAGGCTCCTGCCGGCAGCGCCCCGGTCGGCAATGAACACGGCAATCGCAACGACTCCGGCGTCGCGGTTCCGAACGGCAAGGCGAAGACCGCCGCGTTGAATCTCAATTCGCGAGCTCTCGTTCAGAAGTAATTTCTACTCTTCAGTTCTTTCTCCCCTCCCGACCGCGTTTCGGCTGCCATTCCGAAACGCGGTTCTTTTTTGCCGGAAACGGGAATCACGATCTGGAATGATCGACGGGGGCGGAAATGTCGGCGCAAAGACACCGAAACTGCGGCGGCGAAACTCGACGCCAAGCTCAAATCGCGGGTACGGCAAGAATCGCGGAGGGGAAAAAACTCAAATGCCCTGTCCGGGCGGCGTGATCAGTTGTTCGTCGTCGAGCCGCGAGAAAATTTCGTTGAGCGCGACGACTAACCGTTCGCGGAGGGTCGTGAATTCTTTTCGGACGTAAAGTTCCCGGCGCAGTCGCGGACGGGAAATCTCCACTCGGACATCTTCGACAATGCGTCCGGGATTGACGCCCAGGACAACGATCCGGTCGGCCAGCAGGAGGGCTTCGTCGACGTCATGGGTAACAAAGACGACGGTTTTGGTTGTCTGTTCGTCCGGGGTACGAAGATCAAGCAGCATATCCTGCAATTTGGCGCGGGTAATGGCGTCCAGGGCGCCGAACGGTTCGTCCATTAACATGATGGGAGAATTGGCCGCCAGGGTACGGGCGATGGCCGCTCGCTGCCGCATGCCGCCGGAAAGCTGGCCGGGCAATTTGTGATAAACGCCGTCGAGACTCACCAATTCCAGATAGGACTGCGCGGACTCGGCGTATTCCCACTTCGCTTTCCCGGGAAAAGCCTGCTTCAAAACCAGAATGATGTTTTCGCCGGTTGTCATCCATGGAAACAGCGAGTAATCCTGAAAGACCACGCTGCGGTCCAATCCGGGGCGGTCGATTGTTTTGCCGTCAATGAGAATCCGGCCGGAAGTCGGTTTCGCCAGTCCGGCCAGCAACCGGAGCAACGTGCTTTTTCCGCAACCGGACGGTCCGAGCAGACAAATGAATTCGCCGGCGGCGAACGCCAGGTTGATTTCTTTGAGTATCGGCTGCTTGCCGTAAGAGAAGGAGACGTTTTCAAAAAAGATATTCAACATCGTATGCCCTCGTTTATTGCCGCCAACGGAGCAGGTAACGCTCCACCCGTTCGGCGCCCCAGGTGATAAACGTCACCACCACGCCGATGAACAGAATGCCGACGATCACCCGGGGATAATCGGCGAAGTCGGAAAAGTTTTTCACATACCAGCCGACTCCGGCCGTAGCGCCGATCAGTTCCGCCGCCGTCAGCAGCAGAAACGCCAGCATCAATCCTAAACTGGCGCCCGTACAAATAGACGGCATGGCACCTGGCAGAATGATTCGCCACAACAAGGTCCGCTCTTTTAAATTCAGTACGCGTGCCGCGTCGATCAGACCCGGCGGAATGTTGAATACCCCGCTGACCGTATTGACGAAAATCGGCCAGAACGCTCCGACGAAAATCACGAAGATCGAGGCCAGCCGGAAAGTCGGCAACAGCGCAATGGCATACGGAATGTAGACAATCGGCGGAATCGGCCCCAACACCTTGGCAAACGGATTTACGGCATGGAATAGTCGCCGCCGCCAGCCGATGAACAGTCCCAGCGGAATCGCCGTGACCAGTGCCAACAGATAACCGTTGCTCAGCAGCAACAGCGAACTCCCCAGCCCTTTCAGCATATCCGGCAATTCGTCGATAAACAGAGTCAGAATCGCTTCGGGCTCCGGAAACAGCATCTTGTCCAACCAATGCAGTCGGGTCGTCAACAGCATCCAGATGAGCAGCGCCGCATTAATTATTCCGGCCACATCGCCGGCCGCCGCCCGGTCGGACGCACGCTTCCCGAAACGTTGTCGCCACAGCGTCACCGCTTCGATACCCAGTGTCAAAATCACCAACCGCCACGGCAGGACACCGCCGCCCGGCCACCATATCGTTACCAGTAAAACCGCCGCGATCACGTGCGGCACCCAGAAAACCACCTTTGTCATGAATAACCTCCAAATCATCGGCGGACAGGGCCGGGACTTACCGGCGTTACTCCATAAGTTTATACCGGTCTCATTCGCCGGGCCGAGCCGCCCAACCGACGCGTTAAGGGGCGGCGAGGCGAAGCGGCCCCACGCCATTTTTCAATTCCTTGTCCAGCGTCTGCCACACCGGATCGCCGTGATCGCGGGCTTCCACTTCTGCCAACGCCCGGGCATAAAGATCGGTATTGATCCGGAATGCGATATCAGCATTGGTTTTTATATAATGAGCATCCTTCATAAACTGCCAGAATTGCAACACGGACGGTTTATTGGGATCGGGACTGACTACCAGGTGTCCACTGTACAGATCGGTACGGATGACCGCCAAAGAAGTCGGTACGTATTTGGCGGTAAGTTCGACGGTCTCGTTCTGGTTGTTCCGATAAAATCGATAGGCGTTCAGCAGTCCGACCAGAAACTTTTTGTAATCTTCCTGGCGTTTGGCAACCGCATCGGTCAACGCCGTCTGGCGGCAGCAGGTATGCCCCTTCAGCAGTTCGCCGGAATATTTAACGATTTTCAGTCCCTGTTTTTCGGCCAGCGTGTAAAACGGAATCCACAGAATACCGGCGTCCAGCGATCCTTTTTTGACGGCTTCAAGCACCACGGCGGGAGAATCGAATTCCTTGAACGTCACGTCTTTCTTCCAGTCGAGTCCGGCGTCGCGCAGCGCCGCCCGAAATACGATGTCGCCGGTCGCCAGGCGGACGACGCCGATCGTCGCGCCCCGCAAATCTTTCATCTCCTTGTATTGAACTGCTTTTTCCGGTCTGGCCACCAGGGCGGCGCCTTCGCCGCCGCCGCCGCCGAAAATCGTGAAGTCGGCGCCCTTGGCGATAAAGGCCAAAGGGGCCGCCGTCCCGAAAAAGCCCACATCAAGTTTACCGGCCTTGACGGCCGTCAACCCTTCCGCCGAATTGGTGAAGCGGAAGAGTTCCACGTCGAGTCCTTCCTGTTTCCAGAATCCTTTTTCGGCAGCAACGAAATAGAGTACCTGTTCAGCGGAAGGCAGATACCCGGCCTTGATTTTACCGGTATTCTGCGCCAGTGAAAAAGGTGCGGCCGTCGACAGCAGCGCCACGGTCAATAGCCAATGTCTAAACCATTTCATTTTGCGAATTCCCCTTATTGATTGTGCTGTTTATAAAAAGCGTCGAGTTCCCGATAAGTTTTGTCGTCGGGATAGCGTTTGAGGACTTCGTCGAGCGCCTGACGATAAACGGCGGTGTCGATGTGTTGTCCGATCGGATAATCTCCGGAGATGTAGCCGATCGCCCTCATGTTTTTCCAGAAAGCGAGCGTGCCGTCTTTAAGCGGATCGGGATGGCATTGAAAAGTTTTATTCGTATACGTATCGGCGCGAATGATGTCTTCATCGATTTTTAACGCTCGGGTAAAAATCCGAACAGTCTCTTCCGGGTTTTCGCGATAGAATTTGTAAGCCCGGATCTCGGCGATCAGGAATCGTTTATAGGCGTCTTTTCGCGCGTTGAAATCACTGGTATTGGCATCCAGTCGGCAGCAAGTATAGTTCGGTGAGAAATCGGCGATATAGTTGGATACTTTCAATCCGCTGTTTTTGACCGCCAGTGAAAAATGCGGACTGAAGACGATACCGGCGTCCACCGCGCCTTTTTTTACCGCCTCCACGACCGCGCCCTGTCCGGGCAGTTCGACGATTTTGATATCTTTGCGCCAGTCGATGCCGGCCTTGAGCAACGCGCCCCGGAAAATCACGTCGCCGGTGGTCAAACGGGCCACGCCGATGATCTTGCCTTTAAAATTTTCCAGTTTTTTAAATTTATCGGCATTTTCCGCCTTGGTGATGATGGCTTGACCGCCAATCATCATCCCGCCGAAAATGGTGAAATCCGCCCCCTTGGAAATAAAGAGCAGCGGAGCGGCCGTACCAAAGGTCCCGACATCCAATTTACGGGCTTTCAGCGCCGCCAACCCTTCCGCCGTGGTGCTGAACTGGAAGAGTTCGGCGGCGATGCCCTCATCCTTGAAGTACCCTTTTTCCTTGGCGACAAAATGCAGTCCGTGAGCCGGTTCGGCAATGTAGCCGATCCGAAATTGATCCGGCGGGGCGGATGTATCGTTCGCTAAGACTGCGGAGCCGATCCCGGCGGCCAAGACGCCGATTATGAGTTTTCCCATCTTCATACTTCATATTCTCCTTGTTTTATTATTGAGTTCAACGCTTGTCGACCTTGCCGGCAAGCGAATCGCCGAGGCGGATTGCCGAAGGTCGACGTTGTGATTCGGAAATGTCCCTGGGGCGAAAGGGGTGGTAATGAATTCGGCGGAAGCGATTGTAAAATTCCATCACTTTCCTTATCCGCCGGAAACCGTCGTATATCTCCTTGTCTATTGATGTGGTTCGAGGACAACGCTATCTACAATACAATATCTTATCTGTTTAGTCAAGTATTATTTTATAAATATCAATAATATGTTTATAATAAACATGTTAAAATATATATTAAAAATATATTATTTTGTTGAATCCATAATATTCCGTAGCCATTGCGACGAATATCGCGAGCGAGAATCCCAAACGAATCTCCGAGGGAAAAAACCCGAAAAATTTGAGCGCAGGAAAGGAATGAGTGTGTGTTTTCAAGAGTTCTCCGTAGATGCGTCGACGATTTCTCGTTCCGAGGGCTTGCATAATTCATACAAAAGAAGTATTCTATAGTGTAACAGAACCATTCTACAAGGCAATGCCGTAGCCAAAAACGGCGAAACGAATCTATATGAAACTATCTACTAAATCACGCTACGGACTGCGGGTATTGCTGCAAATCGCGCTGGATGCGGAAAGCCAGCATGTCGTTACCGGTCGCGAATTGGCGGAAAAACAGGAGATTTCCGAACCTTATCTCGAACAGATCATGATTCCGTTGAAAAGTGCGGGATTGGTGACGACGGTACGCGGTTGCCGGGGCGGCTACAGTTTAAAAAAAGCGCCTCCGGATATTAACGTTCTGGAACTCATTGAACTGTTTGAGGGAGAACTCAATCTGGTGCATTGCGCGGACGGTAAACATCCCTGCGCCCGACTCAAAACCTGCGCGACGTCTCGAATCTGGGAAGAACTTTCCGCCGCCTTTCGTGAAAAGGCAAAATCGATTACGCTGGCTCGAATCATGATGATGGCCAAGGAAAGCCAACAACCGGAATTCATCATATGAAAATTCTTGGCAACATTACCGAAGCGATCGGTCATACTCCGCTGGTACAACTTAATCGCTTGACCTCTCCCGGCGGAGCGCGGGTGGTCTGCAAACTCGAATCCGTCAATCCCGGGTTCAGCGTGAAAGACCGGATTGCTCTTCATATGATCGACGCGGCCGAACAAAGCGGACAGTTGCGTCCTGGCGGCGTCATTATTGAGGCGACCAGCGGAAACGCCGGAGTGGGCCTGGCCATGGTGGCGGCCGCCCGCGGATATCGCCTTATTATCACGATGCCGGAATCAATGACGCGGGAGCGCCGGCTGGTGATCCAGCAGTTAGGAGCCGAAATTATTTTGACGCCCGCTTGCCATGGCATGGCCGGCGCCATTGCCAAAGCGGAAACGCTGGCGGCGGAACTTCAGAATGCATTTATGCCGCGCCAGTTTGACAATCCGGCCAACCCCGAAACGCATAGTTTGACAACGGCGCGGGAACTCTGGGCGGATACGGACGGCCAGGTTGATATCTTCGTTGCCGGAATCGGGACCGGCGGCACCATTACCGGCGTGGGACGTTATCTCAAACAGCAACGTCGGACGATCGCGGTCTATGGCGTGGAACCGGACGAATCGCCCGTATTGAACGGCGGTCGGCCGGGCCGGCATCAGATTCAAGGAATCGGGGCCGGATTTAAGCCGACCGTACTGGATTTGGGCGTAGTTGACCGCGTGTTCCGGATTACCAGTGCCGATGCGTTGCAAACCGCGCAGGCGTTGGCGGCACGGGAAGGTATTCTAGCCGGCATCAGTTCCGGGGCGAATGTTTGCGCGGCGCTGAAATTGGCGACCCAGCCGGAGCATGCCGGGAAGTTGATCGTTACGTTAATCTGCGATACCGGAGAACGTTATCTTTCGACTGCGCTTTTCAATCATTCGTAAACTCAAAGTCAAGTGAAATTTCTTGCTTGATACCTGCCGTCGGCAAGCTGATGCCCGGGTTTGCCTGGTTCCGCGTAAACATCACTGCCGGGATCCGGCGACAGAATCCGTAGTAATCTGGCGGAAAAACGTCATTTCCGGAAAATAATAAAAGTCGTTGTTGGTTGCATTACCCGATATGCCCGGTTATCATAAATAATCACAGAGAATGGGGAAGGCTTTCATGAAAACGGATGCGCCGGACGAATCCGCCATAGTCGGCAAGGAAAAACTGAATATTCTGATTGTGGACGACGAAGCCAATATTCGTCGGACGATGACGCTTTGTCTGGAAGCCGGAGGACACCGGGTTACGGCGGTAAGCAATATTGCCGATGCTCTGACGGAAGCGGAACGGCAGGTTTTCGAACTGGCGTTCGTCGATCTGCGGCTGGGAACGGATAATGGTTTGGATTTGATTCCGGTTTTGTCGGCCTCGTCGCCGTGGTTGCGGATGGTGGTGATAACGGCCTACGCTTCGGTGGAAACCGCCGTCGAAGCAATGCGGCGCGGCGCCACCGACTACCTGCCCAAACCGTTTACGCCGGAACAGGTGTTGCTGGTTACTGCACGGGTGGCGACCATGCGCAGCATGGAGCAGAAAGTCGCCACATTACAGGAAGACCTTAACCGATTACATCCGGAAGCCACTTTTCATTCGACGCATCCGGCCATGCAGCGGGCGCTGGAACTGGCGAAACAGGTGGCAGGCTCCGATGCGGTGGTATTGTTGCGCGGTCCGAGCGGAACCGGTAAAACCGTGTTGGCGCGGGCGATTCATGCGTGGAGCCGTCGCGCGACCAAACCGTTGGGCGTGGTATCGTGCCCGTCGCTGAGTGCGGAACTGCTGGAAAGTGAACTGTTCGGCCATGTGCAGGGGGCGTTCACCGGTGCGGTAAAGGATCATCCCGGCCGGATTGCCGGATGCGAGGGAGGAACGTTGTTCCTTGATGAAATCGGCGATTTGCCGGCGGCGATTCAGCCCAAGTTGCTGCGCTTTTTGCAGGATCGCGAATATGAACGGGTGGGCGATCACCGAACCCGTCAGGCCGATGTGCGAATCATTGCCGCCACCAATGCCGATCTGGAGCAACTGGTCAAAGACGGCAAGTTTCGCGAAGACCTTTATTACCGGCTGAACGTCATTCAGCTTGAACTGCCGCCGCTGAGCGTTCGACCGGACGACATTGAATTGCTGGCCAACGCCATGCTGACGTTTTTCGGGGCGCAGAACCATAAGACGTTTTCCGGGTTTTCGGTTGAAGCGATCCGGGCGCTACGGCAGTACAGCTGGCCCGGCAATCTGCGCGAACTGCGGAATGTGATCGAACGCGCCGCCATTCTCTGTACCGAGGAGCGGATCGGCGCTGCTTATCTGCCGGAAGCTCTAACGGCGCATCGGCAGCCGATTCAACTGGGCGACGCGGTAACGTTGGACGCCGTCGAAGAAGCTCATATCCGGCGCGTCCTGGCGACCGCCGGCTCGCTGCAACAGGCGGCCGATACGCTGGGTATCGACCAAGCCACATTGTGGCGGAAGCGCAAACAGTATCAGATTTGATTCGCCTTCTCCCTTGCAAAATGCAAGGTGAAAAATCCTTGAACTTGCGAAAATCAAGCCGTCTGTCCGATTTATTCCACCGATCAAGCTCAAACTATAGCGAATTCCGGTTGGCATGCCGAGTGCAATAGTGAATAGTCGTCATCAGGAGTGAATCATGTTGGGAATCAGACAAAAACTGTGGTTGGGATTCGGCGGATTGCTGGTCATTATGGCCGGGATCGGCATATTGACGATTCGTCAATTGGAGGAACTGGGCAAAGCCATTGACATAATTTTGCAAGAGAATTACCGCAGCGTAATTGCCGGTCAGGACATGCGGGAAGCGGCGGAACAGGCCGATTGCGGCGTACTGTTCTCGCTGTTGGGCGATGAGGATAAAGGCCGTGCCATGGTTGCCGACGGCATCAAAAGTTTTTCGTCCGCCTTGGATGTGGAAATGCACAATATTACGATGCCGGGCGAAGGTGCGCTGGCGTCACAGTTGCAGAAATCATTTGCCTGCTACCGTCAACAACTGCCTAAAGTAATGGATGCTTCGCGCCCGTTGCCGGAACGTCGCCATGCGTACTTTACCCAACTGTTGCCGGCCTTGAATGCGATTCGGACTCAGACGATGGCGGTTCTGCAGATGAATCAGAATAATATGTATGAAGCCAATCAGGCGGCGCGACAGCAGGCGTCAACCGCGCAACGCCGCATGGGAGTCGCCATTCTGGCGGCGGTGTTGATGGCGGCGATTTTCGGTTGGTTCGTGCGGCGCTGGATTTTGAATCCGGTCAGAACGCTGATTGCGTCGGCCCATGAAATCCGCAACGGCAACTTCGATCTGGTGATCAAAGCCGATTCTCATGACGAAATCGGTCAGTTGTCGGAAGCGTTCAGCGCCATGACCGAAAGTCTGCGTCAGGTGCGACGCAGCGAACGGGTAGCGTTGTTGCGAACCCGTCAGGCCACGGAAGAAATCTTCAAAGCGCTGCCGACTGCAGTCGCGATTTTCACGCCGGAAGGCCGGATTGAGCTGGTATCCGCCGGGGCGGAAACGGCATTCGGCTTACGGGCCGGCGATCTGATCGGACGGACTGAATTCGGCTGGTTGTGTGATTTGATCGACCGGGCGCTGGAGCAAAATCGTCCGGCGGAATACAGCGGAACCTTACAGCGTTTTGTCGACGGCAACGAACGTTTTTTCCAGCCGCTGGCACTGCCGATCCCGGATCGTCTGAATCCCGGCGAGGCAGCCGGAACTGCGGTCATTTTTAAGGACGTCACCAGAACGCAGGAACAACAGGAACTGAAAACCGGTGTAATTTCCACCGTTTCCCACCAATTGAAAACGCCATTGACTTCGCTGCGGATGTCGGTACATCTGCTGTTGGACGAAATTCCGGGCGCCTTGAACGAAAAACAGACCGAACTGCTGCTGGCCGCCCGCGAGGACTGCGAACGGCTGGTCGGGATTCTGGAGAACCTGCTGGATATCAATCGGATGGAGTCCGGCAAGGCGCTGATGGACATTCAGCCGGTCGGCGTAAAGACCTTGCTTACTCATGCCGTTGAACCGTTTCTCGCGGAAGCGAAAGATAAAGGAATTACGCTGAATACGGATGTCGACGGCGAGCTGCCGGAAGTGCTGGCGGACACCGCTCGAATCAGTCACGCGTTCACCAATCTGCTGGCCAATGCGCTCCATTATACCAGCCCCGGCGGAAGCGTAACGCTGACGGCGGAACCGAATAACAACATGGTGATGTTTCGGGTCATCGATACCGGTTGCGGTATTGCGCCGGAACATATCGGCCGGATTTTCGAACCGTTTTTCCGCGTCCCCGGACAAGAAAAGGATTCAGGGGCCGGCCTGGGTTTGGCCATTGTCAGAGAAATTGTTTGCACGCACGGCGGCATGACCGGAGTGGAGAGCGTTCCCGGCCGGGGCTCGACGTTCTGGTTCACGCTGCCGCGCGCCGATGAATAAGCCATAAGATCAACTCAAGGATAAAACACTTATGTTGTGGTTAACCGGGTTATTGGTAGTGTTCTGTTTCGTCTATTTGATCTATGCGATCATTGCGCCGGAACGGTTTTAAGGAGTGATCATGGGGATTTTAACTTTATTGCTGGTTTTGCTTCCGGCCGGACTGCTGTCCTGGCCGCTGGGTAAATATCTGTTCCGAGTGATGGAACCGCCGGCGGCATATGAGAGTCGGATGGGACGTGTTAACCGTTGCTGGATTCGGCTGGGCGGGTCCGCGCTTCGCGAAGAACAGACGTGGAAACGTTATTTAATCGCGCTGCTGATTTTCAATGCGGCGATGTTTGCCTTATGCTTTGCCGTGCTGGCAATGCAACAGCACTTGCCGCTGAATCCGGACGGCAAGGGAAAGCTGGAATGGAGCCTGACTTTCAATACTACCGCTTCGTTCGTTACCAACACCAACCTGCAGCATTATTCCGGCGAAGCGGCGATGAGTTATTTTTCGCAAATGTTTGCGCTGATGTGGCTGCAGTTTGTCTCCGCCGCTACCGGACTGGCGGCGTTATTGGCGCTGGCGCGGGGGCTGGCAGGGCAAGTTAAGGTCGGCAATTTTTATCGCGATCTGCTCAACGGTGCTTTCCTGGTATTGTTGCCGCTGGCATTGCTGGTCGGAATTCTGCTGGTACTGGGCGGCGTACCGATGACCTTCGACGGCGCGGCGGTGGTCAAAACGCTGGAAGGCGCAACTCAGACCATCTGTCGCGGCCCGGTGGCCGCGATGGTAGCGATCAAGCAACTCGGTACCAACGGCGGCGGCTTTTTCGGCGCGAATTCCGCTCATCCGTTCGAAAATCCGAGCTATTATACCAATCTGATCGAGTGCATCGGCATTATCGTGTTGCCGATGGCCTGTGTCTGGTTATTCGGTCGGGTGACGAAACGGATGAAACACGCGGCGGTAATCTTTATCGTAATGGCGTTGCTGTTGATCGCCAAGACGGCGTTGGCGCTGTACTGGGAAAGCGCGCCGACGGCCGCGTTTAAGGGGTTGGCGATCACTGCGGACGCAAATCTGGAAGGCAAGGAAATGCGGTTCGGCGGCGGCGCGGGCGCGGTCTGGTCGGTCGTTACCACCTGCACCAGCAACGGCTCGGTGAACTGCATGCACGACAGCCTGAATCCATTGACCGGTATGATCCCCATGATCGGCATGTGGCTGAATTCGACGTTCGGCGGCGTGGGGGTGGGATTGATCAATATGTTTCTCTATATCATCGTCGGCGTGTTTATCTGCGGCATGATGGTCGGGCGCAGTCCGGAATATCTCCGCCATAAAGTGGAAACCGGCGAAATGAAACTGGCTTTGTTGGCGTTGCTGGTTCATCCGTTGCTGATTCTCGGCGGGACGGCGTTGTTTGTGGTAACCGCTTGGGGTGCGGCAACCACGGGTAATCCGGGGATTCACGGATTCTCGGAAATTCTGTATGAGTTCAGCTCGGCGGCGGCCAATAACGGTTCCGGTTTTGAAGGGTTGGGTGACAATACCATTCCATGGAACATCGCCACCGGAATCGTGATGTTGTTGGGTCGTTTTCTGCCGATCGCGCTGCCGCTGGCAATCGCCGGGATGCTCGGCGCCAAGAAACCGATTCCGGAAACCGCCGGGACGTTGCATACCGATACGCCGATGTTCGGCCTGGTGATGCTGGGCAGCGTGGTTTTTATCGGCGCGTTGCTGTTTCTGCCGGTGGCGGTATTGGGCCCGATCGCGGAACACCTGCAAGCGTTAGCCGGGGTTAAATGAAGAGGAAATGATGATGAGTTTTAATCATAATAATGAAAGTGCCAAGTTGCAGCGGCGGCATACCCGCAAGGCGTCCTTGTTCGATCGGGAAATGGTTCGGACGGCTGCCCGACAGTCGCTGGTGATGCTGAATCCGAAAATCATGGCGCGCAATCCGGTGATGTTCGTTACGGAACTCGGCGCACTGCTGACTACCATCGTGCTTTTTCCCGACATTTATACCCGTAATTCAGCGTGGAGATATTCCCTGGCGGTGGCGGTGATTTTATGGCTGACGGTGCTGTTCGCCAACTTTGCGGAAGCGCTGGCGGAAGCGCGCGGCAAAGCCCAGGCGGAAACCCTGCGCCGAACCCGCAGTCAAACTCAGGCCCGTAAACAGACCGACAGCGGCGAAATCATCGTTTCATCGGACGAATTGCGGGCCGGCGACGTAGTGGTAGTGACCGCTGGCGAAATCATTCCCGGCGACGGCGAAATCATCGACGGCGTGGCTTCCGTGGACGAATCGGCCATCACCGGCGAATCCGCCCCGGTAGTCCGCGAAGCCGGCGGCGACCGTTCCGGCGTAACCGGCGGAACGCGGGTATTGTCCGATCGGATCGTCATTCGCATCAGCGCCGGAGCCGGCGATTCCTTTCTGGACCGGATGATTGCGCTGGTCGAAGGCGCAACCCGGCAGAAAACGCCGAACGAACTGGCTTTGACCGTGACGCTGGCCGGGCTGACGCTGGCGTTTCTGATGGTCACCGCCTCGCTCTATCCCATCGGGCGTTATTTCGGCGTGACGATTCCGCTGCCGACTTTGACTGCGCTGTTGGTTTGCCTGATTCCGACCACCATCGGGGCGTTGCTGGCGGCTATCGGTCTGGCCGGCATGGATCGCGCCCTGGCGGCCAACGTACTGGCCAAGAGCGGCCGGGCGGTGGAGCTGGCCGGTGATATCGATACTCTGCTGTTGGACAAAACCGGAACCATTACCGTCGGCAACCGGCAGGCGTCCGCTTACTATCCGTTGCCCGGAATTACGTCCGACCGGCTGGCGACCGCCGCCAACTGGGCATCGTTCGGGGATCAGACCCCGGAAGGACGTTCGATTGTCGAACTGGGAGAAAAAACGCTGGGTATGGCCGCGCCGCGCGAACCGGCGGAGGCGACGGTTATTCCGTTTACAGCGCAGACTCGGCTGAGCGGACTCGACCTGCCGGACGGGCGAAAATATCGCAAAGGCACGCTTGATGCCGTCGGCAAATATCTGGCGCAGGAAGGCGGTCCCGTTCCGACGGCGTTGTCGCAACTGGTGGAAACCGTGGCGCGCGGCGGCAGTACCCCGATTGTAGTGGCGGAAGGGAAAGCGGTTTTGGGCGTTATCGCGTTGTCCGACGTGCTGAAACCGGGCATCAAAGACCGTTTCGAGCGATTGCGTTCGATGGGCTTGCGCGTGGTGATGGTCACCGGCGACAATCCGTTGACTGCGGCCGCGATTGCGCGGGAAGCCGGCGTCGACGACTTTGTAGCCGAGGCCAAGCCGGAAGACAAGCTGGAGTACATTCGCGCCGAACAGCGCAAGGGGCGACTGGTGGCGATGATGGGCGACGGCACCAACGACGCCCCCGCGCTGGCGCAGGCCGATATCGGCATGGCGATGAATTCCGGCACTCAGGCGGCCAAGGAAGCCGGCAACATGGTCGACCTCGACAGCAACCCGACTAAATTACTGGAAGTAATCGAAATCGGCAAACAATTGCTGATGACGCGCGGGGCGCTGACCACTTTTTCCATTGCCAATGACGTGGCCAAGTATTTTGCGATCATTCCGGCCATGTTCATGCTGGCGATGCCGCAACTGGCCGTGCTGAATATCATGCGTTTAGCGACGTCGCAGAGCGCCATTCTGTCGGCGCTGATTTTCAATGCGATTATCATTCCGTTGCTGATCCCGGTTGCAATCCAAGGCGTCAAATACCGTCCGCTGGGGGCTGATGCCATCCTGCGTCGGAATCTGCTGATTTACGGCTTTGGCGGTGTTATCGTGCCGTTCATCGGCATTAAACTGATCGATCTGGTTATAAATGCCTGTGGCTTTTGTTGAGGAGACCCTAAAATGAAACATCTTCGTGCGGTATTGTTTTTGACCGTATCAACCTTGCTGGCGTGTTGCGTTATTTATCCATCGGCGCTTCTGGGGATTGGCCGGCTGTTTACCCCGCATACGGCTTCCGGGCGAATTCTTTATGACCGAGGACAAGCGGTCGGTAGCGAAATCATTGCTCAGAACTTTACGAGAAATGAATATTTCTGGCCGCGCCCGTCGGCGGTTGATTACAATGCCGCCGGCAGCGGCGGCAGTAATCTCAGTCCGACCAACCCCGAATTGCGGAAACGGGTGCAGGCGGCTATCGTAAAATACGGCGCGACCGCAACAAATCCCTTGCCGGCTGACCTGGCAACCGCCTCCGGCAGCGGACTTGATCCGGAAATTTCCTTGGCGGCGGCAAAATATCAGGCGGCGCGAGTAGCGACGGCGCGGCATCTGCCGACCGCTATCGTGTCAGCACTGATTGATCGTCATACTAACGGTAACGGTGAATTGTGGCGGCCGTCGCCGTCAGTCAATGTGTTGAAACTGAATCTGGAACTCGACCGGCTGACCGGCGGAGGCGTAAAATGAATGAAACTCGGGCCGACAGCTTCCTCCGGCTGATCCGGCGTTCCCAACGAGGACGGCTGAAGATTTATCTCGGCTATTGCGCCGGGGTCGGCAAAACGTATCAAATGTTGCAGGAAGCACACCGGTTGCGGCAGAGCGGCATCGATGCGGTGATCGGCCTGGTGGAAACGCACGGTCGCCAGGAAACTGAAGCGTTGGTCGCCGACTTGGAACTGGTGCCGCGGCGTAAGACGGTCTATCATGGCATCGAGATCGGCGAAATGGATCTCGATGCGATTCTGGCCCGCCGTCCGGCAGTGGTGCTGGTCGACGAGCTGGCGCATACCAATGTTCCCGGCAGCAAAAACGCCAAGCGCTATCAGGACGTTGAAGAAATTCTGGCGGCGGGGATACACGTAATTTCCACCCTGAATGTGCAGCATCTGGAAAGCCTTTACAACCTGGTCGAGCAGTCCACCGGCGTCAAAGTCAAAGAACGTATTCCCGATAAAATCGTGGCCGAGGCCGACCAGTTGGTCAATGTTGACCTGACTACCGAAGATTTGCGGCAACGCTTGCAGGACGGTAAAATTTACCCCCCGGAACGTATCGGCACGGCGCTGAATAACTTTTTTCAGGCGACCAACTTGGAACAACTGCGCGAACTGACGCTGCGCGAACTGGCTTCGCAGATCGACTTCCGCCGTCGCGATTTACCGAATGGCGAAGATGTCCCGGCCAGTCCCGATCAGGTGATGGTCTGCTTGAGTTCCAAGGGACCGAACAGCGAAACGCTGTTGCGTTATGCCTCCCGTCTGGCTGGTCGGCTCAACCGCAACTGGTATGCGGTTTATGTGCAGACGGCGGCCGAAAGCCCGACCGCAATCGATCGGGAAACCCAACAAATACTGTGCAATACGTTGACGCTGGCACAGCAATTGGGCGCGACCGTTTTTACCTATAAGGGAAACGATGTGGTAAAGACGATCCTGCAATTTGCGCATGAATACCGCGTGGGGCATATCGTGCTCGGTTCGCCGGGGCGCGATCTGCCGTGGTGGCGGCGGTTGTTAGGACAAAAAGGGATTGTCGATCGGCTGGTCAAAGAAGGAAAAGGCGTAACGGTGGTGGTCCTGGATACCAGCCCTCGCGAACCGGAATCCGTCATGGTCCCGGTTCCAATAATGGCAGGCGCTTCGGAACCCGTCATGAACCCGTCCGGGTTGCCGTCCGACTTACAGGTATTGTGCTGGGATGATACCCGAGGGAAAGCGCAGGTGATCAATGAGATGTTGGACGCCGCGTGCCGGCACCGTCATCTAAACCGGGCGGCGGTAGCGGAAGCATTGACGGCAAGAGAGAATCAGGGATCGACTTTTCTTGGCCGCGATGTCGCCGTACCTCATGCAAGAATTGTTGGGGTGACTGCGCCGGTACTGGTGATTGGAATCGTGCGTCATGGGGTGTTCGACTGGCAGGCGGAAGGGCCGATCCGGGTAATTTTCCTATTGCTGTCCCCGGCCGCGCCGGCGGACATTCATGTCCGTATGTTGGGGCAACTGAGCCGCTTGGCGCAAAACGACCTTCTGATGCAGCAATTGAAAGATGCCGCCGATCCTGCCGCCGCTTTGCGATTGATTAACGAGGGTTAACGACAATTACACGACGGTTCAGCAGACCCTAATTGTAGCCAAAAAACGGGTAAAATCAATGCATAAACGTATACTTACAAATCATTTGATGTTTGCAAATGATTTTCTGAAAATCTGGAGTCCTTATTGGTCAGAAACAAAATCTGTCGTATGGGATAACCTCAAAATCATAGGTAAAATCACTAATGGTTTTATTACTATTCAATATCATATTGATTATATGTATTCCAAACGACAAAGAAGGTTGACAATTATAGTTTTGCCTCTTCACCAGAATTTATGGGTGACCTGCCGGAACCGCAGTTCACCCATAAATTCTGGTGAAGAGACATGCGCCTTTACCCACTAATTCTGGCGAAGACCCAAAAAAAGAGAAAAAAAACAACGTCTGACGGCAACCTGGGGCTGACACTTTACATAACGGTGCGGGAAAGAAATAAGACGCTGTTTCAAAAGCGCTTCGGGGCTTTCCCGCTATCCATAATTTGAGACTTTCGTTGACTTTGGGCGAATTCGCCGGATTACGAAGCGGTATTTGTTCTTTGACCCTCAATGAAAAATCCGCTTGACAAACATTATGAAATGTTGTATAATAGACACATATAATACAACATTGCATGAAGCTGAGCAGAAATCGATGAATAAAATCCAGGCAAACCTGAAAATTGCGCTGACCAACGGTCTTGCCGCTGTCGACTGTCCTCTGAATGCAAAGCTGCGTTCGGAAGACCGTCTGGTGACGATTCTAGGGTGCAGCCGACGTTTTCTGCGGAATGTGCTGGACGAACTGGCGAGTGAGGGGATTGTGAGGAGACAGCGTCCGGTGGGAACATTCCTTATTCGTCGTCCGGCGGCAATTCCGCTGGATCAGATTCCCGCCGACATGCCGCTGAATTTACAGCAGATTTTACCGGAATTGTTGGTCGAAGAAGATAAGCAGTGTCAAGCCCCGACCGTCGGGCCGAGTATAAATCAACCGTTGCCCAATGTTCAATTTTGGGGGATCACGCCGACGCAAGGTCCGGCTCAACATCTTTTTCAACTGGGCATGCTGCAAGCTGCCATGCAGATGAATGTAAAACTGACTTTTCATGCCTTGGAGACTGAAGCCGGATTGTTGACTTACGAACAGGTATGGGAACAAATGCGTCGCGAACCGTGCGATATTTACGTTTTGCCGGTGGAATGGCGGGAGAATTTTGCGGCATGTTTCGAAGACCGCACAACACTGTACATCGACTGGGGGTCGATGATGGAACCGGAAAAGACTAATATCGGCCTGGATTCATATGAGCAGATGGAACGGGCTCTGGAGATGTTTGCTCAGGCCGGCTTGACCCGAATTGCGATGGTTGCCAAATTCATGGAGGGGGCCGAATCCGACTGGTATCAACAAAATATGCGGCGGCGCTATAGTCATTTCATGACGTCTCATCACCTGAATGACGGCTGTATTTCATTTATTAAAATCCGGCTGAGTGAAGTTGTTGCTGCAACCAGAGCCCTGTTGCGCGATTATCGTCCGGAAGCCATCTATGTTCATGATGACTTTCTCCTGCGGGGCTGCGCCATGGAACTTCACCGGCAAAAACGGATTCCGGGTCGAAATATTGCCTTGATTACTGCCAGCAACCGAGGCATTCCGTTGCCGCCGGACTACCATTGGACCGCTTTGCAATGCGACATGAAAGAAATGGGAGTACAGACGTTAATCCAGGCGGTCCACTGCGTTGATCATCTGTTCCTCGAGCCGCCGTCAATTTGGCTTAACGCGAGATGGCAATGGGGGGATACTCATTTGTCGACGGTAAAAAATCAACATGAAAAGACAGAGACTGAGATTTTATGCTAGGATTCTGTCGATGCTGTTTTTATAACAGATACATCCGTGAAACTCCCCGAAACGTTTGGGCCGCGAATGGTTGCATGGGAGAATCCGAAACGGTTCGGAGCCGATGCCAAGCGGAGTATGGCTCGATAATCACGCGGTGGAGCGTCTTGGTCGCTGATCGTACGAAGTGCGACAGTGGTTAAACCTGTTGGTGTGATATGTCACTGAATTTTGATTATTTTGCTCGTTATAATCCTCAACCAAAGGAGATCGGAATGAAAAAGAGAATGTTTTTTACGCTCATAGAATTATTAGTGGTTATTGCCATTATCGCCATCCTCGCCGCTATGCTGTTGCCGGCATTAAGCAAAGCCCGCGACACTGCCAAGGCGATCAGTTGTACCAACAATCTGAAACAAATGGGATTGGCGACTGCACAATATGTCGGCGACAATCAGGAATATCTGCCGTTGATCCGTTCGTTTGGAAGTGCCTGGCCCAAACCTTTTGGTGGAGAAAACTGGGTTAATCAGCTCTATGTCTATATTGCCGGGCAATGGCCAGACCCCAGTTTGTCCAATACGATTTTCAACAATGTTATGAAGTGTCCGAGCGGACTGACTGACTGTTGCTTAACCTCTGCGTGGTACAGCAATAATATTCAGATCACAAACTATCTGTATAATGCCCGAATCGGTGATATGGTATCCGCAGCCACTTCGACTGCGTATCGGGCAAGAAAAATGAACCGTTGTCCTCGTTCGTCACTGGCAGTATTGATGGTGGACGGAAAAGCACACCAAGGAACAACCAATCGGCTCGGATTTGAAAGCGGCAACCGCGACACCCATTTCAAGTTTCGTCACAGCAAAGGTATGAACAACCTCTATGCCGACGGTCACGTTGCCAAGACCCTGTATGTGGAAATGAGCGATTCCACCTATATTTTGACTTATTATGCCTTGCAGAATGCCCCGATGTCCAACTGGTAATTTTCAACTGAAAGGTTTTGTTCATGCG
>Ga0183095_10621_pt2 | contig 31081 bp, 28 predicted proteins | sample BioMet4_FD_130346 | JGI IMG/M metagenome (GOLD analysis project Ga0183095, IMG submission 130346) | Microbial communities from bioreactor (seeded with sewage sludge) at LBNL, California, USA - Biofuel metagenome 4 (v2) (version 3) | ecosystem: Engineered > Bioreactor > Anaerobic > Unclassified ...
TGCTTTTGGCAATGAACCAATCACATCCGCTAAACCACCAGTCTTGATGAAAGGCAGTCCCTCTCCTGCAACAAACAAAATAGATCTAGGCATACGATACCCCTTTCTTAAATACGGTCTCTTCTCTTAACGTAAACAGGTGCTTCGTTTGTTCCCTTGAGTTCCTTGACATGGTGAACAATCGCATACTTATCAACTAATACATGATCTAATTTCGCATTTTCACCAATATAAGAACCAGGAAGAATAATGCTGTCCTTAACAATCGCTCCCTTACGGATCGTAACATTGCGTGAAATAATTGAATTCTTTACAGTGCCTTCAATGACACAGCCATTTGCAACCACGGATCCCTTCACGGAAGAACCTTCCGCATACAGACTTGGAGAAGAATCGTTGGTCTGGGTATAGATTGGCCAGTCTGGCTTAAACAAACCGGCAGCCACCCCGCGATCACGTAAAGACATGGACAAACGGAAATATTCCGGCAGACTATTAATGCATCCAACAAACCCCTTGATTCCATATCCTCGGATATCCAGCTCATCAATGGAATCTCTGAGAATATCCTTGAACCAATATAAGGAAGATGTTTCCGCCGCTTTCTTTACTAATTCGATAAATAATTTCTTGCTTAAGACGTAGCATTCCAAGGAAATAGAATCATTCTTTTTCTTACCACGGTTGCGATGCATTTCAACAACCTTCTTCTCTCTATCCATGGTAAGTGTGTCACAGCCTAAGAATTCTTCCTTCGCATTCAATGTATTGTAATAAAGACATGTGACATCCGCATGACTTTCAATATGATGCTGCACTACCGTACTGTAATCCAAACTATATACAAAGTAACTAGGTGCCATAAGGACATATGGATTATCATCCTCTTCAATGTACTGCATGTTCAGCATGAAATTTGCAATATCATGATTATAGACAGAAGACGTAAATGTCTTTTCTCCATAAAGGACACGGAGTTTTCCCCGCTTGGAGTTGATGTTGTAATGTGCACCATCCCCTAAATGCTCAATCAGGTTTCTTGGTTTTTCTTTCAAATAGACCTGTACATTGGAAATACCGCTATTTGTCATATTTGATAATACAAAGTCGATGACACGATATCTGCCCATGAACGCCATTGCAGGGACAGGGCGATAATCACAGAGACCTTCGACATTGGCAGAACTGTTTTCAAAATTGATAATTCCGAGTGCTTTCATCTTGTCATTCCTCCTTACTCAACATACTTCTTCGCAAACAGATCGATGTGTTCACTCTTTGCGCTTCCGCAAACCGCTCCCGGTGCAACTTCCACATCATCCGCAATAATACTACGGACAATCTTTGCACCTTCACCAATCTTTGCGCCAGGTTGAATGACCGAATCAATGATCTTGGCACCTTTGGCAATGATACAGTTGGTGCCAATGACAGAGTTCTTGACTTCGCCTAATACGACAGCACCCTGTGTAATATAAGAATTTTCAATCTTTGCATCTTCGCCAATAAACTGCGGCAGTGCATTGACATCTTCGGTATAGATTTTCCAGCTCTTATCGCCCAGATCCAGTTCATTGGCACTCTTCAATAGATCCATATTGCTCTCCCATAAAGAGTCAATCGTTCCAACATCTTTCCAATAACCATTAAAGCGATATGCTGCTAATCTTCTTTTATCCTTTAAGTATGCAGGTATGATATCCTTGCCAAAGTCATGCGATGATTTTTCATCCTTATCATCGGCCAACAAATACTTGCGCAATGTCTTGTATTCAAAGATATAGATACCCATGGAAGCAAGATTGCTCTTTGGATGTTCTGGTTTTTCCTCAAACTCTTCAACCATATCATTCTTATCGCAGTTCATAATGCCGAATCTGCTTGCCTCTTTTAACGAGACCTGAAGTACCGCAATCGTTGCATCAGCTTTCTGCTGATTGTGATATGCCAGCATCTTATCGTAATTCATTTTATAGATATGATCTCCCGATAAGATTAAGACATATTCAGGATCGATGGAATCTAAGAAGTCGATATTCTGGGTAATTGCATCTGCCGTTCCACGATAAACTTCAAAACCTTTTTCATCCGTCTCTCTTGGCGTCAATACGTATACACCGCCATCATTGACATCCAAGCCCCAGAATTGATCTTTTGCGACATACGCATTTAAAAGAACCGATTCATACTGGGTTAATACACCTACTGTTGATACGCCGCTGTTTGCACAATTGGATAGCGGAAAATCGATGATACGATACTTACCACCAAAGTGCACAGCAGGCTTTGCAACTTTCTTTGTCAGGTCATGAAGACGACTTCCTCTTCCGCCAGCAAGAATCATTGCAGCCATTGTGTTAGCTCTCATTATATTTGCCTCCCAATTATTGAGATGTTTCCTAAACATATTATATACTGAACAACATTATTTTTATCACTTAAAATAATGAATTTTATTTTCTGCTTTTCTTTTTATAAATGAATTTCTTTGCAAAGATATGCCCGAGCTAATGAGACAAAGTAAAGGGATCCTGTAATTACAACACTACCCGCAGGATTGGTTTCTTTTCGCGCGGTATTCACCGCAGTCTGCCAAGACAAAATCGTTTCTGCATGGGGAATGAATAAATCTTCCAGAGTATCGGCACGGGCGTTTGCAAATTGTGTAATGATCAACCGGTCACAGTTCGCCAGCAGCAATTCTGCCATCGCCTGTCCAGGTTTATCTTTTAAGGCACTGAAAACAACCGTTAACGGACGCGGCAGACAGGTAAAAGATGCGATTAAAGCACGCATGCCTTCTTCGTTGTGAGCCCCATCTACGACTACCATCGGTTCGTTTCCCATTACTTCAAAACGTCCTGCCCACGCTGCGTTCTGCAGAGCCTTCTTTGTTAAATCTGTGTGAATATTGATGCCAAGCAGTTTTGCACTTTCTAACGCCAAGGCCGCATTCCTTTTTTGATACGATGCAAAGGATGACAATGTATAAATATCCTGATCAAAACGCAGGTTCTGCCCGCCAACATCATCAAAAGCAGGGCACTTTACGAGATTTGCATGTCTGCGTGTCGCTTGGTACGTGATGACTGGGAGCACTTTTTTTGAAAGATACCCTACGACGCAGGATGTATTTTCCTGAATAATACCAGCTTTTTCAAAAGCAATCTGCTGCAGACGATTGCCGAGAATATTCATATGATCATAGGAAATGGTGGTGATAATTTCCAATTCAGGTCTAGCGATGACATTGGTATTATCTAACCTGCCGCCAAGACCGCATTCAATGACCGCATAGTCAACGTGTTGATCCTTGAACCACAAAAAGGCAATTAGACAGTCAATCTCAAACATACCAAGATCTTCTTCTATAATTGCATCCACATGTGCCATGAGATATTGATGGAAAACATCTGCCGTAATCCATTCCCGATTAATGCGGATCCGATCACGATGATCAACAAGGTGCGGGCTGGTGAACATACCAACTTTATGACCATGTGCCATCAAAATTTCTGCTAAGTCGTTTGTCACAGAGCCTTTGCCGTTGGTTCCTGCCACATGAATGGTACGAATGGCATCCTGCGGATTGCCAACAGAATTTAAGATATGCTTGATAGGCAAAAGGCCATGATTCCGATTCTTGCGGCTCATGACCCATTCTTCATTATAGTCTGTCATAAATTGATATTCGGAATCTGCCAGTTAATTGGCTTTTCTCCGTTCTTCTCCAGGAAAGCATTTGCTTGTGAGAAATGTCTGCAGCCAAAGAAGCCATGATATGCACTCAATGGGGATGGATGCACCGTTTCTAAGACAAGATGTTTTGTATGATCGATCATTGCCGCTTTTGTGCGGGCATTTCTTCCCCATAACAAAAAGACGACTGGTGTTTCTTTTTCATTGATTTTTTGAATCACATGATCGGTAAATGTATCCCAGCCATGTCCCGTATGCGAATTGGCCAAACCTTCCCGTACGGTCATCGTCGTGTTCAATAAGAAGACTCCCTGCTTAGCCCAAGGCATTAAATATCCATTGTTTGGAATATCACAGCCAAGGTCATCCTGCAGTTCTTTATAAATATTCTGCAGACTTGGTGGAATCTGCACCCCTGGATTGACAGAAAAACACATACCATGTGCCTGATGCGGTTCATGGTATGGATCCTGACCAAGGATCACCACTTGAATGTCTGGATAATCCGTATTCTCAAAGGCCGCAAAAACCTGAGGCCGTGGAGGATAGATTATCCTGGTTTGATATTCCGTATGCAAAAACGCGGATAATTTTTTAAAATAAGGCTGGCTCCATTCTTCCTGCAGCCAAGGCCACCAATGATTATGCACCAAAAGGATCATCCTTTCTGTATCTGCGGCCAGCAATCAAAGCAATGATGCCAATCGCGGCCAAGCCAACCCCAATACCGCCGAATAAAAACCAATTTGGTGTTTCTTTCGCTGTGGTTGTATCTTTGGCATTATCATTCAATAATGAGGAAGATGAAACCGTTCCATTATTGCTTTGTATATATGAAGCAACATCGGCGGCAACCAAGCCGAAGTTCCGAGAACCATTGTTTAATAATACAGTATTGAATTCTTTTGCGTCAAAGTTACTGCCCAAGGCATCTTCTGCTTCTTCACGAAGTTCCATAAAATAAGCAAGTCCAACACCATATGGCACAAGCATATTTGGATATTCTTCAATATAGGAAATTATACTTGGAACCATGCTTGTCTGCAGGCCTAATTGAGAATAGTAATCTTTGACTTCGGTTTCATCATAGCCCAGACCATTGACCATCAGATCAGTAGCTGCTTCCAAAACATACTGAAAACCGGTATTCATCGCATTGTAATCCGCCAGTTGTGCATTAATCCCTGCGTATTTCCACATCTCATTTTCAGAATACATTGCCCAGCCCTCGGTATAGGCAAGATTTCCCATGATTAAGCGTAAAGGATTTGGATTGGTGCTCATGTAGTAGTTCCGCTGATACATATGACCGGCAATCCCTTCGTGGGCCAATGTCTCATAGAGATTATTGGCATCACTGATGTTGCTGGCATTGATTTTAATCGAATTGGAAGCGGCATCATCGACAGGACACAGTACGTAATACGCAACAACACTGTCGGTAGCAACACTGGCATCTAAGTTATCCACATGATATGTAAAGGAAGATAACGTTGGGAACTCTTTACTTAACTGCTGCTGCAGATACGTTAAGGTGTCTTCTGGGGTACGCACTGGTACAGTTTCATTTGTATTTGAATTTGCTAACGTAGTCTGTGCTAAGGAAAGCTTTGCAATGCCATTCTTTAAATACGTCGTGCAGAGATCGACTATCTGCTGAGTTGTTTTACTGGAAGAGGTACTTGTCCGCAAAGCTGCCTGGTAATACTCTTTGCCTTGCGGCAGATCATAGACCGAGTCTCCATACTTTCGTGTGCCCCGCATCTTTTCCAAGGCATCTCTTGTTTTCTGGTAAGCTGGAATAATCTGTTCCAGAACAATCGTCTGGTTCTCGGCAATATACGATGCTTTCTCAGTATCCGTTAAGAATGTTGCTGCATTGACACTGTTGTTAAAGACATCAATCAATGCATTATTGGAAGTCTTGGTGGTAAAGCCATCAATCCATTCTTCGGTTTCATTCAGCTGTGTATTCGTTAAAAAGATTCCCTTGCTGGACTGTTCCTGCGTAATAGAAATAGCTTTATCCAAGTATGCAGGGATAGTCTTTAATACTTCAATGTAGTCGGCAGTATCTTCTTTGTTCCGCATGACAAATTCCGTCATGTTCGTAATCAAATTAGATGTGACATCCGTATTTGGTTCAAACAGCATTTCTAAGTCCATATACTCAGCCTGATCAATGGCAGCTGTTAATTGGTACTCATATTCTTTATAGTCTTCTTTCTGGGTATCACTCAAACTGTCATAATCAAATTCATGCAGAGCATCCAAGGATTTCTGGTTCTCCGCGATAACGGTCTTTTGATCCTTGATGGTACCGATATTTGCTTCCGGTTTGGTAATGCCGTACGCACTGTAATTCACAACGTTGTAATGCATCGTTGTGTAGTCTTCTTCATTCATTGCTACAAATTCACTGGTCAAAAAGGCATCAAAGTCAGAACTGCTCTTGGAACTGTCTGCATAAACAACCCATGGATTCATGGATAAGACCATTGCGGCTCCGGTAAATCCTGTCAGTATCCTCTTTAGCATTGTCATACACAGACTCCCTTCAAACATATCTTTATTATAACGTAAAAGATTGCTCTGTGCAGAGCGTCCTCTTGTTGTTATTCTGTCTTTCCCTAAATTAGGATTCATTATAGTTCAGATACCTCTGCTCTATGGAAATCAGATTTCCCTATATCACATGTATTTCAAATCCTTCTTTATTTTCAATATTGACACTCGCCAGATTCATCTCTCAATATTGATGCTTGATTTCAACATCGCTGCGGAGAATAACAAAACAGAATACACCTTGTACACCGCTGCATCTACAATGATCGCAGCATCTGATTTGCGGCTGTCGATACGAGACAGTCATAAACCAGTTGCACAACGTATGATTGAAACAATGTCTTCCTCCTCATAAATACGAATCATTTCTTCTACGCATCTATACTTCCAATCATTCTATGCTGGAATTCCTCTTTCCATTTATTTATGCATCATTCGCCGTGAATCAATTGATTTATTTCTGCTACCGTTGGCATCACACGCAATGCCCCTTTTCGCGTTGTGAGGATGCTCGCTGCCGCATTGGCACGAATCAGCATATTCCTTAACGATTCCTCGTCAAAAATGTCCAGTCCTTTTTCCAATACACTATTCAGGATACATGCACAGAATGTATCCCCAGCTCCGGTTGTTTCAATCGTTCCTTTTTGCAGGAAAGCGGGTGCCTCTGCGTGAATGCCATTGCAGTATGCCCTGCTTCCTTTGTCACCAAGGGAAAGCGTAATCAATTTTAGGTTCGGATATGTTTTCTGCAGAACTTGTATTCCTTCATCAAAGTTCTGTTTTCCAGTAAACCATAATATTTCATTATCCGAAATCTTTAAAATATCTGCCTGTGCGATGCCCCAAGCAATCTGTTCCTTGGCGGCATCCAGAGTTGACCATAATGGTTCTCTCAGATTTGGATCAAAAGAGATGATGCATTGGCTCTCTTTCGCAATCTGAACAGCATATTGGGTTGCACTCCTTACCGGTTCATCTGTTAAGGACAGTGACCCAAAGTGAAAGATCTTGGCACTTTGAATCAGCTGTACATCAACTTCATCTTTTTGAAGATTCATATCTGCACCGGGTTTACGATAGAATGCAAAATCGCGGTCTCCATTAGGCAGCTTCAGTACCAGTGCTAACGTTGTATGGACATCTTCGTCATATTTCAAACCAAGATTTGAAATACCTTGTTCGACAATTGCTTGATCCAATCGATAGCCAAATCCATCTTTGCCTACCTTGCCAATAAATGCTGTCTTGCGCTGAAACCGTGACAGCATACTCAAAACATTGCATGGCGCTCCACCGGGATTTGCCTCAAGAAGAGGATTACCCTGCGATGAAAACCCATTTTCGGTAAAATCAATTAATAGTTCGCCCAAAGCAACTACATCAAAAGCTTTTTCATTTGTCATATTTTATCTACCTTATAGTTTTAAAAAATAGTAACACCGAAAAACAGGAACGAAAACATCTGAAATCAACAAAGAAAGAAAAGTTATTTACTGCTGTTATTTTGCGGATGATGCAAAAATCTTAACCTTGCACAGAAAACATTCGATTTACGAATGAAATTGGTGAAACAAAAAATGTTAATACATACCTCTATGAGACTTCATTGCACAATGTACCCGTAGGCAGAACCTGTATATCATCCCTGAAAACGCATGCGATATCTTGAACGTGGTAATTCAAAAAAAGAATCTTGTTCATCACAAGATTCACATTCATTGTTACTCCTTTTTGTTTTCTTCGTGATCCGGCAGCCAAAAATTTGGATCACCCATAGCATTCTCTAATGTATCCCGGAACATCGCTGCTTTATTCCCAGATGGATCTTCTTCCTTCAGATTTAGATAAGTACAGCCAATGATGCGTCCCACCGATGCCAATAGATCAATCTCATTCGTATCTTCTCCCAGCTCGCAATGAATCAGATCCGTGGCAGGACTGACCACAAACTTTACATACTTCCGATCGGTTAACAAATCCGCTTCTTCTTCACTGACAAGAGTTGAGACAAAGTGGCTGCTGTTCTCCCGGTCATTCTCAGGAAGCTTGATTTTGTATGTCCGCATGTTATTTCTCCGATGGACGCAAATTCATTAATGCCATGACCGTCTGTTCACGTATATTCGACATCATATTGCCAAATCGTTCATAGCCTTCTTCTTTATAAGCATCTTCCGGTTTAATCTGCGCGTAACCTCTAAGATGAATACTGACTTTTAAATGTTCCATTGCATCCACGTGCTGGATCCATTCGTGGTCCAGCGTCCGTAAAAAGATGACTTTCTCCATTCGATGACGAATGGTTTGATCCGTATCTTTCATGCGGGCGTCATAGCCGTTCAGAACATCTTCGCTCAAAGCTTCCACCGTACTGTGAGAACGACTTCCACTCCAGGTAGATGGATCCACCTGCAAGGCATGGAGATGATCCCGGAAGGATTCTTCATCCCATTCGATTGCCTGGGCAATATCCTGTTTGACCAGCTCGGTATACAGAGGCTTGATATCCTCCATTTCCAATGCCTGATCACGTTGAGCATAGATTGTTGTTCTCTGCTGCATCAATACATTATCAAACTCCAATGTCCGCTTGCGGGAATCATAGTGCAGTCCGACCGCACGATCCTGCGTCTTATCAACAATTGCGCGAATCTTTTCTGTGTTTTCTTTGCCCTTTAAGAAATTTTCAACCGCACCTTTGCTCTCCTCACTGACATACTGCTGAATCAAGTCATCTTCCATAGATACATAGAAACGGGAAAGACCTGGATCGCCTTGACGGCCAGAACGTCCACGCAACTGGTTATCAATACGCTTCGCTTCATGGCGTTCCGAACCTAAGACCACAAGGCCGCCTAAGGCAGCCGCCCCATCGCCAAGTTTTATATCGGTGCCTCGGCCAGCCATATTGGTTGCAACAGTCACCGCCCCGATCTGGCCTGCCATAGCAATAATATCTGCTTCATTTTCATCATTGCGGGCATTCAATACCGTATGAGGAATATGTTTTTTTGTTAACATGGCAGAAAGCAGTTCGTTGACCGATACCGAGATGGTACCAATCAGGACTGGTTCACCCTTTTCATGTAAACGTATTGTATCTTCAATAATGGCTTCATACTTCTCACGCTTTGTGCGGAAGACTTCATCCGGTTCATCCTGACGAATGACTGGCTGATTGGTCGGTACTTCAAAGACACGCATGTTATAAGTATCCAAGAATTCATTCTCTTCGGTCTTGGCAGTGCCAGTCATGCCGGAAAGCTTCTCATATAGACGGAAAAAGTTCTGATAGGTAATGGTCGCGAGTGTCTGTGTCTCCTGCTTGATGCCCACACCTTCCTTTGCCTGAATGGCCTGATGCAGACCATCGGAGAACTCACGTCCTTCCATCTTACGTCCGGTGAACTGATCGACTAAAATGATTTCATCATCGCCGACAACATATTCTACATCCCTCTTCATGATGTAGTTGGCCCGTAAGGCATTCTGAAGATAATGCACTAATTCCGCATTCTTGCCGTTATAGATATTTTCAATTTTGAAGGCATTTTCCGCTTTCTGGATTCCCTTTTCCGTTAATGATGCCGCACGATCCTCCGCATCAATCGTAAAGTCCATATCATTCTTTAAACCTTTAACGAAACGGTCTGCCATCAGATAGTTTTGATCTAGGACTTCTCCTGGACCGGATATGATCAGCGGAGTGCGCGCTTCATCGATCAAAATGGAATCAACTTCATCTAAGACGGCATAGTGCAGTCCGCGCAGAACACGTTCGCTTGGATCCATGACCATATTGTCACGCAAATAATCAAAACCTAATTCACTATTTGTCGTATACGTAATGTCACACGCATACGCTTCCTTCTTCTGAGCTGGCGATAAGCTGTGTAAATTGCAGCCTACACTCAAGCCTAAAAAGCGATAGATATCTCCCATCCATTTGGCATCACGGTCTGCTAAGTATTCATTGACCGTTATGACATGGGCGCCTTTTCCTGATAACGCATTTAGATAGATTGGCATGACCGCGGTCAAGGTCTTGCCTTCACCCGTTTTCATCTCGGCGATATCACCGTCATTCAGCAGAACACCGCCTAATACCTGTACTGGATAAGGGAATAAGTCAATCACCCGTTTGGATGCTTCGCGTGCTGCCGCAAATGCGTCTGGCAGAATTGCTTCCATCTTCTTCCCTTTTTCTAATTCCAAACGCAAAGAAGCGGTGACAGCTTTCAGCTCATCATCGGTCTTCTTCGCGTATTCATTTTCCTTTGCAAGGATCTTCGCCGTTATTTTCTCGGCTTCTTTAAATTCCCTTTGATCAACATTAAAAATATTACCTAACAATCCCATACACAGCTCCTTCTATCTAACACAGACGATTACACTGAGACCCGGCACTGCAATATGATCGGTCTTCTCTTCCTGATTGTTTCCCTCGCTGTCAAAGACAACCTGCCAGCCTGGCTCATAGTAGAAGTCCTTCTCATCAAAAGAAGGATTGATCACGACCCGAATCAAAGACGTCTTGGTGTCTTTGTCAGAATAGTCTATATCATAGAATACTGTGCCACCTTCCGCAACTGAAAGTCGTAAACAGCGGGCAATCTGTTCCGTCTTGGAGAAGCGGAACGCTTTATATTTACGTCGTAAGGCAATGGCCTTTTTCGTGTATTCAATAACATCAGAATTATAGTCTGCCCGTTTCCAATCCATCTGATTGATGGAATCACCGGCATTGTAAGAATTACTGTTGTCATTCTTGGTGTCGCAGAACTCAATCCCAGCATGCAGGAATGGCACCCCCTGCGCCACTAAGGTCATCGCAATCATCATCTTCTGCCTAGCCTTGCGGACATCATGATTCTCATTCTGGCAGCAAAAATGCATTTTATCCCAAACGGTACTGTTGTCATGTGTCTCCAGACCATTAATACTCTTCTCAGGCGAATCAAAACGCATGAAATACGGATCGGTTAAGACATTGGCACTTAAAGCACTTAAAACATCATAAGCTTTATTCAAGTCCCCGGTCGCATAGCCTTGTTCGTACCTTTGATCATAGGAAGTTCTGCCCTTGATCACATCACGGAAGAAGTCATTGAAATGCCCGATGCCAGGCATCTTATCCTGATTGGTCAGACATGCTTTCATTGACCAATCCAGCTGAGTTGGCATATCCCAGCCTTCACCATAGATCATCGCATCCGGTTTGATACTCACCGCTGCTTTACGAATGGCATTCATTGTATCGATGTCCAAGATTCCCATTAAGTCAAAGCGGAAGCCATCGACATCGTATAAACGCATCAATGTTTTGATGACATGGACTAGATAGTTCCTTGCCATCGGCTGATTCGTCGCAAATTCATTGCCGCAATACGAACCATTGCTTAAAAAACCAGAACCGTTATAGCGGAAGAAATAGTATGGAACCGTCGCATTGAAACAGCTGGTTTCTACATCATATAAATGATTGAAGACAACATCAAGATTCACACGCAGATCATGTCCATGCAGTACTGCTACCATATGCCGCATTTCCTTCATACGGGCATACGGATCATCTGGGTTGGAGGAATAGCTTCCGTCCAAGCTGAGATACTGGGTTGGATCATAGCCCCAGTTGTAACTGCTCAATGGATGGAATTCATCTAAGGTCAAAAAATCCAATACAGGCATGAGCTGTACATGTGTCACACCTAACTGAGACAGATAGTTCAATCCTGTTGGCAGGTCATTGTATTTTGTATTCTCTTCACATAACGCATTAAAAGTGCCATGTCCTATGGTGCCGGTTAAAGATGAAGAAGTCATGTCACGGATGGATGCTTCATAGACGATGGCATCCGTTCCTGTCACATAGCCTTCCACCGGTGTCTTGGCAACCTGTTCCAGCTCTGTTACATCAATGACGGCAGATTCTTTGGAATTACCGTTGCACGACAGGGCATACGGATCTAAGGCTTCTGCATAGTGACCATTGTGTTTGATCAAATAGACATAGGTCGCATATTTCAAGTCCCCCATGACTTTGGTACGCCATACACCCTTCTCGGTACGCTTCATTGAATAGGAATTCTGTTCACCCGCTATGGTCACCCGTAGAATAACATCTACTGCCGTTGGTGCCCATACCGCAAAGTCCGTATACAGCGCATGATACATGGGGCCTAAATCATCCCCGCTGTACAGGAACCTTTTGTTGAATTCCGCCGTATGCGTAATCAAACGATACACTAAAGGAACCGTCATGCCATGCTGTTCACGGACATCGTAATCCACACCAAACTCCATATCAGCTGGTGCGGTCATATCATAACGCAAGCTTGTATTATGTTCTTCCACACCTGTAATTACTAGATTTGTCGTTTTGCCATGCGGTCCTAATAGAGAGAAACTGTCACTTCTTCCATTATAAAAATTACGATTTATCCAAACGGTGATCTTACCAAAATCATCTAGATATGCATAAATAGATGCCATAGTACCTATTCCTTTCAAAATCTTTTATACTTTCAACTTCTTAACTTTCCAAATATCTTTGACATACTGTTCAATCGTACGGTCGGAGGAAAAATATCCACTCTTTGCAATATTGATCAGGCACATCTTAGCCCACTGATGACGATCCACGTACAGCTCTTCAATCTGTTCCTGTGCCTTGATATATGCATCAAAATCCGCCAGCACAAAGAATTCATCATTCTTTGTCATTAATTCATTGTAAATCAAACGGAAATCATCCGGATTATTGGACCATACTGCATCGGTGAAGGTGTCCATGACCTTCCGAATTCGAATATCATTGTCATAATATTCTTTCGCACGATAGGAATATTTGATGCGTTCAATATCTTCCACCTTCAAACCAAAAATAACATCATTCTTTCGGCCAACACGGCGATCAATCTCAACATTTGCACCATCCATTGTACCAATCGTTACCGCACCATTCATCATGAACTTCATGCATCCCGTACCGCTGGCTTCTTTACCTGCTGTACTGATCTGTTCACTGATATCTGTACCTGGCACTAAAACCTCTGCCATTGACACATTGTAGTTCGGTAAGAAAACGACCTTGATCATATCTTTGACATTGGGATCATTGTTGACCACATTGGCAACATTGTTGATTAGTTTAATGACCTTCTTTGCAAAAGTATACGAACTGGCTGCTTTTGCCGCAAAAATATAAGTATGTTTCGGCATCCGGTAGTTTGGATCTTCTTTAATGCGTTCATACCGATAAATGATCTGCATGATATTCAGCAACTGTCTCTTGTACGCATGCAAACGTTTCGACTGGACATCAAAAATGGAATCCGGATCAACACGTACGCCAGTATTACGCAAAATATAGTTTGCAAAAATCTCCTTGCGTTCATGTTTAATCTTTAAGAATTCCTCTTGGGTACTTTTGACGTCAACGAAGTCCATCAGCATCTCAAAATCTTTATAGTTGGTTTGATACGAAGTACCAATCTTCTTATCTAAGAGTCCTCTTAACTGCGGATTGCTGTAGAACATCCATCTTCTTGGGGTAATACCATTGGTCTTATTTGTGAACCGCTCGGGGAACAGATGATAGAAATCGCGGAACAGATCTTTCTTTAAAATCTCTGTATGGATTTCAGCAACCCCATTGACATGATTGGAGCCAATCACCGCTAAATTTGCCATATGTACATTATTTTCCTTAATAATGCGAAGGCGCTGAATCATATCATGATCACCATCACAGCGATCACTCAGCCACTGCACAAACCGACGGTCTGTTTCCTGAATAATCATATCAATACGCGGCAGTAAGTTTGCCATAATATTGACCGGCCACTTTTCCAATGCTTCTGCCATGACAGTATGATTGGTATACGACACCGTTTCTTTAACAATATCCCATGCATCATCCCAGCTGAAACTGTAATCATCCATTAAGACCCGAAGCAATTCCGGAATCACTAAGACCGGATGCGTATCATTCATCTGAATGCACACCTTTTTTCCTAAGTTCTTCAGGGATGGATTTTGTTTTAAATGCGAGCGCACAATACTGTTCACACCCGCGGAAACAAAGAAATATTCCTGCATCAAACGCAGATACTTTCCTTCATCCGTACTGTCATCCGGATACAGTTTCTCGGTAATATCATCGACTAACGATAAGTAATCCCTGGTATTTGCGGTGCCGCTCTCTTCACTTGGCTCGGCACTCCATAAACGCAGTGTATTGGTCGTTTTGGTATTGGCACCAATCATTGCCATATCGTAAGGCACTGCGACAACACGGATTGGATTGATGTGCTGAAAATGCATGTTACCGTTATGATCATAGGAAGTTTCTATTTGACCATAGAAGTTGACTTCAACCGCATGCTTTGGCTTACGAATCTCCCATGGATTGCCATACTTCATCCAATAATCCGGCACTTCAACTTGTTCACCATCATGATTAATATACTGTTTAAACAGGCCTGATTTATAACGAATACAGTTTCCATTCAGCGGATAGTTCAAAGATGCACCACTGTCCATAAAACAGGCAGCCAGTCTGCCTAATCCGCCATTTCCGAGTCCTGGATCCGACTCATATTCCGCAAGCTCGTTGTAGTCGATGTTCAATTCTTTCAACCCTTCAACGACCATATCGTAGATGCCTAAATTCTGCAGATTGCTGGTCAGCATACGGCCAATCAAGAATTCAATCGAAAAATAATAAATTTCACGGGCATCCGTATCCTTTGCAGCAACCTTCGTATCACGCCAATTGACATTCGCATAATCACGTACCATATTGGCTAGTGCAACATACTTTTCGGTTGGATGTGTTTCTTCAACCGTGCACCCGTAGGATTCAACTAAATGTCGAGTAAACTCTTTTTTAAACTCTGCTTTATTCTTAAACATACTTACTCCTTTGTGTTTTTCTTCACGCAGAACCAAATTGCCGCATATGGTGCAAGCTTGATTGTGATCTGATAAGAGAAAACCGCATTTTCGTCGGAATTTTTAAATGCTCTGAGCGGTTTCGCATTAACCATATTGCAGCCATCATAAATCTTATTTTCAGTATTCAGCACTTCTTCATAAGTACCGGCCTGCGGCACGCAGATATCATAACTGTCGTATTCGACGGGCAGATCATTGCAGATGCAGACAAGAATTTCCTTCTTTCCAGTCCGATAGAACGAATAAATACTCTGCTTTGCGTTGTCTGCATTGATCCAATGAAAACCCTTGGGGTCGTCATCGTATTCATATAAACATGCATGCGTACGATAGAGTTCATTTAGATCACGCATGTATCCCGCAAAAGCTTTATGACGCGGATAGTTCAGCAGAAACCAATCCAGCTGCATCTTTTCATCAAATTCACGGAAAGACGCTATCTCATTGCCCATAAAATTCAATTTCTTGCCAGGATGTGCAAACATGTATGCATATAAATTGCGCACCTGTGAGAACTTGGCATCATAATCGCCCCACATCCGATCAATGATGGTCTTCTTGCCATGGACATTCTCATCATGGCTCAATGGCAGCAAAAAATGTTCACTATAATAATATGCCATGGAGAAGGTCAATTTATGATGATCGTACTTCCTGTAGAGCGGATCAGTTGCGTAGTATTTCAGCGTATCATTCATCCAGCCGAGATCCCATTTATAATGGAAACCTAATCCGCCATCCAATAAACTGCCAGTGACTTTCGGATAGTCAGAGGAATCCTCCGCAATCATCAAGACTCCTGAAAAATTCTTCTGGATATAATAATTCAAGCGCTTGACAAAATCCAAAGCACCCTGATTAGCTCCACGGTCTCGGTTGCCTGCCCAATAGATCAGGTTGGATACCGCATCCATACGAATACCATCCATATGATAGACATCACACCAATAGGCAGCAGCACTCATCAAGAAGGAACGTACTTCTTCCTTCCAAAGATTAAAGTTCAGTGTCCCCCATTGCGATTCGGCATCTTCCTTTTTAGCGTATTCGTACAACGGTTCTCCATCAAAGTTGCATAATCCAAATGCATCCTTTACAAAGTGCACCGGTACCATATCCATGATGACGCCAATTCCATTTTCGTGGCAGGCGTTCACAAGCGACGCAAACTCGGTGGGATTGCCATACCGTGATGTCACAGCATAGTATCCACTTGCCTGATATCCCCACGAACCATCAAAAGGATATTCATTCAAAGGCATAAACTCAATATGAGTGTATCCATTCTTTTTTACATACGGTATTAGGTTCTTTTCCATCATTTCATATGTATATGGAAATTCCCCATTTTTCTTCCAGCCGCCGGCATATACTTCATAAATATTCATCGGAGCGTGGTAGTCAATTTGACGCGCATTCATCCATACCGCGTCATGCCAATGAATATCTTCAAGGTTATAAATCTTTGATGCGGTCTGCGGCCTTGTCTCTGCATAAAACGCATAGGGATCCGCTTTGTCAAAAACATTTCCATGGCGGTCTTCCAAGCGATATTTGTACAAATCCCATTCTTTTACATCTTTGACAAACACGCTCCAGATGCCTTCGAAGTCCGTCCGCTGCATGCGGATTGGTCCTTTTGTCCACTCTGTAAAGCTTCCCATGACAAAGACATTACCTGCATGCGGAGCATACACTGTAAAACGAACGCCCTCGCAGCCTTCATATGCAAAATGCGCGCCAAACAATTTATATGCGTCAATGCAGTGGCCTTGATGGAAGTTTTCTGCAAGCTTGTTTAAATCCATCGTACCCCCTCCTGCTTTATGTATTAATCGAGTGCTTTCATTATACAATGAATGGCTCATAGAGACAAAAAGGCTTTATTCAACAAATACTGTTTAAGGCTTCCCCAGAGAGTTTAGGCATCCTTCATTTTTTGATATTGCAAATGAACAAAGATTCCTGAACATTTCAGCATAATTCTATCCGGCAGATTATTTCTATTCCTCAATTTAGATGATTGTTTTTCTTTTGAAGTATATTTGAATTTGCTGCTTCTATCTGCATATTCAAAAGATTGTATCGAGCTGGCTTGATGACTGCCTCATAATTCCTTCTAATATTCTTCGAAAGTTGGCAGATGCAGCTGCTTTAAAATACACTGCCTTCTATGTTCTTGCTGCAATTCATTTGTGTTCTTATGTGCATGACGTCCTGTTCCTGGTTGATTCTGTAAAGAAACCATGGGCAAGTTATTGTTCCTATGCACGACTGCTTGAATGAACACTTGGAAATCGTCCATATCCATTTATTACAGGTAAAATAACACGCAGCAAATAAGACTTGCTGCGTGTTTTTCCATTTCAAAGTTCACAAATTATTGAAGTATCTCTCTTGGCGCGTTACGCCAGAATTGGCTTTACTGCCTTGGCTAGAGCTTCTCTTTCCGCTTTCGCTTCTGCTAAGTTCTTGCCTAACGTAGTGAAATAAGTCTTAATTTTTGGTTCCGTACCGGAAGGTCTAACAATAACAACTGCACCGTCTATCAAATCATACCGCAAAACATTTGCCTTTGGCAGACCGGTAGCTGCCGTATCATTGTAGTCTGTAACCTTAACAACTGCTTTGCCCGCAAATTCTTTTGGCGCCTCTTTCCGCAGATTACTCATGATGCCAGCCATCTTATCCATACCGGATAAACCTGGAAATTCAAAACTGTCAACAGCATTTAAGTATCTGCCATACTGCTGGTAAATTTCTTCCAGTCTCTGTTGAATAGAAGAACCAATGCTTCTATAGTACGCTGCCATCTCACAGATCAGCATACTGCCAACAATTGCATCCTTATCACGGACATATGGTCCTGCTAAGTAGCCATAGGATTCTTCAAAACCGAAGATGAAACGGTCGACTTCGCCCTTTTCTTCCAATTTGGCAATCTGATCGCCAATCCACTTAAAACCCGTCAATGTATGACGCAGTTCAACATTATAGTGCTCAGCCACCTTAGAAGCCAATGGAGTAGATACAATGGATTCTACAGCTACGGGATTCTTCGGCATGGTTCCCTTTTCAGTGCGCCCGGCACAGATGTAATCCAGTAAGAGCACACCCATTTCATTGCCAGATACCAGTTCATACGAGCCATCTGGACACTTCATCGCAATGCCGACACGGTCCGCATCTGGATCGGTTGCCAACATAAGATCTGCACCTGTCTTCTCCGCCAGCTCCAGACCTTTGGCTAAAGCTTCACGAATCTCTGGGTTTGGATAGGAACAGGTCGTAAAGTAGCCATTCGGATACTCCTGTTCCGGCACAATGGTAATATCGGTAATGCCCATATCATTGAGAACATGGGTCACTGGCACAAGTCCAGTACCATTCAATGGTGAATACACCAGCTTTAATCCGGCCGTCTTGCATAGACCTGGGCGAACCTGTCTCTTTTCAATTTCCGTATAGAGGGCATTCTTACATTCCTCCTGTACAAACCGGATCAGTCCCTTTTCCACACCTTCCGCAAAACTCATATACTTTGCGCCATGCAAAACATCCGTCTGCTGGATAGAATCATAAACAACCGCGACTGCATCATCGGTCATCTGGCAGCCATCAGGTCCATACGCTTTATAGCCATTATATTTCGCTGGATTATGAGAAGCCGTAACCATAATACCTGCATTGCAGTGATAGTATCTTGTCGCAAAGGATAGCGCAGGAACCGGCATCAATTCATCATAGATCCGCACATGAATGCCATTGGCAGCCAAAACACCTGCTGCATCTTTCGCAAATGTCCATCCCTTTAAACGGGAGTCATAAGAAACTGCAACCGTCTGGCTGCCGCCCTGGGTCTTGACCCAGTCTGCTACTCCCTGGGTTGCCTGGCGAACGGTCCAGATGTTCATGCGGTTAGTACCAGCACCTAAGATTCCCCGCAATCCTGCGGTACCAAACTGCAGTGCTACTGCAAATCTCTCTTTGATTGCATCTTCATCCTCTTTGATGTTCTGCAGTTCTGTCTTCAGATCGACATCTAAAAGGTCCGCCTGCATCCATCTCTGATACTCGTCCTGATATGCCATAATTATTCTCCTTTAAGTTAAAAAAGAGAGAAGCTCATTTGCATCTCCCTTTTACTTCCTGCTTCATCCTGCTCAGGCAATTACTTTCTGAGCACGAAGTACATCTTCAATTGTCTTAATTGCGACATCTTCATCATCACCTTCACAAGATACGGTGATTTCCGATTGTGTCGGAATACCAAGCGACATAACACCCATAATGGACTTCATGTTTACTGAACGTCCCTTATAAGCAACCTTTACCTCACTCTTAAACTTACTTGCTGCATTAACAGCTACTGTAGCTGGACGTGCATGTAATCCAACAGGATCAATGACTGTGACTGAAATCTGCTTCATAGATAGAATATTCCTCCTATTTCAATACCTATTGCTATTTTAATACACCCGCGTTTTAGTTACAAGCGCTTACACCTAAAATATTTCAAAACCGCTATTTTATTGCGCTTTTTAGGGTTTTATTTTGTTTACTAAAGATTGAAAATGCACGATTTCTTATTTATGATACGGTTCGTGATGCAGGATACGAAAACCACGGTAAATCTGTTCTAAGACAATAATGCGGCACAATTGATGTGGAAACGTGTTCTTTGATAGGCACCAGCGCTGATCTGCACGGGCAATCAATTCGTTTGATACACCCAAGGAGCCACCAATAACAAAAGCAATCTTGCTTCTTGACGAAGTGTACAAGGTCTGAATCTTTTCCGCTAGCTGCACAGAATCCATTTCTTTGCCGGCAAGATCCAGCAGGATGACATATTCATCCTCTTTTATGCGAGAAAGAAGACGTTCCCCTTCCTTCTTTTTCACCTGTTCATTTTCTGCCACACTGTTAGACTCCGGTGCTTTTTCATCCGCCACTTCAATCATTTCAATTTTATCGTATGCCTGAATACGTTTGAGATATTCCTGTGCACCTTCCTGCATCCATTTTTCTTTCATGCGCCCGCATGCAATGAAACGAATCATCTTAGGGTCACTCCAACCTGCTGTGAAGAACCATCGCGCGTAATGGTCAGCATTATGGCATCGCCAGCCGCATGTGCATATAGCATTGCATGCATGTCATCCTCGCTCATCACAGTCTTGCCATCCATTGCCGTAATCAGATCCCCTTCCTGCAAGACCTTTTCTGCTGCCGAATCTTTTTGCAGCGCAGTTACCACAACACCAGAAGTCATATCTAATGCAATACTCTCAGCATTCTTTTCATACGAGGTCATCTTCGATACACTGCGCCCAACGACCCCAAAGTTTCCACGTATCACTGATCCATTATTTTTTAATTCTGCATAGACACTGCGCACTTCATTCATTGCTACCGCATATCCCATGCCCGTCTGCCCATTCGTTGGCTTCGGGACAAGGATACCGATCAATTCGCCGGATAAATTCAATAATGCACCACCGATATTTACATCACTGATCGTTACATCCGCTTCTAAGACATTGCAGATCCATTGACTATCGGCAATCATTGGTATTTGCAACGTTCCGCTGATTGCCCCAGAACTGATCATTGCACTGCCGCTTGCTCGGCGGCCTCCCATTGCAATGACAACTTCGCCAGGATTGATCAATGTACTGTCACCTAATTCAATCGCGGTCATTGTAAAGTTTGTCTGAACTTTGATCAGGGCAAGATTGGTTTCAAGATCAATCCCTACAATCGAACCAGAAGCAGTTAAAGTGTTCTCAAACTGTACATCAACAGGATTCGCCGCAATCAGTCCCTGAGCACTTGTCATGACATACGCTGTATCTTTTTCAACAGCAACAATTACACCGCTGTTTTTATGGCTGGCCTGTGTGATCATCACAAAAGAGACTTTCGCAGAATCAACTGCTTTGGTAATATCCGTCTGATAGCCATCCACCGTATTCTGAATAACCGTCCGGTTATCCGATCCTACCGTTGTATACTTATAGACTCTGACTGTAAGCCAAACGTTCCAGACCAATAGCGCAGCTAACGCTGCCAGGATTACTTTCTTCATCACTTTCCCCCTTCTGAATCATTTCAAACTGGCCGGCAGCAGAAACAATCAATTTTGGATTTAAAGACCCTTGATGAACGCGCAGGGCATCACATACCGTATGCAGTGCTTTTTCTCGCGTATTCCCTTGCTGCGAGATATGTGCCAAATAAATGACTTTGGTATTCTCCCGTACAACATGATTTAAAACCTCCGCACATGCTTCATTATTCAAATGTCCTTCATCACTGTTGATTCTCGACTTCACGTATTGTGGACGACTGGTCCGCATCAACATCTGTACGTCATGATTGCTCTCCATTACAATATAATCCGATCCCGTAATCAATGGATAGTATCGTTCATTTAAATATCCTGTATCTGTAATATATGTCAGTTTTTCCTGTCCATCTTCAATCACATAGCCCGTCGTATTAAGCGCATCATGGGATAATGCAATTGGTGTGATCTGCAGATTGCCAACATTGAATATCTGCAATGGACGGACACGGAAAGTATCGATATCTTCAAGCTCAATCGGAGAATAAATATTCAGGTCCTGAAACATACGAATCTGCGATACATGATCCGAATGATCATGCGTAATCAGCAATGCATCCGTCTCTTCCTTTGTATGGTGCAGACGTTCAAAACAAGTTGTTAAATATTTCTTCGTTGTACCACAGTCAATCTGTACAATGGTACCCTCATCTTTTAAGAGAAAACAGTTTCCTTTGGAACCGGAAGCCAACAGCGCAAAATTCATCATCCACCAATTGCCTCACAGGATGGAAAGCCCGACACTTTACATGCGTTCAACATTTCATCAAGATGCTTCCTATAGAAATGCCCATGCGGTCCTGTTGCCCGACCTGTCATGCCGATATGACCCCTGACCTGTCCTTTCTGTACTGCGTCCCCAACTTTCAGATCCGATGGCAAACGCAGATGCCCATAATATGTAATATATGCATTATTATAATCGATCCTGACATCGCTGCCATGAACTGATTGACTATACCAGTATTGGCTGTTCAATATCAGCCCTGGACTTTACTGTACTCTTTGTTAATACTCCCGCTGATTCATTTTTCCACATACAGTGTATTCCTTGTGCCACTCTTGCCAAGCTGCACCATTGAAGAAAAAGATGGGTTAAAAACGACGATCAAAACCGCTGCTGCAAAAATAAACGATTCGAATCATTGCCTTCTTTCCCATTCTTTCTCCATTTCTTTAATCTTGCGTAACTCCCTGCGAATTTTCTAAGTTGTATAGTGCATTGGTTGCCGCTTCAAAAGCAACATTGATTCTGCCAGTTGAGCCGTTTCTGTGCTTAGCAATATTGATTTCCAAACGCTCACTGCCATTCTGTTCCGCTTTTTCTTTTAATTCATCGTTATAGTACGATTCGCGATACAGCATCATAACAATATCGGCATCCTGCTCAATCGCTCCGGATTCACGCAGATCACTTAACATTGGCTTTTTATTTTCACGTTGTTCGACCGTACGATTCAATTGTGACAATGCTAAGACCGGCACCTTCAATTCACGTGCCAATGCTTTTAGCGAACGTGAGATATCGGAAACTTCCTGCTGGCGTGACGAATCATTGCTATGTGAGGATCCCGTGATCAGCTGAATATAGTCGATCATAATCAGATTCAAACCATGTTCTGCCTGCAGCTTTCTGCATTTGGAAAAAATCTCCGGCACCTTGACACCTGGGGTGTCATCGATATAGATCTGTTCGGTCTTTAATTCCGATGCAGTTTCACTGACTTGATTCCATTCTTCATTGGTCAAGCGGCCAGTTTTGAGCTTGTCTCCTGGAACATGGCTCTTGGCACTTAATAGACGCATTGCTAACTGTTCTGCTGCCATTTCCAACGAAAAGATAGCTACAGCACCCTTTGGCTGATATGCCGCTACATTCATCGCCAAGTTCAGCGCAACGGCGGTCTTACCCATAGATGGACGGGCAGCTAAGACTAGCATATCGCCTCTTTGCAGACCATGTGTGATATGATCCAGATCATTCAAGCCGGTCTTCATTCCCGTGATATCACTCTTGTTTTCCGACATCTTGCTGATCTGATCCAGAACACTGGTCATCAGTTCTGTTGATGTCTTAAAATTCCCCGCCTTCCGGTTCCGTGAAACATTTAAGACACTCTTCTCTGCCGCATCCAGATAATCATCAATATCCGTCTGCCCTTCCATACCATCAGCTGCAATCTTTTCTGCCGCATCGATCATATTGCGCATCAATGCTTTGTCCTTGATTGTATTGACGTACGTCTTGGTATTGGCGGAAGTAACTGCCGCATTCGAAAGCTCCGTCAGGTACGTATACCCGCCAGTCTTTTCAATCAAGTTCAGATCCTTTAAACGTGTGGATACCGTTGTCAGATCAATTGGTTTGCCTTCTTGATATAATGCTTCACAAACCTGAAAAATCCTGCGATTGGCATCCAGAAAAAAATCATCTTCGCCGAGTCCTTCCTCAATTGCCGTACGGGCAGCCGAAGGATAGACCAGCATTGTTCCAAGCAAGCTTGCTTCTGCTTCCGGTGCAAAAGGCAGTTTCTTTGCCATATTATTTCTCACTTCCTGTCAAATGTACATTAATTGTACCAATGACCCCTTTGTATAATTCAACTTTTACTTTGGTTGTACCCAGTGATGCAATTGGGTATGTATCAATGATCTTACGCTTATCGACACGGATTTCTTTCTTCCGTAATTCTTCCACAATCTGTTTCGTGGACACAGAGCCAAAGACTTTACCGCCATCCCCACTCTTCACATGGAACTCTAAGACGGTCTTATCCAATATCTTGGCAACTTCCTTTGCCTTTTCTACTTCCGCTGCTTTTTCAGCAGCTTCTTCTGCCTTTTGTTCACTTAAGATTTCTAAACTCTTCTTTGATTCAGGTACGGCCAAGTTTTTCGCAATCAGAAAGTTTCTTGCATATCCATCGGATACATCTACAATCTGTCCACGCTTGCCAACTTTTTTAACATCTTCTTTAAGAATCACTTTCATCTGTTTCATCCTCCTTGTTGTAGTCATGAATGGCCGCAAGCAGCTCTTCCTTTAAAGTATCTAAACTGCACTTGGATCTCTGTACAGCTGCTGCTGTCATATGTCCGCCGCCGTTCATGTTTTCCATAATGACTTGCACATTGATATGACCGTCACTTCTTGCGCTGATTGCAGATTCATTGTCTGCATCGTTGGCAATCACAAATGCGCCTTGTATGCCTTGTACACTTAATAAGCTATCCGCAACCTGACTCATCAATGAACGTGTCATAATATGATCTTTAACGACGGCAATGACAATGCCATTCGGATAGCGTTCACTATTCACAGCAACCTGTGCTTTTAACGCAAAATCTTCAAACGAATCCTTGAGCCAGCCATAAGCACGGTTCGAATCTGCACCCATATCCTTTAACTCACTGGCCGCATCATAGGTACGAGCACCCGTTCTGACCCGCCATGTCTGCGTATCAACAATCATGCCTGTTAACATAATGGTTGCGCTGAATGGTGATAATTCCATTGTATTGGAGACAAATGGAATCATTTCCGTCAACAGTTCACAAGTGGAACTTGCACCAGCTTCAATATAGACAAGCACCGGCTTAACACCCATTTCAGTACTTCTGCGATGATGGTCAATAATCACAACACGCTTGGCATTCTCCAACAGTTTCGAACCATTCGACTGCTTAATATTGTGATGGTCTGTCATGATGACCAAAGTCGTGTCTGACAGATGATTTATCGCTTCATTTTCCGTAACGAAATTCACTTCTTTATTGACTTCATCCACATTTTCCTTTAACGCGGCAGCAAGTTTTTCTTCAATGCCACCGGTCTTAGCAATAATAACGGCCGACTTATGCAGAGATTCCGCCATGCGTGCTAAACAGATGGCGCTGCCAATACAGTCAAAGTCTGCTGTTTTATGGCAGCAGATAATGACATTGCTTGAACGCATAATCAGATCACGCAGTGCATGCGACATGACACGTACCCGTACACGAGAGCGTTTCTCTGCCGCTTCGGTCGAACCGCCAAAGTATTTTACTTCTTCACCATATGTCTGCATGGCGACTTGGTCACCGCCGCGCGTCTGAGCAAGATCCATCAGGTTCGTTACCATTTGGTCCAGTTGCCCAAAGTCACTGGTGCCTCTGGCAAATGCCATCGACAGAGTAATGACCATATCCTGCTTCAATGCACTCTTACGTACTTTGCCTAGGATGGAGAAATGATCTGCCGCAAGATCAGAGAAGATTTTTTCATCCAAAATCAATAAATAACGAGAACTGCTGAGACGTTTTGTAAAGATGCCATGCGCATCACAATACTCCAGTAAAGGTGTACGGACGGACGCATTGACAACGCCTTCTTCCATCTCATCCCCATAAGAATTGTTTTCATCGTAGTTATCCAAGGAAGCCGCACCAATCACAATGTGCTCATCATGATACTTTTCTTTATACTCAGTTAATTCAGTGACATCCTTGAAGAAGATCATTGGCTCATCTTCTTTCCGGTGCATCTCATACATTCGGTTATCCAGCTGTACGAATGCATTATCTTCCTTGCCAGAGATCAAATCATCGGCTTCCGGAATCCAAGTCAGTACTTTCGAACCAATTCGATTAATATTCCGCACTTTGAATAACTCACTCATCCACGTAATGACATAGTCATCGTCATAGATGATCATGCCTACGCCACCCGTGATGAATGCCTCTCCTGCAGCATTGCCCAGAACATTCTTGACGCCTATGGATTGTTCTTCCGCATATTCCTGGTATTTTTCAAACAGAAAGAAGACAATTGCTGCTTCACTGATCAAGAGCAAAGCCGGTACCATCACATCAAAATGCAGGGATAGATACAGCGTAATTAAAATCGCTGCTTCAACAATCAGCACAATGATTATGATCCGTTTTAAACCATTGAATTTCTCATTCATTTTTGAATCCCCCCTGCATCATTTTGCGATGCATGTCCGTAGTGATATATAAGAAGCCAAGCATGGACATCAACAGTCCGCTTGTCAGCATCATAATGAATAATGCCAACAATACCAGCACCAACTTGTTCATGTGGGTGTGGATACTGAGATACAGTACGGTTGCTACAATTCCATAAAAAGATAAATAGATCATACCAATCATACCAATACCTTCCATTGCCATCTTCAGCACATCACTGCTGATAAACTGACTCAAGGCATAGTAGAAACATACGGTGCAGCAAATTGCGAGATATCCGCTCCATTTTGGGGGTTCATATAGCGATAACGGTGTATTTGGCGGTATATGGATATGCAGACGGCGAAATAACAGCCGGGATAATAGATGAAGAATGAATGCCTCTAAGATACCGGTAAACACAACCGAGACCATTAAGATAGACATGATCAGCTGTTCAATATTCATTGAAGCTGGAAGTTCCATATTCATCTGTGATGCAGACTGACTGAACAAATTTTCCAATTCCTGCACTTCACCCATAGGGTCGTAACCAAAGAAGGACGCAAAGACGAAACTCGTCAGCACTTCGGTCAATACAGAAGCTACCATTGTCCGTATCAACAGTTTCTTTGTGTCGACCTGATCATGGATACCGCATCCATACAGCATGCCAATGAATGATTCACATGCCATCAGAGCAAGCGTTGCCGGGGTGCTGAGGATCGCTGCTAAAATCAATACCGACGCATAGACCATCCAGCTGTTCTTCCAACCATACTTTGCCCCAAAGAAGACCATAGGCAAAGGAAACAGAAACAACACCGTTCCCTGCAATAATCCTGCTGTCTGTCGGTCAATCAACAGAACAACTCCGATGATGGCTGCCATCATGGCGCCATCCGTCAATTTTCTCACATCATTTTTCATATTCATCTCTGCAGTCCACTACAAAAAAACACGCGTTATCTGCACGGCTCGATTATACCATAGATACGTTCTTTCAACCGAAAAAGGACCCCGCATTCAATGCAGAGTCCCTGTTCCAACTGTCTTCCCGCGTTTCTTTGCGTCCTATCGTCCATGATTTCATCTCTGCTGGATCGCTTTTCCGCTGGAATAGCAGTCTGAATCCTTCTTGATAAGCTTATTATAGAGCATGAAAAATGCAGAAAACAGTCTTTAACGGCGCCTGCACTTCTGCTATAATGATAAAAGTGGGAGAAGAACAAATCTTCTCTTTTTTAGATTAAAATTCCTTTTAAATGATCCATTTCGTGCTGGATAATCTCGGCGGTAAAGCCTTGAAAGTCCATAGTATGTGAATGCAGCGCCGGATCCTGATAGGTCACGGTAATTTCTTGATAGCGTTTGGTGTTCCGCATGCCTGTCAAAGAAAGACATCCTTCGGATACCTCATACAATCCCTTTTTTTTAATAATGACAGGATTGAACATGACTAGGATCATGTTTCCCATATCAACCGCAATCATTGCCTTCTGGATGCCAATCATATTGGCTGCCATGCCGACGCATTCCTCATGGTGTGCACGCAGTGTATCGAAAAGATCCTGCGCAGTGGATACATCTTCTATTCCTGCTGGTTCTGCCTTGCGGTTCAGCAGCATCGAGTCTTTCACAATCGTGCGGATCATCTTTCTGCTCCAATCTTATCAATCGCAATCCAGATACGGCAGTACAGATACTCAAAGACCAATGCAAAGACAGCATTGGTAATGACAAGGCCCCAACCCAATTGGCTGACATTCAGAAAAGGATAAGGATACTGTGCTCCTCCTAAACCAAACCCATAACCAGCTGCACCGGAACCAATGGCCACAATGTTATAAACGAGTGGAAAGGCAAGAACATACACAATCTGTTTTTTTCGAAGGCCATGTTTTGGGCCAACCAGATAATCCAAGACCAGCAAGACCGGCAAAACATACTGCAGTAATACCAAGGCCAAGAAATCCGGACCAACCAATGAAGAATGCATAGGACCTAGATACAGGATACTGACAAAAGCCATGGCCGTCGAATTGATTAATATTGTAAAGCGCATTGCACTGGAAATAACCCCGCTGCCGCCGACCTTGAGATAACGGATCTCCAGCAGATGATACACAAGTGCCCATAATGCATTTAAGACAGTAAACATGGTAAAAGGACGCCATTGAAAAGAACCTTCAAAGACACCCGACACGAGAATGACCCCCACCGCAATATCCAGGACACATAGCCATGACACAAATTTTTCCAGTTTCTTGTTTCTCATAAAATTCCCTTATCAATCCCCATCTTCTTCAATACCCATGGCGTTTCTTGTTTTACATAATTCAAAAATGTCCGGGAAGCAGAAGACATTTCTTCCTTCTTCACATACGCAAGCGCAATTGGCCGATCAATTGGTTCTCGGATTGGTTTCCACACAATCCCATCCGCAAATCCTGTCACCACTAAGCGGTATAGGATGGATACGCCCATTTTCTGCTTGACCATTGCGAGAATAGAATAATCATCATAGATGGTATATTCCAAATGCGGCGTTAAGCCATGTGCTGCAAACGCTTTTAAAGGAACGCTGTTCTTTCCCTCATCCAGCAGAATGAACTCTTCCTTTGCCAATTCCTTAAGCGTCACTTGTTTCTTCTCTGCTAACGGATGATTCTTGGAAAGTACGGCTACCATGGTATCACGATATATAACATCAAAGTTCAGATCTTCAAAGTATTCCGGATTTAAGAAGCCAAAATCGACAGATCCTTCTTTGATCCACGTATGGATATCATCGTAGTCTCCCTGCCGTAAGGCAAAGTGCACCTGCGGATATTGTTCATGGAATTTCTGGATCAGTGTCGGCAATAGATTTCGAGATACCGAAGTGATGGTGCCAATGCGGATATTTTCATCCACAAGACCTGCCATCTCTTTTTTCTTATCAATCAAGTTCTGCTCCGCTTTGACTACTGCCTGCATGTATGGAAAATACACTTGACCATCTTTTGTCAAACTGATGCCATCGTGACCGCGATGGATCAGCGTCGTATGAAATTCTTCTTCCAGACTATGAATCGTCTGCGAAACGGCAGACTGCGAGTATCCAAGTTCAGCAGCGGCTTCCGTAAATGAACCTTTCTCAATTACTTTTAATATGACATCATACCTGTTCATAAGTTTTCCTAATGTCTATATTATATATATTTGTTTTACTTATGACCAGTTTTTCCCTATAAATATATGCAAAGGGGATCCGCAATGACAGATGCAAGAACAGAGTTTAAAGCAGGGCAAACCGATGGTATTTCCATTGCGTTAGGATATTTCGCAGTGTCCTTTGCGCTTGGCATCGCCATGGGAAATGCTGGCATTCATGCCTTTCAAGGTTTTGTCATGAGTTTCTTAAATTTGGCCAGTGCAGGAGAATATGCAGCCACTCAGGTCATTGCAGCCGATGGTTCTTATTTTCAGCTTGCTGTCATGACCTTAATTGCCAATGCCCGCTACTTATTAATGTCCTGTGCCCTGTCACAAAAATTTCCCGAAGAGACCCCATTGGTCCATCGTTTCTTCACAGGGTATGGTATTACGGATGAACACTTTGCAATCGCTGTAGCACACCGCCGATATCTCAATCCCTTCTACATGTATGGTGCAATGTCCTTATCTGTTCCGGGCTGGGCATGCGGAACCGCTTTTGGCATCTTAATGGGTGATGTCTTACCGGCACGGATTGTATCCGCCCTTTCTGTTGCATTATACGGAATGTTCCTAGCCATTATTATTCCGTCCGCGAAAAAACGGACATCCATTCTGATTATTGTCATTGTGGGCTTTCTGAGCAGCTGGGCATGTGGAATCTTACCTGTTCTTTCCAATCTTTCATCAGGAACACGGACAATTCTATTGACCGTCTTCATTGCCACCGCTGCTGCCTATTGGAAACCAATTGGAGAGGATGGACAATGACACATAATATCTGGATCTATATTTTGATCACTTTTGCGGTATCCTACGCCCTCCGGGTGCTGCCATTGACCCTGATTCGCCGGCCAATTACCAATCCTTTTTTACGCAGTTTTCTTTTCTATATCCCCTATGCCACATTATCTGTCATGACATTTCCAGCCATGATTGAAACAACCCTGTCACCCTATTCTGGAATGGCTGCACTGATTGTTGGAATTGTTCTGGCATGGCGAGGAAAAAAACTGCCGGTTGTCGCCGCGGCTTGCTGTATTACGGTCTTAGTAGCAGAATTCATTCTGGCATAGAAAGGGACGTGCGTTATTCCGCATCGTCCCTTTTCAATTCCTCCAATAATTTTTTTTCTTCTTCACTCAATGCTGCCGCTTTCAGCAATTCCGGCCGATACCGCCGCGTCATCCGCAAGGACTCTTTCTTTCTCCACCGCTCGATTTTTTCATGATTACCGCTCAGCAGCACTTTTGGAACAGCTTGTCCTTCATAGACAGCCGGTTTGGTGTATTGCGGATATTCTAACAGTTCATGTTCAAACGATTCTTCTTGAATACTTTCTTTTTTTATCACACCATCCAGTAAACGAATTATCGAATCTGCTATGATCATCGCCGGATATTCACCACCCGAAACGATGTAATCCCCAATCGATACTGTTTCATCCACCGCCGTATTGACACGTGCATCGACGCCTTCATAGTGACCACAAATTAGAATCAAATGTTCCTTGGCGGCAAACTCGTGAGCCTTCTTCTGCGTGTATGGTGTTCCAGCAGCTGTGCTCAAGACGGTATAACT
>Ga0183095_11128_pt1 | contig 30980 bp, 25 predicted proteins | sample BioMet4_FD_130346 | JGI IMG/M metagenome (GOLD analysis project Ga0183095, IMG submission 130346) | Microbial communities from bioreactor (seeded with sewage sludge) at LBNL, California, USA - Biofuel metagenome 4 (v2) (version 3) | ecosystem: Engineered > Bioreactor > Anaerobic > Unclassified ...
GCTTATCTCACCGGAACTGTCTCGCAAAACGCTGGCGCTCAGGCCTATATGACCTTACAGACCCTCCGCAATGCTCTTGATGGTGCGACTGGCGATAAGATCCATACTCTTGGTGTTACCGAAGCCGGATGCTCAGGGCAACAAGATGACTGCTGAATCCGTTTGGGAATCCAGCACCAAAGCCCTCAAGGCTCTCAACGTCCCGGTCACCGGCGACAATGCTGATTCTTATCTCGGCATCATCATGGATAAAGGCATCAAACAGTATGCTTCGACCGTGGCGACCAAGAAGGTTCTTCTCACCCTTTACAACTCAGCTGATAACTTCCTCTCCGGAACTTATAAGCCGTATTTGAAGGCTTATGCGACCCTTCTCAACATCAACCTCACCATTGTTGAAGGCGATGGCCAGAACGAACAAGCTTGCTTGGATAAGTTCACCAACCTCGACAACTATGATGCTTACGCGATCAACCTCGTTCGCACGAACGATGGCCCGAGCTACACCGACCTTCTTAAGGCCTAATATCTCGTAACCGTGCCACTATGGGGCCCCAACCCGGCCCCCTGGTGGCTTCTTGTGTTTTTAGGAGGGGGAGGAAAATGAGCGACACCGTACTTAAATTAGAGAACTTATCAAAATCCTTTGGCAGCAACCGCGTCCTTTCGGGAATTACCCTGGAAGTCTCTCGCGGGACCGTTTTGGGTCTTATGGGCGAAAACGGTGCTGGTAAGTCCACCATGATGAAGTGCCTTTTCGGTATTTATTCTCGAGATGAAGGATCGATTTACCTTGATGGGAAATTGGTTTCATTCTCTGGACCTAAAGAAGCGCTTGAACATGGTGTAGCCATGGTTCACCAAGAATTGAACCAATGCATTGATCGTACTGTTGCCGATAATATGTTCCTTGGTCGTTACCCGATGAAATACGGGATGATCGACGAAGGAAAAATGAAGTTGGAATGCAATAAACTTTTCCGTTCGCTGGATATGAACGTGAACCCTTCGACCATTATGCGAACCATGTCAGTCTCGCAGCGACAAATGGTCGAAATCGCTAAGGCTGTTTCTTATAACGCTAAGGTCATCGTTCTCGATGAACCGACTTCTTCGCTTTCCGAACGCGAAGTTAAAAAACTCTTCGGCATTATTAGGACATTACGCGGCAAAGGAGTTTCCTTTGTCTTTATTTCGCATAAGATGGATGAAATCTTCCAGATTTGTGACGATGTCGCGGTCTTGCGTGATGGTCACATGATTTTCCAGAAGCACGTCAAAGACACGAGCATGAAAGAAATCGTGGCCGCCATGGTCGGACGTTCTCTCGATCAACGTTTCCCGCCGTTAACCAACAACCCGGGCGACGTTATTCTTGAGGTCAATAACCTTTCGACCAAATACGAGCCATTCCTTAAGGATATCTCCTTCAGCGTCCGCAAGGGTGAAATTTTCGGCATTTACGGACTCGTCGGTGCCGGACGAAGCGAACTCTTGGAATCGATTTTCGGTTTACGGAAATTGAGTTCCGGTGAAATCACCTATGCCGGCAAACGCGTAGCCTTCAAATCTTCCGCCGAGGCGATGGATTATAACTTCGCTTTGGTCACCGAAGAGCGGCGTAAAAACGGCATTTTCGCCGTTGAGACGTTGACTTTTAATACGACGATCGCCAATCTTTCGAAATATAAACGCTTTGGCTATCTTGATTCGAAGAAGATGGAAGATGCGGCCAATAAGGAAATCGCTTTGATGCACACCAAGTGCATGAACGCGAGTGATAAGATTGGTTCCCTTTCTGGCGGAAACCAGCAAAAGGTCGTCCTCGGCAAATGGATGGAGCGGAATCCTGATGTGTTCCTCCTCGATGAGCCGACTCGCGGCATTGACGTTCTCGCGAAGTACCAGATTTACGAGTTGATTAATAAAATGGCGACCGCCGGTAAAACCATTCTCGTCGTTTCTTCGGAAATGCCGGAGATTCTTGGTATCACCAACCGCATTGCCGTTTTGTCGAACCACCGTTTGGCCGGTATCGTTGAGACGAAGAAGACCAATCAAGAGGAGCTCTTGACGCTTTGCGCCAAGTGCTTATAAAGGAGGGCCAATCATATGGCGCAAGAAGTCATCAATAAAGAAGCCGTGGCAAAGAAAGAACGCGCACCTCTTCTTTCGAACAAAGCCATCGAAGAAGGCATTAAAAAAGCCGATGAATTGCGCAGTGATGGGGTCGATAAGATCGAAGAACTCACTAGCGAAATTATCGATATCAAAAAGAATCGCGAAATCGATGATGCGACTCGCTTGAAGCTCATCACCGAAGACAAAGCCGCTATCGTCAAAGCCAAAGAGGTTCGGAAGAATAATGCTCCTGAACTCCGGAAAGTTATTTCTGAAACCGCAGTCTTGATTCGCCAAGGTGCGAAAACTTCCATGGCGGAAGCCAAGAGCGAATATCGTACGCGAACCGTCGATCAAAACGCCGAATACAAAGCCGGCTTGGCTCAAATGAATGCCAAGCACAAAGAAAATCTGGCTGCCATTCAGTCCTCGGATCAAGAAAAAGAAGCCAAGGATCAGGCTTTACGGGATGAGAATTTCGCTCATCAGTCTCAAAAGAGCGATTTCATCCGTGTTCATGCCGAAAGAACGCAAAAGAATAAAGACGAATACAACGACGTTTACCTCGAGAAATATAACGCCCTGAATTCTCTTCGTGGCAATCGGAATACCATCTCTGAAACAATGGAATACCGCGCCAGAGAATACGGCTATAAGTTCTCTTGGTCGCAGTTCCTCATGAAGAACGCCCTTTACCTCGTCATTCTTGCTTTGTATCTCTATTGCATTATCTACGCGCCGATCGGAGGCTATGGCAATCTCTTCACCTCGCGTAACATTCTGACGATTCTTGCTCAATCTTCCACTCGTATGTTCTTCGCTCTCGGCGTTGCCGGATTAATCTTGCTCGCAGGCACCGACCTTTCCATTGGTCGTCTCGCCGGCATGGGCATGACCTTAACGGCAGTCTTACTCCACCGGGGCGATAACGTCATCGTCTTCTTCCCCACCCAAAGCAATCCAGCAGGATGGGGCGTGTGGAATTTCGATAGCTGGAATCCGGCTGGTCGTGTCTTCCTTGCCATTTTGCTCTCCGTATTGTTCTGCACACTCTTTTCTGCGGTCGCAGGCTTCTTCACCGCTCGCTTCAAGATGCACCCCTTCATTACGACTTTGTCCACCCAGCTCATCGTTTATGGCTTCTTCATGTATGCCACTAACGGTGTCAACTCGGGCTCCATCGATCCGGGCATCAAAACCGCTGTCGCTGGTAACTGGGGCGATTTCTCGAAGTTGACCCTTTATGCCCTCATCGCGATCTTCATTGTTTGGTTCATCTGGAATAAGACTCGCTTTGGCAAGAACATGTACGCGGTTGGCGGCAACGCCGAAGCGGCCTCTGTCTCGGGCATCTCGGTCTTCTGGGTCACCCTTGGCGTGTTCATTATGGCCGGCGTTCTCTATGGCTTTGGTGCCTTCTTCGAAGCTACGCGTCTTGGCTTAGGCTCTGCCCAGTCCGGCTATGGTTACGAACTTGATGCTATTGCGGCTTGTGTTGTCGGTGGTATCTCCTTCAATGGTGGCATCGGCAAGATCTCGGGCGCGGTCATCGGTGTCATCATCTTCACTGGTCTCACCTATTGCTTGAACTTCATCGGTTGGGATACCAACGTCCAGTTCATCATCAAAGGTGTCATCATCATGGTCGCCGTTGCGCTTGATTCGCTCAAGTACATCAAGAAGAAGTGATTCTTCCTTTCTGAAAAAAACAAACCCTGCCTTCATCAGCAGGGTTTTCTTTTACCCAAGAGTCGTCATCGAAAAAGCCCCACCCTGAGGCCGGAGCTTGTTGAGCGAAGAATGTCTTAGGAGTGGAACGGTTTTCTCCGATCGAGATTTTCAATGTTCTCAATCGCGACAAAGAAATCGTTATAACCAGCATCGTGATTCAGAGAAATCATATTGTAGCCAAAGCCAAAGAGAAAATAACCTTTGCCATCGATGCGCGGGTCGCGGGTGGGATCCACGGTCTTTTTCTTGCTGCCAAAACTGAGCAGCGAATTGAACTTGCTCGAAAGCGATTTGTTGGCTTCCCTCTCTTCGACGTCTTTGTTGATGGAACGGGCACCCTTAGCGGATTTAATCGCGAACGCGCCATCGCTTCCACCGGCGAGAATCAGATCACACTCACCATTAAAGAGGTCTTCTGGATCGATGAGTCCACGGTATTTTTTATCTTGTTCGCGGATTTGTTGATCGAAAGCCGCACTGACGGGATCGAGGGCATCCTCGATGCCTAATAAGCCGATAGAAGGAGCCATGCGATCAAGGATATTGAGAAGGTAATCGCGGCCATAAGACAAAGAGCCAGCGAGATTTTCTAAGCTCCGTTCATTTACACCTCCGGCATCAACAAGAAGGCTTTCGCGATCGCTCTTCTTACTATGGAAAAGGAGACCATAGCAAGGGGTGATGTTTTTCGGGAGGATTTCTTGGCCCTTTTTTAACAAAAGAGCCTTGTTCGAAAAAGATAGAAGCCCCGCGGTTTGGCTTTGGGCCAATTCGGTTAAGGCGACTTCGCAAGTGCTTTTGCCTTCAGGAACCGCGATGCAAGTCAAATTAGGAATATCGGAAATCACATTGAAGTCCTGTTTGCGTCCAACGACCTTCAAAGAAAACAAGGCATTGTGGTGGAGATAAACTTTGAAGGCCAATAAAAGGGAAGACTTGTAAACCAGATCGCTGTCCAAGTCGACGATGATCGTTTTCATGGACTCATTTTAAACGATGTAGATTTCGTAATCACTAAAAGGTTTTAAGTGTGTAGAATATTAATAAAGATGGAAGAGAATAATCTAACGACATATGAGAAAGCGGTTTTGCGCGATAAAGAAGCCCGCCAGCGGTTGCGTGACGAAAAGACTTTGGGCCGCAAATTGCGTTTTTCGTACAACCCGAAACTAACTCCTCTCTTCTATCCGGGCAATAAAGCTCTCATTGTTGATATCCATGGCGGGGGCTTTTGTTTCAAAAGTGTTCTTGATAATGATGTCTATTGCGATTACATTTCTAAGCGATTTGATGTGGCGGTGCTTAACGCCGATTTCACTCTGTCCTATGAGGCACCTTATCCCCAGCAAATTGTCGATATCTCTGCAGAACTCGTCTCTTTGCTCGAAAAAGAGAACACGTTGGTTGGCCTCCCGCTTTATTTTGTAGGTCATTCTTCCGGCGCGACCTTAGCGGCGGCCTGCGCCATTCGCCTTCATCGTGACATGGCCATTTCTGGCTGCCTTTTGAATTACCCTTTCTTGGATTTGGCCATGGATCAAAGCCAACGTCCAACGCTTCCGGATACTTTTCCCGATTTTCTTTTGAATGATTGGATCAAGATGTACTGCCCTTATAAAGAACTTCTTACCCGAGGCGATGTTTCACCACTTTCGCTATCGAGCGAATCGATTATTGGTTTTCCCCCGAGCGTGATTACGGTGACAAAACGGGATCGTCTTCAAGAGGACGGCCGTCGTTTTTCCAAACTCTTAGAAGAGGCGAGAATTCCAAACCTTTTACTAGAAGTTGATGAACGGCATGGCTTTATCGAAAGGCATATGTGTCATTTCTACGATCTTCCAGATGATCCCGAAGTCATTCAAGCCAAAAAGACGACGGATGAATCCTTGGATTGGCTTTTAAAAAATCCGATCAATTCGTTTTAAGACTTATGCTTGAGGCGTTGATAAAGGACCTGGGCGATGGTCAAAGGTACGCCAGCGAGAAGAATGACCCAAAGTTGCCACCCCTCTCCGCCGAAATCCATGCCAACTTCGACATAAGCGGCACTGACAAAAGTCCAAATGAAACAAAGTTGAATGGGCAAACTCCAATCGCGTTTCCCCCATTTGTGGTTAATCCACGAAAGAAATAAGAAGCTGATGGGGACGGCCCAGATGAGTGGCATCCAAAAAGGCCAAGTCGTTTTGAATAAGATGCAGCCAACTACCGCGCAGGTAGCAACGGTCCAAATAAAGGTAACCCCCAAAACGGTGATGATGCTTTTGTTGATTCGCTCAGCGGCTGGATCGTTCTTGCCATGGTCTTGTAACGAGATATCGCTTTCGATGTGAGTAAGATAGTCCAAAGTGACGCCATAAAAGTCGGCCAACTCTTGCAAGGTATTCAAATCGGGCAAAGCTTCACCGTGCTCCCATTTCGAGATGGATTTATCGGAGTAAGCGAACTTTTCCGCTAATTGGCCTTGGGTGAGACCGCGGGCTTTGCGGAGTTCGGTTAAGTTGTGGCTTACAATCGGGGAAAGATCTTTCATATCTTACTAGGGATAATAGGCTAAAAGAGGCTTAGATGCAAACCCCTCATTTTCATTTGGAAATAGCGGAAAGAATGCCTACAATAGAGCCGCTTTATGATGAATGTTTGTTATTGTGGAAATTCTGGAGTCTTCCCTGGCCTGCTCCTTTCTTTGCTTTCGCTTCGAGAACAAACGAGCGAAGTTCTAGCGGTTTATTTGGTTAGTGGCGACTTCACATCTCTTGACGAGCGTTTCGTTCCGCTAGGAGAGAAAGAACGGCTCTTTTTAGAAAAGACTTTGCAAGAAAAGAATCCAGATAGCCGTGTTGTCCTCCTTGATGATTCCGCTCTTTTCTTAAAAGAGTTTCTCCACTCTCCCAACCTGAAGACTCCCTATACCCCTTATTCGATGCTTCGAATGGTCTTCGATCTCGAGAGCCGGCTTCCGGATCGCCTTCTTTATCTTGATACCGATACCATTTTCCTCAAAGATCCGTCACTTCTCTATGCCTTTGATTTAGGCCAGTGTGATCGCGGTATGGTTCGCGATGCAGTTTTATCCGGACTCCTCGATGAACGCTATTGCAATTCTGGCGTTATCCTTTTGGACTTAAAAAAGATACGAGCTAATGGCCTTCTTCAAGCAGGACGGGCTCTTTTGAACGAGAAGCACTATACGATGCCTGATCAAGAGGCGTTGAATCATATTCAAAGTGAAGGCGTTCTCCTGCTCCCTCGTTGTTTTAATGAGCAGCGGGAGATTCGTCCTGATACGGTGATCCGTCATTACTGCCAACAGGTTCGGCGCTTTCCGCTGATTTATGTTGAAAAAGCCAAGCCTTGGGAAGGCGAACGGTTCCAAAAAGCGTATCCCAAAGACGTTTATCCTGCGCTTTTTTCTCTTTTTGAGAAGAAGAAACGGGAGTTTCTGAAGCTTCGGTGAAACAAAAAAACGCCCCGTTGCGGGCGTTTTGTCGAAATACAAACTTCGAATGAGACTAGGAATTAGCGATTGCTTTGATCGTTAACGTCATCAGTGAAGATCGGTTCGCTCTTGGCAAGCTTGTCGAGAAGCATCCCGTAGTTATCGTTCATCGCCTCGGGGTTCCGAACGCTTTCTTCCTTACGATTGTTTTTATTGAAGAACATATGATTTTTCCCTCCTTAATGGAATTCATCGAGACCATTGACTTCTGATCTCGTGAATCAATATACCCAAAGAAAAAAGATCATCAAGGGCAATTTTCATGTAAACGTTTTCAGTAAGCACTTACAGAAAGCGCATACACAAAAAACATTCGATTAAACCTAATAAAAAAAGATTTCAAAATGAGAACGCTTACATTGATTCTTGAGTTGAAAATAATAAAATTTGCCTTTTTTTCGTTCTTCGGAATATGCCATTTGGCAAGAAAAATCAAAAAAATCGAGAAAAGTTATTAAAAAAGGCTAAAAAACATCGTTTAAATCGATATGAAACTTCAAAAAAGCGCCTTGATCTTGTCTTTTCCCCATTTTTTGAAAAGTGCTATGCTCTAACCATGAAACTGTTTGCTTTCGACATTGATGGGACCTTGATCGATGACCGCTTTGAGAATGGCTATTTTGTGGTTTATCCCGAAATCATCGATGCTTTAAATACATTATTGGATCGTGGGGATGCCGTTTTATTTGCTTCAGGGCGTTCTTTAAAAGGATTGGCTCAGTTTTCGCGAAAGCTCCTTCATCAAGACCGTCTTTTCTATTCCGCTTCCAATGGCACTTGCCTCTATGATCACGAAGGCCAGCTTCTTTATCACTCCTATATTCCTTATTCTGTATTCCTTAAGATGTGCGAACTCTATTCGGGGCACCCCGATTGGACGTATATGTGTTACACCACTAACGATATTGTGGGCTATCGGGGGAGTCCGAACTTTGCTCCTGAAGAGGCGCGTTTTAATGAAATGGGTTGCGAAGATTTCACCAATCGGGTCTTCCCTGAGGGAACGATGCTTCAAAAAGCTTCAATGACGACCGGGAGCATCGACGCCCATACTCTATCTTTGTTTCCGGAACTGGCTGCCTATCGCTCCTACGCGACTTCGTCCTTTTTCTTCGAAATCATGGCCAATGATGTTTCGAAAGCCCACACTGTTGAGCTCTTGAGGCAACAATTATCCATCGCCCAAGATGATGTCTATGCCTTTGGCGACGGGGATAACGATATCTCGATGCTGGAGGCTTATCATGGGAGCGCCCCCATCAACGCTAGCGAAGGGGCAAAGAAAGCCGCTCGTTTTATTTGTCCAAGTGCCAGCGAGCGGGGCGTGGTCTTCGCTCTCAAGGAGCAGTGGAAGATTCTTTAAGACGGGAGATAACGAAGACAAAAGAATGGGCCTTTTTCTGAAATAGGGGTCTTTTGCAGGGATAATTGGAGCCGGCTACTTACCCAAACCGATTCGATAGGTGTTTTTACCTTTTTAGAGTAGAATAGTCGCAGGAGGTACATTAAAAAACTTTAATATATGTACAGTGAGGAAACAAAATCCTCAAGCTTAGCCAAGTTCTTATCAATCTATGACTATGTCTTTGTGGATACGTGTTCCTTGATGGAAGATTCCTTCCCGGTGTTTATGGATAACCTTACGGCATCCCGCGAGTACTGGAAAGACGGATTGCATGTCATTGTATTAGGCGAATGCGTTGAAGAACTCAAAAAGCATTCTGCGAGCAAAGATAACCAAGAAGCCCGCATCGAAGCCAAAAGAGCCTTGAAGATTCTGCACCATGACAAATGGTTCCACAAAATCCTCGAAGTCACCAAATCCAATACCAATTATGGATTTGCAGACAATGCCATCTATACTGCCGTTTCTAGTCTCAGGATCCAAAATAAGGTTCTGATCATTACCCAGGATAAGACTCTTGCCACGGATTTGAAAAAACTCAATTCCCTTGATTCGCAGCGCGGCCGCTATGTGCTGGTCTATCGCTTGAATCAACAAGGGGATTTGGAAGAAAATCCGGGTGAGAATGGCGTCTATCAAGCAAGGAATTACAGCTCCGCTCCGCGGAGTACGTCGAATACGAGTGATCGTCACGTTCGTGGGGGTTTCTTTCACAAGGAACGCCCTGTGAAAGAAAAAGAGCCGGTCGAGGAGAAGCCGGTAGCAGATTCGCCGATCGTGAGCGCTGATAAACGTCTCATGGCCAATCTCAACAATCCGAATTATCCTGCCGAGAGAAAACTTTCCGACATCAATGAGCAAATTACTGCGATCGATGCTTTGCCAAGTGATGAAAAGAGCAAACTCTCATTAGCCTATACCTATGATGAACTGGTGGAGGAACGAAATAAGTTAACTCCGAAAGATTCGGCTGGGCTTTCTCCAAGTCAACGGGAAACCGCGATTGCGCATGGCGAATTACCGTTGCCAGCGAAGAAAACCCCAGAATTGAAGCAAGTTGGTCAGCCTGTTGAAAGCAAGAAAGAAGCTCCGGCCCCAGTTAAACCTGTCCCGGTGGCGGAAACGAAGCCCATTTCAGCAAGCAAGCCTCAACATCTTTGGTTTGAATTTGGTTCGTCTGTCCAAGAAGCCTTAACCCGGACTGGATCCCATTATGGCGTCATTTTCCGTGATGCTTCGGTTCCTTATTTTCCGATGGTTCATGGACCTTATGATTTGACGAGCAAAGACCTAGATCAGGTTGCTGCTCAAGTTGGTGTGTTGAAAACAGGCGAGAAGAAAGATCTCCCCTTAGGACCTTTGACCGCTCATATTGAAAAGACGGAAAAAGATTATAAGGCGACGATTGAAATCCCTGCAAAAACCGCTCCGATCGTTGAACAAGCCACGCAAACCCCCGCTCCTTTAGCGGAGAGCAAGCCTGCTCGTGTTGAAGAAAAACCGGTCGCGAAAGTTGAAGCTTCTGCCCCCAAAACTGAAGTCAAGCGTCCGCGGCGGAGTCCTTCTGCTAAGGGCGTGACCAAATCCAGTGAAACGAAAGTCTCTGAAAATAAGCCGGTCAGTAAGCCCGTTAGCAAATCCTCGCGGAAAGTTGCCCCTTCAGTGAAAACGACTTCGACGGCCCCGAGCGTTACTGCTCAAGACGTCAATACAGCCGTTCCGAGTGGCGCCACTCTCTTAGTTGGCGTTCCGACCAATGATGACAAACGTGGCTTCATCGAACGGCGAGCTCGCCGTGAAGATACAACCACCCTCTCGGCGGTTCCGAATCCGAACAAAGGGCGCCGCGTGAGTAAAACTTCTACCGCCAAAGCGCCGAAGATTGTTGCGAAAGGCACAAAGCCGATTGCTAGCGATGTTCCGGAAGCGGATATGGCCGCGATCTTGAAAGAGGATAAAAACCTCAACGCTAAGATCAATAATCCGAACTATCCTGTGAACCAGAAGATTGCTGATCTCCAGGCTCAAAAAGGGAAATTGCGTCGCTTCAAGTTAGCCCAACAAAAAGACTTGCTTTGGAGCGCTGCCAAAATTGAAGCGAAGATTAAAGAGTTATCGCCGAAGAAGTAAACGCTTAGACCAGGAGGGAAAACCTTCCCGGTCTTTTTCTTACGATTTTTAGATTCGATCTTATTTATCGAAGTTTCATCAATGTTTGTTTTCTATGAGAATATTCTGATTGACAATTTGCTCAGAAGGGCAAAAATCAGAATAGGCGTTGGGGGGAATACCATGAAGCTAGAGAAGAAAGATGATTATTGGCCAAAGCGTTACCTTGCGTTTGCCGGTCTTTTGGTCTCGTTAGGTCTGACGGGTTGCGTTTCTTCGGGGGAGTTCTACTATTTCAGCGGCTTCCTCGATATCCGGCAGTTCCGAAAGCGGGACCAGCTTGCCTAATGCCACGATTGACCTCACCCGACCTGGTGCGGTGGATTCCTTTAATAACCTCGCCTTGGTTTTTGGCGAAAATCCTGTGCAAACGAAAGTTTCAGAATATCACTCAATCAGTTCGAAAACGTATTCGATTTATCGCACTTTTCCTGCCGCATTGCTCAAGAGCGTTTCCTTGCTGAACATCAATGCTCAAAACTCTTTTAATCTTTCTTTCTTGGATGCTTTTTCTAATTTTGGCATCTTATCCAATGTTTCGATCGGCGAAGCTCAAAAATTCTATCTGTCCTATTTTGGGGGCGCTTCGCTAGCGGAGGTGAACTCCGCGGCTAAAGAGCTAAAAGGTTTAGCCGCCGTCTTGGACACGGGCAAAGCGGATCTCGATTATGGTTCTTATCTTTTGAATTACCTGTTTATTGGTCGAGGCTTGGGAATCAAAGCTTCGGAAACGACCTTGGCGGCAACGCTGAAGGATTGCTACAATCTCGATTGCTACCACGACGATCCGAGCCTCAGCAATCTGGATACCTATGTCAAAACCAAGACCCCGAGCGATTATTTTGATCCATTGCTTTACCCCGAAGGCGCCACCTCTGATGAGACCTCCCTTCAAGCTCTTTTAGGGAGTTCCTATGGTTTTGAGCGGAAATATTCTGGCGATTTAGTGGACGCCAATTATCTGGGTGGGGTTCATTCCTCTACTTATCAATTCTATTTTCGTGAGACCAATGAGAATGTTATGACGCCCTATACCTACGAAAGACGTGATTCTTCGCTTTTTGAAAATGACGATTTTCTCGCTTGTGAAACCAGTTTAGGCACAACCTTTTATCAGCCGAAAGCCACCGATGGCGCTTAAACGGTTTTTTTTCAAAAGTTTAGATGATTCTTTTTACGATAATGGTGTCACAAAAGACCTGACCGTTCGCGTTCCTTATTTCAACATCAAGAGCCCCTTGCTTTCTCTTTGCACTCAATCTTATTCTTCTGGCGCTTTCAATAATCTTCTTGATCCTTCCCGGACCTCTGAACTCGCTTTTAAAACTTATCAATTCGGTGACGTTAATTATAATTACGAGGGGATCACCGAACGCTCCAGCACTTATACGATTAGCTATACTGGCGCTGGTGAACGAACGAGTGTTTTCGCCCCCTTTGATTTTGCCCTGAAATCCCAGTTTGCCTATCGTCAAAATTTAGAGGTCAGCGTCAGCGGCCAAAAAGAGACGGTTCGCCTTCCGCTTTTTGCCGGTTATGTTACCAAATTAAAATAAGTTCATCTTCGGCTTCTTGCTCTGACAAAATTCATGGTTCTTTTTAAACGACCTAACTCATCAAGTGCGATGGATCAATTGGTGGCCGCTTTGCAGGGATTTATTTTTCATAGCCCCATTCCCAAAAGAAAAAGAGTTGCGCAAGGGGGGTTCAACTGCGCAACTCTTTGGCTATGGGCCTCCTATTGCCCATTTCACTTCATTAACGCTGGAAAGACGAATTTTATTGGTTAAAATGAAAATTTTTTCTGGAGCGGCAAAAAATGAGCCTTTTATTTCGTAGAAATACCTGTTCTTTCGCCATTCCTCGCAAATAAAACTTTCCTTATCCCGAGTTTTGGATATAATGCGAGTTATGCAAAAATCACTTGAAACAACTAAAACAAAGAGAAAATGGCACTTATGCAAGGCCTCGACTTTCTCGATTTTTATCGTCATTTTGTCTCTAATCGGCTTCTTTTTGTCCGTTCTTGGGATCGGCGGAACGGAGTATACGCTCTATGGTATCGTGTTCATCGCGATAGTCGCGGTGGGGGTTTGGCTCTTTTTTGATTCAGGATTGTTCCACGAAAACTCTTCTCGGGTTTTTTTTGTTGAGGGCATCAACATATTGCTTCTTGCTTTCGCTATCATCCACTTTATTTTTGTTTTCGTTGATTTAAAGGCGGGGATTGCCGCCATTTGGGCTGACACCACTTACGCTAACGATATCGCTAGAGAAACTGCAATTTCGGTGTTGCGGAATAAAGCCCAAAGCCAAGTGACTTTCTCCGTTTTGTCGATCATCGGCCTCGTTGCAACGCTTTTCTTTTCCTTTAAAAAAGCCTTGGATGGCCAAGCTTCGGGTTTGTATTATTTGGCCTTCGGTTTAACGCTCTTCTTCCTTTATGGCGCGGCTTATTCGACGGTTGCTATTATTGACAATCTTTCCGCTTTGGGCGGTTCTTTCTGGATTGCTTTCTTTGCAACCCGGACCCCGGCCAACGTCTTTGTCTTCAATTATTGTGTTTCGATTTTTAGCGATTTCGTCCCCGTGGGAGAAGGCAAAACCGATCCCTCTGGCATCGCTGTTTTGTCCTAAATAGTTCAAATTGATTTTTGGAGGGTAAAAATATGAAAAAAACCAAATTGATTGTCTTTTCCGCCTTTGTTCTTCTCGGCTTGGCAGCCTGTGGCGGCCACACCGTCTCCTCGATTAGCAGTTCGACTGGCTCTTCGTCGGCAGGAGCCTCATCGAGCAGCGATTCTTCTTCGAGTTCTTCTTCGAGTTCGTCCTCGTCCTCGAGTTCGATTTTCTCGTCTTCGTCTTCCTCGAGTTCTTCTTCGAACAGTTCGGTCGCGGTCAACCCGCTTGCCCTCACCTTGACGAATACCACAATCAAAGCGGGCAACTGCTTCTTTGATTCGGTGAAGCCGAGCTTGATCTACACTGCTTCGGGCACCAGCAAAGATGTCACAAACTATACGAGCCGGGTTAAATGGAAGCTCACCTCGAGTGATGGCACCGCCTATAAGACTGGCGACGCGCTCCCGGTTGGTACTTACACCGTTTACGCGACTTATAGTTCAAAGAATTCTGATAAGATGACTTTCACTGTCGTGGATTGGGACAGCATTGATACGGGCAAAGGCTATAGCCATCCGGTCACCAATTTTGATAAGACCAATGTCACTGTGAATGCCAACGTCGGCGCTTTCGATCACCTTTTCCCTGCTGTCGGCAAGCCCAAGATGATTGTCGTCCCGGTTGATTTCTCGGACAACCAAGGGACTGCCGCTGAAAAAACTCTTATCACCAACCTGTATAAAGGGGGAGATGGTGAGACTGGCTGGAAGTCGCTTCACGATTATTACTATGAATCGAGCTATGGCAAACTCGATATGCAGATCGATGTCACTGATTGGTACCGCTATGGCGCGACCAGCACGGATACTTTAGGCAAGACCGCAGCCGATTTGCTTGCGGCAACGGGCAAAGATGGCTCCAATGCCGCCTATGACCAGACCTGGGATGTCTTAACGGGCATCACCAGTTGGCTTACCGATGCCTTAGGCTATAACCTCGCCGATTACGATTATGATGGCGATGGCTATGTCGATGGCATTGAAATGGTTTACAAATTCAATGGCAAAAACTATTCCGCTGGTGGCGACCATCTTTGGTGGAACTACACCTACGTCGATGGCAATAACACCGGCAAAGGCGTCAAAGGAAAACCGGTCATTTATCAATATTGCTGGTTCTTGTTGAGCTATGTTTCAAATGGCTTCTACACTCCGGACATCGATGCCCACACCGTGATTCACGAGACCGGCCACTTGATGGGGCTCGAAGACTATTATGATACCGACAGCAAGAGCGGCCCGGCGGGCTGCGTCGATATGATGGACTGCAACGTTGGCGATCACAACGCCTACTCCAAGATGCTCTACAACTGGATCACCCCGGATGTCGTCGATGGCACGAGCAAGCACTTCACCTATACCTTCAAACCGTTTGAAGATGAGGGCAACTGCTTGATTCTCCGTAACACCGAAGATCCGTGGAACCAGACTCCGTATGATGAATATCTCTTGTTCCAGTTCTATACTCCGACCAAACTCAACGAAAAAGATAAGGACGGCTATCCGGAATGGTTGAATGCTCATTCCTCTGGTAGCACCAAGAGCGCTTATGGTCACGCTGGCACCTATGCGGAGCCGGGCCTACAGGTGTTCCACATCGATTCGCGTCTTTTCTATGAACATGGTACGCTTGATGATTCAGGCAACGTCCTGACCGACGTGGTCGACTACACCGACACCTATTACGATTCCGCGGAAACGGATACGACGGCCAAGACCTTCCATTCCGTATCCTACTTTGCCACGAGTAACACCCAATCTCGGAGTTATGATGTCGATGCCTTTGCGACGACGGGAAAGCTTGCTAAGGGAAGCGATTATCGCACAGTTTGCATTATCACTCCGGGCGAGACCGATTCGTTCATGGGCACGGGCTTCTATGCTTCGATGGGCAACCAAAGCAACATCTTCGGCGTTGGCGATGGTTTGAATTACTATTCCAATTCGCGTCAGCAAGCCTTCTATACCAATGGCACGAAGTTCAACGATCACACCACTTTGAATTACAACTTCAAGGTCACGGACGTGAGCGATACGAGCTGCACGGTCGAATTCATGGCGAACTAATCGCCTTGGATGAAAGTTTAAGACGCATCCTCTGGGTGCGTCTTTTTTATCCTTATTCTTATATATAAGGGAAAATCAAAAAGAAAGATTGCCCTTTTTTCTTGCTCGGCTTATAGTCTCGTTGCTATGCAAAGCGGAAGAAGTCGGCTTGTCGGTTGGATCTTCGCGGTTGTTCTCAGCGCGGGAATCTTTTGTTTGGTTTTCTTCCTCGAGAAAAAATGGAGCCTTACGGGCTATGCGGACGCTTTGTTCCTCGCTTCAGCCCCGATGATCCTCATCCCTGTATTGGTCTATATCGGTAGAACCGGTGTTTTTGATACGATGAGATACAGCTTTCTCCGTCTCTTTGAGTCCTTTAAACCTGGAAACGAGAAACAGTTCGATACCGCCTACGATTATCATGAATATAAGCGGGGGAAACGCCAGGCGAACAAGCCCTACTTTTTGCCTTTCTTCGTTGTCGGAGGGATAGTTCTCCTTGTGGCAAGTATTCTTTCAATTTTGGCTGTTTTTGTTCAATATTGACTGTTTTTTGCCCTTTTCTGGAAGCGCTTCCAAGCTATTTTTTCGTTAAAATAATCATTGACATAATTTCGAAGAGGTATTTCATATTCCTATACGCGTGAAAGGAGCAAAAAACATGCGCAATAAAAGTTTGGTTGTGCTTGGTGTTGCTGCTTTGTTAGGACTTGCTGGTTGTGGTGGAACAACTACGAGTTCGTCAAAAGCCGCTTCGTCGAGTGCACCAGTAAGTTCGTCGGCTGCGACATCGAGTTCATCTGAGTCGAGTAGCAGCAGTTCGATTACGCCGACTCTTGCAGACGGGATTTATGACTATTCCGCGGCCGAGGATTGGAACAACACCAAGGCCGCCGAGGTCACTGCCGCCCTTGAGTCCTATGCGATGAAGACCCACATTGCGGGCATCCCTCTTTATGATGATGCCGGCATTGTCGAGTTCTCCAGCCGTCTCACTCTTCCGACCCGCAAGTACATCGCCGGATATGGCTTCGGCAGTGGTGAAGGCACCATTGACGCCGCTGGCAAGATGTACGATGGCGCGATCAGCGAGAGCACCGCAGAGTGGAAGAGCTATCTCCACACCGCGACGACGAGTGATTCTGGCACTTTCAACTATGCCAACTCTTCCGGCAGCGATGTCTCGGATCGTGCGAGCATGGTTGCTTCGACCCTTTACGGCGTCGAAATGACTTCGTCCAAAGATGGTTATCAGTGGTATTCTTCACTTGCCACCGCGAAGCCGATCATGGTCGATGATAAGAACGTCGCCACCACGGGAACGAAATCCGCCACTTGGCGCATTCCGGTCCACACTGGCGCGGGCTATACCTATGCCACTGATGCGGCGGCTTATTCCGCTTATAACGGCCGCGAGGTCAAACTCGAGGACTACATCACCCCGTTGAAGACGATGCTTGACAACGGCTGGAAGCGCGCGAGCGACATGGCCGACAGCACCTCCGGGTTCGCCGGCGTCGCCGCTTACAACACCGAAATCGGCAAAGGCACTTCGGGCAAGCCCGATTACACGACCGTCGGCTATCAGGCCGACACCGCCAACAACGCGATCTTCGTCACGTTCAACTCGCCTTGCACCCAAGCCAACGCGATGTACTATCTCTCTTCGACCCTTCTGAGCCCGATGCCCGCCGAATTCGTTGCGGCGGTCACCCCGGCCAAGTTCGGCCTGATCGGCGACAGCTCCACCCCGTCGGAGAACTGCGCCAACGTCCTTTCGATTGGCTCTTACGTCCCGACCTATTGGGAGAAGGACAAGACCATCGCCTACCGCAAGAACACGACCTATTTCGAGAAGGATCGTTCGCACTACGATGGCGTCAAGGAGGTCGTCATCTCCGGAACCGGAGCCGACAAGACCACTTATGAAGCCTTCCTCCACAACGAGCTCGATATGGTCGACATCCCGACCGACTACCTCGACGCCCACAAGTCCGACGCCAACGCGCTCAAGACCTTGGGCGCGACCGTCCTCAAGATGAACGTCAATTCGTGCACTCAGGCCCAGTGGGAATACTACTTCGGCACCGAAGGCACCATCAAGACTCATACTGAAGACAAGTATTGGGATATTAAGCCGATTATGTCGAATGATGACTTCCTCGATGGCGTCTACTTCGCCATCGATCGCGAGACCCTCGCCAACAAGCTCGGCCGCAACGCGGCCCTCAGCTTCCTCAGCGGAGCCTACATGATGGACCCGGTCGACAGCACTCCTTATCGGAGCACCGATGCCGGCAAGTCCGTCGAGAAGCCTTACACCGACGTCGATCCGAACGGCTACAGCGCCGAGACCTCCGCTCAGCTCTTCAAGAAAGCCATGACCACCCTTGAGGGCAACGGCTCCTACACGAAGGGCACGGCCGACAATCCGACCACGATTGAGCTCGAGTACATCTTCCGCTATCAGACGACGATTGATAACATCGGCTCGATCTTGAAGTACAACATCGAAACCGTCTTCAATACCGCCTGCCCGGGCTACAAGCTCGTCATCAACGAAACCGTTGGCGGCGCCTCCTACACCGACACTTACGACAGAATGGACCGTGGCGAGTACGACTTCGCCGATGGCGCCATCCAGGGCAACACCCTCGGAACGCTCTCCTTCATGAACTGCGTCTGCTCCGATGACCTTGCCAAGGGCTTCAACCTCAACTGGGGCGAAGTCACTGCCGCCGTTGATGAGACGAGTCCGATCGTCTATGACAACAAGATCTGGTCTTACGATGGCTTGTACAGCGCCGCGACTTCGACTTCCATCATTTCGAAGGGCGTCCTTGTCGCCGCGACGGCCAATGCCGCAGCTTCGGTTGGCGCTCTGAGCACCACCGATACGACCAAGTATCTCTACAACACCCTCGATTACTACGACAATGACAAAGTCGAGTTTGCCGTTGGCGATTACTGGATCCAGGTTGGAGAATCCAGCCAAGGCTACTGCATGTACTACGAATTCTACCAGGCCGATGATAAGACCTGGCACGTCTACATCCAGAATGCCGTTACGGGTGCTGAAGACGATAAGACGATTGATTGGACCCCGGTCTATGGGACTGCGGATTCCAAGACGACGGGTTATAAGACTCAGGTTGTCGGCATTCCGTATGCCAAGGCCCTTGAATACGCGAACCTCTGCACGCTGACGGTTGAAACCTATGTCTTCTTCGGCTTCGACTATCAGGTCAGTGTCAATGGCGGCGCGCATCCGACCCAGTCGAACTATAAGTACGTCAAGATGTCGGTCTTCAAGACCTTAGGCAACTGAGGTTCTGCGAATCGATTCTGACTATTGTCGATCGAGCATCGCCGGTATTCAAAGTACCGGCGATGCTTGTTGTGTCTAAAAAAGGTTTACTTTAGTAGTCGATTAACCGAGAATAATGAGACTATCCTCATGCGGGTATGCGCGCGCGGGGGAGTTTGCATAAATAAAGTGTGGAGAATATGGAACAAAAAGAACAGGCAAAGAAAGAAACGGTGAAGCCAAACGGGGCTTCTACCTCGGCTGGCACCATGGCGCTGCCATCGTCAAAACCCAAGAAAAATATTTGGCGCGATTCGATCGTTCCGTTTTTCGAATCGTTTACAAAAGGGACGATGTTTACCTACGTTCTCCAGCGAATTTTCCTTGTTTTTGTTACCGCCTTCATTATTCTTTCCCTGACTTACATCATGCTTCGCTCGCTTCCCGTTAATCCGGGCACCAGTATTTATGCCGAACAATTAAAATTCTGGACCTCACAAGTTCAGCTGGGCTATTACCGCGAATTAACTGATGAAATTGATGTAGCTTGGTACAAAGCCAATGATCCCAAAACCTTGGTTACCATTGGCGGCTCAGCGACTGGCTGGCATTATTACGTTCCTTACCCGATTATGGTGCAATATGGACATTGGTTGTCCAACATCTTCACCAAATGGGATTGGGGCACTTCGACCTCGCTCAGCATTGGCAAGAGCGCTATGGTCATTGAAATGACGAACCTTCCGGCGACGATTAAACTCAACGTGATCTCAATCTTCATTTCGATTCCGGCTGGCATTGGCTTAGGAATCTGGGCGGCTTTAAAGAAAAACAAGGCGGCCGATAACATCATCTCGACGATTATCATGATCTTTATTTCCGTCCCATCCTTCGTTCTCATTTCCTTCTTGCTTATTTGGTTCTCCTATGACTTAGGCTGGTTGCCGAGCAGTTGGCCTGACAAGAGTGGTGCGGCTGCCGATCCTGGCCTTGCCGCCCGTGCTTATGTCATCCCCGTCGCTTCGCTCTCCTTTGGTTCGATTGCCGGCTTCGCCCGCTACACGCGCGCTGAGTTGACCGAAGTCATGTCGAGCGAATTCTTGCTTTTGGCCCGGACCAAGGGTTTGACCAAACCGCAAACGGTCGTGCGCCACGCTCTTCGTAACTCGATGGTTCCAATCGTCCCGATGATCATCGGCCAATTCGTTGGTATTTTGAGTGGCTCGATGATTTTGGAACAACTTTATCGTATTCCAGGCGTTGGACGTCTCTTCGTCGATGCCCTCAGTAGCAGTGACTACCCCGTCGTCATGGTCGATATGGCGGTTTATACGCTTATAGGTCTTTTTGCAACATTGCTCGTGGATTTAAGCTATGGCATTGTCGATCCACGCATCCGAATGGGGGCGGTGAAATAATATGGCAGAGCTTGATAAAAACAATCAATTCGTCGCTGCAAATGCCACATCAGATCAGGATTGGCAATTCGTTCAGCAAAATCGTTTCATTTCCGAAAAGAAGCTTGAATCGAAACCGACGACCTATTTGCGCGATGCGGTTCATCGGTTCTTCAAGAACCGGTCTTCGGTTGTTGCCGGTGTAATTCTTGCTATCGTTATCGGCTTCGCTATTTTGGTTCCGGTTGTCGATACTAACAACATCGTTGATCCTATCACTGAAGCTACCTATCTTCCTCCGAAGTGGTTCGAAGCCAATGGTTCAGGCTTTATGGATGGTACAGTCTCAAAGAGCAATGTCACCATTGATCCGGATACGATGCTTCCGGTTCTCAATAATGGGAAAACCGTTTATGTTACCCGTTCCATTATCGGCGGTAAAGATGGCATAACCTATAATGATGCCTATTACAATAAATTAACCGATATTGTCGAAGCTTATGGACGTGGCGGTGATGTTGTTGTTGCAACGGCCTCCCGTTCCGAAGATACGACGATGTATAGCCCGGCGTTCACTTACACCGTGGATCATACTTACGCTTTAACCACTGAATTCGATGCCGAAATGTGCGCTTCTGTTGCTGGCGGAAATCCGACGTTTGCCCTTGCCCTCTTAAGCGATAATTTCTCTTCAAATACACTGACTTCTCGTTCTGTTTTATCGACTGTGACGATGCTTCAAGATTACAGTTCGGTCTATACTCCGATTTCCATTAGCGATCTTTCGTCCTTAATTAAAGCTGATCCGGCTTATGTCGCTGCTGGTTCGCCCGCTTCATTTACGGCGGAGTTAGCCTATATCGTGAAGACCAACGTGGAATCCGATACTGTTTTCCCGCGTATTTATGTTAAAAATTTGACGTTAAAGGACTCCAAAGCTTCGAGCAGCGAGCAAAAGACACTTGATTCGATTGCTTGGAGCGATTCGACCAAGATGCTCGGGAGGACGGCTGGAACGACATTGAGCGCTGATTTCACGTGGATGATTGGTCATTTAGGATCGCTTGATGTTTATAACTCCAAAATTATTCAAGGTTCTTTCCGCTACGATGCCTACGATGCCGCATTCGGCGAGGAAGAAGGCTTCTTATTCGGCGAGACCGTCTACATTCAGCCTTATATCGATAAAGGCTGGATAACGTATACTTGGAGCAACGACGATGCCGTCAATGGCGGGGTCAAAAGCTTCAAACTGACTGCAGAAGGCGAAATCCATTGCCCTTTGCGTGCGGTTACCGCAGAAAAGATCAAATCATCTAGATTTGCGACAACCCGTGAGGTTGTTGGCGTCATGTCTTGGTTCCGTTACTATGGTTATACTTCAATGCCGAAATACGTCTTCGGTACGGATGGCGTTGGCCACGATTACTTCAAGGTGCTTTTCTCGGGCTTACGCACCTCGCTTGCCCTTGGCGCTTTAACCGCAATCATCACGATTTCTTTCGGTATCGTTTGGGGTTCGATCTCCGGCTACTTCGGCGGCTGGACCGATATCCTAATGGAACGTTTCACCGAAATCTTGGGTGGTGTTCCTTGGATCGTCATGATGACGTTGATCATCTTGATGATGAAACAATCCAACTTCTGGGTTTTCCTCTTCGCACTCTGCTTGACGTCCTGGATGGGCGTGGCCGCAGAAACCCGAAGTCAGTTTTATCGCTACAAAGGTCGAGAATACGTTTTGTCCTCTCGGACTTTGGGCGCTAGCGATGCTCGTTTGATTTTCAAACACATCTTGCCTAACGGCATCGGACCGGTGGTGACCGGCGTCGTCTTGATTGTTCCTTCGGTCATTTTCTCCGAAGCTTCCATCTCTTACTTACTTCCGGGCACCTTGGCTTTCTCGGGTTCCCAGAGCTTCGGCGTCGCTCTTTCCGATGCACAAAGCCAAATTGGTTTGCATCCGTACATGATCATCTGTGGTTCGCTTATCGTCTCTTTATTGATGATTTGCTTCAACCTCTTTGGCAACGGTCTCCGCGATGCGTTTAACCCGTCCTTGAAAGGAGTCTCTGAATAATGGATAACGAAAAGAAAAACTCCTTAGAAGCCACACCCGCAACGAAAGAGGTGGCGGTTTCTGTTCGCGATTTGCAGATTTCCTTCTCGACCGATTTCGGCCGGGTTTACGCGGTACGTGGCGTCTCTTTTGACCTTTATAAAGGCGAGACGCTTTGTATCGTTGGCGAATCGGGTTCAGGTAAGTCGGTAACCTCGAAGGCCATCATGGGCATTTTGCCCGGCAATGGTCATATCGATGGTGGACAGATTATTTATGAAGGCGAAGATCTCACCAAGGTTTCGGAGGAAGAATTCCACCGGATCCGGGGCAGTAAGATCGGCATGATCTTCCAAGACCCGCTTTCTTCTCTTAATCCGATCATGCGCATCGGCAAGCAGATTACGGAAGTCATGATTATCAATGGCAACCATTTGAAGCGGATGTTCAATGATTTGATTTCGAATGAACTCGTCCATTATAAAAACGACCAGCAGATTTTAGCTTTGGCCAAAGAAAACGTTTCGATCGCAAAACGCGTCGGCAAGAAGGTTTTGAAGAACTCTCTCGAGAAGGCGAAAGACAACTATCGTTTCGCTTGCTCCAAAGCTCGGAAAGAGGCGAAGGCCAGCAACGCTTCCGCCGATGAAAAGATCGCCGCTTTAACGCAAGAATACCAAGCGAAAATAGCCGAATTAGAAAAAACTTATGCTGATTCGCTGAAACTCGCTCAAGACAATTACGTTCAAGTCAAAGCCGAAAAAACCCCGAAACTTGCCGAAGATAAAGCCGCTTTGACTACGGCGAAAGCCTCGGCTAAGGCCAAGGTTGATGCCTATCGCAAGCAGCTTCGCTCCGAGCACATCGCCAAGCAAAAAGGGAATATTGCCCGTTTCTTTGCTCATGCCCCAGAAGGTTCGAAGAAAAACGATTATCAGCGTGGCGTTTTCCGGGAAATTATTCTCGAACGCCGTCAATATCTTTCTAAGATTCGCGTCAGTCAGCGCGAAGCGAAAGAACGCGCCTTAAAAGTCATGGCCGAAGTTGGCATCCCTGATCCCGAACGGCGCTTCAATCAGTATCCGTTTGAATTCTCCGGCGGTATGCGTCAGCGTATTGTCATTGCCATCGCCTTAACTGCTGACCCCGACGTTCTCATTTGCGATGAGCCGACCACGGCGCTCGACGTGACCATTCAGGCTCAGATTCTTGAATTGATCAATCGTCTTAAAGCTGCCCGTCATATGTCGGTCATCTTCATCACCCACGATTTAGGTGTCGTGGCTAATATGGCGGATCGCGTTGCCGTCATGTATGCTGGCAAGATTGTCGAATATGGTACCGCCATCGATGTCTTCTATCATCCGGCTCATCCCTACACTTGGGCTTTGCTCTCTTCGATTCCTGATGTCGATAGCAAGGAGCGCCTTGAAGCGATTCCTGGTACCCCACCGAACATGCTTTTCCCGCCCAAGGGCGATGCCTTTGCCTTGCGAAGCAAATACGCTCTCGGTATCGATTTCAAGAAAGAGCCGCCGTTATTTAAGATTTCCGACACCCATTATGCGGCGACGTGGTTATTAGACCCGCACGCCCCGAAAGCGGTCATGCCGAAGATTGTTTCGACCCGCATTGAAAATTCCTTAAGAAAGGCAGGTCTTTCCAAATGAATCCTGAAACCAAAAAAGCACCTGTTTTGACGGAACGGGAAGAAAATAAAAAGAAGATCAAAAAACGGGAAGCCGATCTCAAGAAACAGCTTCTTGTCGAAAAGAAAACTTTTAAAGACGCGGAAGAGAAATTCGCTAAAGAAGTGGAAACTCCTCATAAAGAAGGCAAGCTTTCGGATGCGGATTACACCAGCAAAAAGGCCGCGTATTGCAACGAACAAAACGAACGGAACTATCGGATCGGCAATTTGAAGAGCGCGATCTATTCTGTCCATATGAGCTATCGTCAGGATCTTGTGGATAACCACGTGATTCTTTCGGTGGAACATTTGAAGCAGTTTTTCTCGATGGGCGGCGATTACAAAACGAAAGCCGTCCATGACATCTCTTTCCAAATCAAAGAAGGAGAATGCTTTGGTCTCGTCGGCGAATCAGGCTGTGGCAAAACCACGACTGGACGTTGCATCATTAAGCTTTACGACATCACTTCCGGTTCAATCTACTACAAAGGCTACCGAATTTCTGGTGGCGCCCGTTGGAACCAAAAAGAGATTAAATGGAGCAAAATCCACGCCAAAGAAAAGATGGCCGCTCTTCGTAACAAGGAAGCTGAAGAAATTTCGGCCATCCCTTTAAAGAGTGGCGATTTTCAAGTCAAATTAGATGATTTGGAAAAGCAAAGAAACGAAGAAATTAAAGAAAAGAACGATCCGATGAACGACGATAATGACGCCATTCTCGCTTCGATTAATTCTTCTTATGATAAGCAAGAGCAAGAACTGCGCGATCTTTTGGATATGGCCAAGGGAAGCGAAGAGGAGCAAATGCAGAAGATTCGTTCCTACTATGAGAAGAAAATCGCGGAATTGAAGGCTGGCGAAGCGGCTCATATTCAGCTTCAAAAAGACTTGATTCACGAGATTAAATACGATAACAAACACGTCGGTGGTCTTTATGTTCAAGACCAATATACCCCTTCAGCTGATTGCACGAGCATTTCCAAGGGTTCTCGCCATCGTCTGGTTAATGAAATCCAGATGATTTTCCAAGATCCTGTCGATTCGCTCGATCCTCGTATGACGGTCGAAGAAATCATTCAAGAAGGCTTGCACATTCAACATCATTATAACAAAGCCGAAAACCACGAAAAATGTGTTGAAATGCTCGAAAAAGTCGGGTTGATTCCGGAATATGCTTCGCGTTATCCCCACGAGTTCTCAGGTGGGCAGCGCCAGCGTATTGGCATCGCCCGTGCTTTGGTCATGAATCCGAAGCTTCTCATCTGCGATGAGCCGATTTCTGCTCTCGATGTTTCGATTCGAGCCCAGATCCTTAACCTTCTCAACGATGTCAAGGAATCAATGGGGTTGACGCTGATGTTCATTGCCCACGATTTGTCCGTTGTGAAGTATTTCTGCGATCGAATTGCCGTCATGTATTATGGCAACATGGTCGAATTAGCGACTTCTGATGAACTTTTCCGCCATCCGCTCCATCCTTACACAAAAGCTTTGCTTTCGGCGATCCCGAGACCCGATCCTCTCAGCGAGAAGAATCGTGTCCGTATCGTCTACAATCCTTCGAAAGCCCATGATTACAGCCAAGAAAAACCTTCCTTCCATGAAGTTCTTCCTGGTCACTTCGTTCTATGCAATACGCCCGAGCTTCACGCCTATGAGGAAGAAATCAAACAGCTTGATCTCAAAGCCTCTGCTGAAGCAAAGAAGTAACACTCTTTTTGATCCTTTAGTTTTCGTAAAGCCAAGCCAGGGCAAGTTAAAAGGCCCCGACTTGGTTTTTTTCTCATGTGGATTACTTTTACCCAATAGACAAAAAGGTTAGAATGTTTATAGAAGGAAAGGGGCATCCCCTTCAAGCAACTTTATGAAAAAAAGATTTTTTCAAAAATTTATCATTCTTCCTCTCGGCGCGATAGCGCTGGGTGTTTTGTCTTCCTGCACTTTTAATTTTTGGAGCACCGTTAACGGCAGCAAGAGTATGGTCACCTCAGGTTTGGCCATAACGTCGAAAGATGGCACGTCTTACGGCGCGCCTAAAACGTCTTATGACTCCGGGACGAACTACTCTCCCAAGGCAACCGCTTTTACACAGAGCAAGGTCGAATCTTCCGGCTCTGGGTTTATGATGCCATCAACGGGGAAACTCAATATCCTCGTGATTCCAGTCATCGTTGATGATTTTAAAGCAAACGCTACCGAAAAAGTCCGGAATGATATCAATTCCGCTTTCTTTGGCGATCCTTCTGATACTTCGTGGGAGAGTTTGGCCTCTTTCTATTACAAATCTTCTTATGGTCAATTGCTTCTCAATGGTACCGTCAGCCCTTGGTACGATTGCGGCTATACGAGCAAACAGATCTCCGAATTAACTTATACGGGCACATCGTCCTATCGGAGCGCTTATGAACCGACATGGACGATTTTGGAGAACGCAGTGGCTTGGTATCAAAGCAACTATCGAACCGATTGTTCAGAATTTGATAGCGATGGCAATTCCGTAATCGATGCCGTTTGGCTTGTCTATAGCGCTCCCGATGCCCAAAAAGATACCTCTTTGGATTCGACGGATTTCTGGGCCTACACTTATTCAGATCTTCTTCCTTATGAAAAAGCCGTTAAAGTCGGTTCGGCTTCAACCTGCATTCCTTTCCGCTATAGCTGGGCTTCCTACGATTTCTTGTACGCGGGCTATGGGACGACCGGCATCGATGCGCATACCTTCATCCATGAAACTGGCCACTTAATGGGCCTTGATGACTATTATGTGACCGATACCGCCTCCTCCTACACGACCAACTATGGCCCCATGGGGCGTATCGACATGATGGATTTCAACATCATCGACCATAATGCCTATAGTAAATATGCTTTGGGTTGGATTAAGCCTTATGTCGTGACAGGGGCGACGACCATCACCCTTAAGCCTTCTGCGACGAGCGGGCAAGCCATTCTCCTTCCGACGAGCACCAATGGCTGGAATGGCAGCGCCTTCGATGAATATATGTTATTGGAGTTCTATACGCCGACCCTTTTGAATAAAAAGGATTCCGATAGCGCCTATCCGGACAATGAGCAACGCGGTTTCACGGTCAACGGCATTCGCATGTATCACGTTGATGCTCGCTTGGTTACGATCAGCAATGGCGTTGCTACTTATAGCGACAGCCTGGTAGCGAATGATACGGCTTATACCATCATGGCTCACGGGAATTCTAGCGCTTATAACAAAAACACGGGAACGACTTTGAGCTACCGCCTGGTTCAAGAAATGGATTGCAAGAGCAAACGAAATTTCGATACCGATCCTTTGATTGTCACGAAAAACGGCAAACAAACTCTTCTTCCGGATGTTGCGGATGACACGAGTTTGTTCCAAAACGGAGACTCTTTCTCCTTCGCCAATTATTCTCACAGTTTCCCCAAGAGTACGATGAATGACGGCAATTCTTTCCCCTATAAAGTTGCGGTGTCGGGTATCTCGTCAGAATCGGCGACGGTGACGATTTCGCTTTAATCTTCATTCTTTTGTATGAAAACAACTTGGCTTTTGCTATCATCTAAGGTCCGATTGAAAGGGGACCTCAGATGATTAAGAAACGCCTTCTTCCCATTCTCTTATTGACGTCAGCCTTTTTGGCTTCTTGCGTCAATAGCGCAAGTTCTTCTCTTTTAAACAGTTCTTCTTCTACTAACGGTGCCGCTTCGAGTGCAGATGGCACTTCTTCGACGAGTGAAACGTCTTCCTCTTCAACTGACGCTTCCTCTTCGAGCAGTTCAAGCACGACGACATCATCTTCTCCGAGTTCGTCTTCGTCCTCCTCCAGTTCTTCCTCCTCCAGTTCTTCCTCCTCGAGTTCGTCTTCTTCGAGCTCTTCTTCGAGCTCTTCTTCGAGTTCGACCCTCGTCGAAAGCGATTCCTATGAACTGATTACCTTTAAAACAACCGGCGCTTCCAGCACCGCCCTTGCAAATTTTAGCGGCGTTTTCACTGAAGAAGGCGTGGGCGGGGCGAGTTTATCTGGCAGTTATTGTTATAGCAATAACGGTTCCTTAAAGATGGGCTCGAGCAAGAGTGATGGTACGCTCAAGATCACCTTTCCTAAAGCACTTATCGTCAATTCGATTATTTTAACTTTAAAATCCTATTCTTCTACCAAAACCCCTACGGTTTCTTTCAAAACCGACGCGGATTCCTCCGAGCGTAGTGCGACAATCACTTCGGACTTCCAGGATTATCCTTTTACCTATTCTTCTGGAAAAGTCTCCAGTTTTTCTTTGACGGTTCCCAAGAGCTTCCAAACGGTGGTTTCTTCAATCGGCTTTTACGGCCCGAGCGCTGCGGTTAATGCCAGTAAGGTCAAATCTTTTACGGTCTCTCCGAGTTCGATCGCCCGGCTTGGCGTTGGAGCAAACCAGCAATTGAATGTTACGACTTCGCCTCTCCGAAACGATGTTGTTCCGAGTTTCGTTTCTTCCAATCCCGATATCGTCAGCGTCTCTTCAACGGGCTTAGTTACGGGAATTAAGGTGGGTTCTGCAAAGATTTCGGTGAAAATCGCTGCTCAAGACACTTCAAGCGGGGCTGAACTCGCTCAAAGCGTGGATGTGGTCGTCTCGGATGCTCCAGCTTATGAAAAACAGAGTTCTCGGTATAGCCAAGAACAGCTTTCGGCTGCTTCGGGCACCCCGGTTCTCCCTTCCAAAGGCAATCAAAAGCTTTTGGTCATCCCCGTCAAAATCAGCAACTACGCTGCGAATGCCACAGCCGCGAATCTCGCCCGTTTAAAGACAACCTTCTTTGGCAAGAGCGAAGAAACGTCTTGGGAGAGTCTCGCTTCGTATTACAACAAGTCCTCCTATGGTGCATTGAACATCACCGGGAAAGTTACGGATTGGTTCGATTGTGGTTATTCCACGACTCAAATTAAGGCTCTTACGGGGTCGGGTGAGAACGCTTCCTATTACGATCCGACGTGGACGATTCTTGAGAAAGCGGTGGCTTGGTACAAACAGAACAACACCGATATCGCGGATTACGATAACAACAAAGATGGAATTCTTGACGGTGTTTGGCTCGTCTATAGCGCGCCGTACTATTCTGAAACTAACGGCTTAGGTGACACCTTCTGGGCATATACCTATTGGGATTACGATGCTTTAGCGACTAACCCGACCGCGGCGAATCCCGTTGCGGGCAACTATTGTTGGGCTTCGTATAATTTCATGAACGAAGGCTATGGGGCTAACGGAGTGGATGCCCACACGTATATTCATGAAACGGGTCATTTGATGGGGCTCGACGATTATTACGTGGCCTCCAGCAAAGATGGCACCAAGAATTACGGGCCGATGGGCGGCATCGACATGATGGATTACAACATCATTGATCATAATGCCTACAGCAAGTTCGCGTTTGGCTGGGAAAATCCTTATGTCGTTTCGGGTGCTTGCGAAATCACGCTAAATCCTGCCTCAAAAACAGGCGATTCCATTCTCCTTCCGACTTCAGATGGATGGAATGGCAGTGCCTTTGACGAGTATTTGCTCCTCGAGTATTACACCCCGACCGATTTGAATGAAAAAGACTCGGCGAGCGCCTATCCTGGCAATGGTGTCCAGGGTTTTAGCGAGAACGGGATTCGTATTTATCACGTCGACGCTAGAATGGCGAAAATGAATTCTTCGAGCAATTTCGTTTCTTATACTAATGACATCGTTTCGGATGACTCTTATTTCACTGTGGCAGCCCACTCGAACAGCAACGCTTACAACGTGACCAACATCGATTTCCGCTTGATTCAGGAGCTCGATTGCACCAAGAAACGGAATTTCGATACCGGGAGTGAGAATGGTTCATCCATCGTCGCTGACAACTCTTCGCTTTTCCAAAATGGCGATTCTTTCACCTTTGGCGCCTATTCCGCTTCGTTCCCGAAGAAAACCACAATGAACGATGCTACGGCCTTCCCTTATGCGATTCACTTCGGCGAACAAACTAACGCTGGGGCGAAAATTACGATTACGCTTGCTTAAATTTCTCCGTTCTCTCTTCTTGAAGAAGAGACAATATCCTAGTAAGATAGTTTCGTTTCATCGAAAAGGATTTTTACCACATGAAAAAGAATAATGGAATGTTAGTCTTGCTGGGAATGGTCATCATTCTCGTGAGCATCGCCGCGGTGCTCTTGCCGCTCGGAACGGGCTTCGTCACTGCCCAAGGCGACAATATCATTGGCTATGACTTTGTCTTCGGCAACAGCTCTGCTCGGATCAATCCGGAGCAAGGCGGGCCGTATGGCGGTCTCATCACTGCGTTTGTCTTAGGCTGTGTTGGTGGGCTTTTCCAGATTATCGCCCTCATCTTCAGCTTCGGTCAGGGCGGCAAAAAGTTCGTTGGTTTTATGGACATCGTCGCTGGTCTTTGCTTCGTTACGACCGCTATCCTCTTCTTCTTAGCCAAGTCGCTTGTTGGCAACTACCTCAATGGCAACGCCCAAATCGGTTTGACCTTGAGCTGGGGCTTCCTCGGTGCGGCGATTGCTAGCGCGGTTTCTGGTGTCTTGAGCCTTGGCGTTGGCTTCAAAACCTTCCTTGCCAAAGAGTAAACGATTCCTCGATTTGATTCTTAGCCCTCGCGAGAGGGCTTTTTCTTTGAAATTTGATCTTTTTAGAAAAAATAGTGCGATGAAATCTTTCTTTCGTCTCCTTACTAAAAAATAATAATTGACAGTTTTTCGACCTATGTTTTAATAATGCCATCCAGCGGGGAAACCTACTGAATTGCCCAAGCGCTCGATCGGCGCGATCGAAGGGCCTCGTCCTCCAGCCAGCGGGAAAGTAGTGGCGGTGTCTATCCGGAGGCGCAAGCCGTA
>Ga0183095_10880_pt1 | contig 30880 bp, 29 predicted proteins | sample BioMet4_FD_130346 | JGI IMG/M metagenome (GOLD analysis project Ga0183095, IMG submission 130346) | Microbial communities from bioreactor (seeded with sewage sludge) at LBNL, California, USA - Biofuel metagenome 4 (v2) (version 3) | ecosystem: Engineered > Bioreactor > Anaerobic > Unclassified ...
TCCGCTGAAAATAATTTACAAGTTATGTAGATTAGTTCGCAAAATTCACTAAGTGCCGTAAAATCAATGATTTACGGCACTTTTTGTTTCTTCACCTTTCTTCTCTGACCCTCTAAAAAGCCTAATTGTGGTCCCATTGTGGTCCCAATTTGGCTACAAACTCGAAAAGGAAGGCAAGCTGACCCTTGAAAGAGTCAAGTCTGTCTATCATGGCATCGACGAAGACAAAAGCACCATTGGCAAGCTCTTCGAGTCCTACATTAATAATGTAAAGGACCAAGTTGGTGTGAGTCTGAGCCAGACCTCTCTCAGAAAATACCAGCTGTGCCAAAAGCGTTTCATGGAAATGCTCGAGAAAAAGCATCATTGCAAGGACATGTCACTCAAGGAGCTCAATCCTGTCGTTGTACAGGACTACAAGAACTACCTGATGACTGATATTCGCATGTGCAATAACACAGCAGTAAAGACGCTGAAGACGTTCAAGACCGTTGTCCTCTACGGCATCAAACTTGGGGTCATCCACAAGGATCCATACCTGGGTGTCCGTATGCACTTGGATGCAGTTGACCGTGGTTTCCTCACTGACGAAGAGATTGAGGCCATCATGACCAAGCAATTCGATATTGAGCGACTTGAGCTCGTACGCGACCTGTTCGTATTTTCCTGCTTCACTGGCCTCGCATATATCGATGTCAAGGCACTGAAGCCTGAGAATATCGTCAAGCTTAACGGCGTGGAATGGATTATCTCCAAGCGTGTCAAGACAGAGATTCCCATCAATGTAGTTCTCTTTGAGGGTGCAAAGCTCATCATAGAGAAGTACAAGGATGCACCGAAGAAAAAAGGGCATGTATTCCCTGTCTATTCCAATCAGAAGACCAATGCTTATCTGAAAGAGATTGCAGCGGCATGCGGCATCAATAAGGAGCTGACCTTTCACATGGCCCGTCACACATTCGCAACGCTGAGACTGAGCAAAGGCGTACCCATAGAATCCGTTTCGCGTATGCTCGGTCATACGAACATTCTCACGACTCAGATTTATGCCAGTGCGCCCAGATTGGTTGCTTGATAAATGCTTCTATAGCAAGAAGTTAGGATTGGGCTCGATATAATCCTATCGTCAATCAGCTTATCCAAAGAGGAAACTCAGAGGGGAGTGTAGCATGCTGATTAAAGTCCCGAGTTCACAAATAGCCATGTGACGACTGAGGGGCAAGACGAAAAGACATATATGAGGATGAAGCCTTGATTGGTTTAACGATAGTTCGGCGGTACCACATCTTGCAATGGCGGAAGGCTATCATAAACGTCATTTCATAATACTCTGTCTATTTTGTGTTAGTGCAGAGCAACAAGAGCCGATTATGACGCAGCCGCAATAAGCGGAAACGAACGAAAGTCGCATCCGACAATATGTCATGCCAATAGTTATCAAGTGTAGCTAACTGGGGATTGCCTAAATCGGAAAGCCAAAAGAATGGCTATTGGGGTTGGCCCATGAATATCCGACATGGCAACGGAGCTCTCGTAGTAGTCCGAGCAGGTTAATGGCCTGCACATGGCGAAGGAGAGCAGTATGTAGCTTTAGTACAAACAAAGGAAAACGTGAGAGACGTATGAGAAATCCTGAGCAAGTATTAAACATTTTAGCTGAACACAGCAGTGATTCAAGCTACAAGTACGAAAGACTCTATCGTATCTTGTTCAACGAGCAGATGTTCTATGTCGCCTATCAGCGTATACACGCAAAGCCCGGCAATATGACTGCCGGAACAGATAAGAAGACAGCAGACGGCATGAGCGTTGACAAGGTAAATAAGCTGATAGACAGCCTTAAGAATGAGACCTACAGTCCCAAACCTGCAAGGAGGGTTTACATACCCAAGAAGAACGGCAAGAAACGTCCTTTGGGTATTCCCGCTTTCGCAGACAAGTTAGTGCAAGAGGTGGTAAGGATGATATTGGAATCTATCTATGAAGGTTATTTCGAATGGACCTCGCATGGATTCCGACCTAATCGCAGTTGCCATACCGCACTGAAGAGTTTGCAAAACAACTTCAATGGTACTAAATGGTTTATTGAGGGAGACATAAAAGGCTTCTTCGACAACATAGACCACAACGTGCTCATTGAAATACTAAGGGAAAGGATATTAGACGAGAGATTTCTACGTCTGATACGCAAATTTCTCAATGCAGGGTATTTGGAAGAATGGCCATTCAACAAGACCTATTCGGGCACACCGCAAGGCGGCATCGTCAGTCCAATATTGGCGAATATCTACCTTGACAAGTTCGATAAGTTTATGGAAGAATATGCACAGAAATTCCGCAAGGGAACAGTGAGGCGCAGGAACAAGGACATCTGTAAGCTAAACAACCGCGTGCATTATCTTAAAAAGAGAATAAGCGAGGTTAAGGATGCAGGTAAAATATCCGCAATGATAGATGAACTTCGTACTAAACAAAGGCAGATACTGACAATGCCGAGTGGAGCCGATATGGATGAAAATTTCCGTAGACTGAAATATGTGCGGTATGCTGATGACTTTCTCATTGGGGTCATTGGCACAAAGGTAGAGTGCGTCAAAATCAAGGCCGACATTACTCATTTTATGCAAGAAAAGCTGAAGTTGGAAATGTCGCAAGAAAAGACTCTGATAACCAACGCACAAGACTACGCCAAATTCTTGGGCTACGAGATTTGTGTTCGTAAAGACTACACTACACAGAGGAATGCGAGAGGAGAGATACGCAGACATCGTAATGGAAATGTGGTTCTTCATATATCACGGGAAGTGATTAAAAAGAAGCTCATTGACCTTGCGGCAATGGAAGTAGTCTCGGAAAAAGGCAAAGAGGTTTGGCGGTACAAAGGGCGAACGTACCTTATGGACTCAGAGCCCCATGAAATCGTCAGCCGCTACAATACTGAGATACGTGGCTTCTATAAGTATTACTCTATTGCAAACAATGCATCGGCACTTGGTCACTCTTTCGGGTGCATCATGAAGTTCAGTATGTTCAAGACTCTTGCCATGAAATGGAATTGTTCCGTGAGGGCTGTAACAAACAAGTTACGTGAAGGCGATAACTTTGTTGTTTGGTTCACGGATAAGAAGGGCGAGAGAAAGCCAAGAGTGTTCTACAATGAGGGCTTCAGGCGGTTGACCGACTTGGGGACCGCAAAGTATGACAATCTGCCTTACATGTTCATTACTCCCTCTATGAGTTTGATTGAAAGACTATTAGCAGGGAAATGTGAACTTTGTGGTAAGGAGGCAAAGGTTGAAGTACACCACGTCAGAAAACTTTCAGAATTGAAAGGCAAGACTGAGTGGGAACGAAGAATGCTCAAAATGCACAGAAAGACGCTTATCGTTTGTGCAGACTGCCATAGCAAGATTCATAGCGACTAAAGCTAATGCTGTTACATATGGAGAGCCGTATACGCGGAGACGTGTAAGTACGGTTCGGGGGCAGACTTGTGAAAACCTACCTCCGTAAGGAGGCAAGGCGTCACGGGTCGAGCCTACAGATAACTAATAAGAAGATAGAGAATGACATGGCTAAATTCTTCAAAGACAAGACTATATGCGACTTCAACAAGGAGTCTGCAACAATGACAAGTAAGGATAAAAAGACTTCCAAAACAAAAGGTAAGAAGGACAACAAAGCGACCGATAGGGCTTGACAGCACGTCAACAGTCAGAACATGACTATTGTCTCTTAGTTAAGAAGGACTCTTGATGCTATATGTGTCAAGAGCCCTTTTACTTTATAGGAATGACAACCTGAAAAGCATACGACAGCAGCACAGCAAAAGATACGGTTATTTATGTAGCCAAATTGTAGCCAATACTCCTTTTAAAAATGTAGCCAATATGTGTAGCCAAATTGTAGCCACCGTCTCGTACAATTGTAGCCAACATGCCTATAATAGTAATGGAATCAGCGAGTTATAACGCAATATATTAGCTTTGAGGGATACACAGAAACTCAAATTATTTACTTGGCAAAAGCGGAAAGCAATCGTTCTCAAATCGTATCGTTCTATGGATTGTGTGCTGCTAACGGAGATGAAGCAAGGCAAGAGCAAGCGAAGCCTCCTGCCGTCAGCGAAAGCGAAGTTGGCACGCACTCAATCCTTAGAACAAAAACCCTCCTACTTCTCTCCCTTGCCGCCGGAAGTCCCGTCCGGCGGTTAAAGCGGTGCTATGCAGTAGCATGGCTTTAAGGGTATTGCTTTCTAATGAGTGATACTGCAAGAAACCTCCATGCTTATTAAGCAATTAATTGCCAAACCAATATGTTTTTGAAGTAGAATATGGATAATTTTGCTTACATTTGCACCGACAAAACCATATTCAACGTTGTGCTGAAATGGGCAAGTCTTAAACGATATATCATAGAGGCGCATATAAGTGCCAGTAATGGCATTGCGTTGGAACTTTCAGTCAGACATGCGGGAAAGTGATTATCGATGCTGTATCTGTCCTATCACAATAGGCATTTACTAAAACTAGGTCAGTGAGATGGACAACAGAACGATTTCGCGTTTCTCGCGTCATATTTCGATATATAAGAAATGCCGGTATGGATGTGTTGAAGAATACTGAAGTTCGGGATGGGAAGGCTGATTCCAAAGAGACCAATGAAAGAATTGGTACAATTCCTAAGAGTGATGATGTGCCCTTTAAGGTCAAGGATTTACTTTTGGGGGTGTCGGTAGAGTATGTCCCTAAAAAAGACTATGAATGGTACGTGTTGCGTGCAACATACGGTCGTGAAATCAAGGCTTTGGAAACCATACGCTCTTTGGGGGGCGTTGCATATGTTCCGCTTCACCGAACTAGAGAAGAGCGGGATGGAAAAATTAAAAAGGTTCTCAAGCCTTTTGTCCAACAGTTTGTATTTCTCTATTCAAACGAAAAAGAAGCATACAGGTTTGTTAACGAAGTGCCTGAATTACATTATTTGACATTTTACTACAATCATTTTAAGATATCCAAAAAGGGATATAACCCACCTCTTACGGTAGATTTTAAAAGAATGTCTAATTTCATACGTCTAACATGTATTGAAGACGATCATGTTGAGGTACTAACCAATAAACATGTTGTCTTTAAGAGTGATGAGATGGTGCGTATCACAGATGGGAAATTCAAGGGCATAGTCGGTAAAGTTGCTCGTATCGACCGTAATAATCGTGTAGTAGTCACAATAGAAAACGTTTGTATGATAGCTACCGCTTTCGTTCCAAAATATGCTCTGGAGAAGATACCGGACTAATGGACATTTTCATTGTGTGGTTACACAAATAAAGAACTTTCAATATGAGATATACATACAAAGGTAAAGATTACCCGAAAGAGATAAAGCTTAACCATCCTGAGATTAATCCAATCCTTGGAACGATTCAGCCTCCTCAGGACGAGTTTGACCACATGATGTCTCTGCCGGCGCAGACATTACGTCAAGATTTGGAAAATATTCTGCTGCGAGAAATTGGCAATATGTGGGGTAAGAACGAGAAAGAAGTTGAAGAGTATTATATGCCAAGCAAATTACTTTTCAGCTGTATTCTTATATATTTGATAAGGGTAGCAGACGTTAATACAACCTTGCAGGTCGTGCTTGAGTTGCTTCGACAACCATCCTCAACTATTTATACCGTATTAGGGGATGATTTTGATAATATTCAAGCTGTTCCCGTCCTTTATACTCTTACCAAAGACCATCCCTCACTATTGAAATCGTTCTTGCTTGAGGAAGGAACAAGTCACTTAGGAAAGGAAATCGTTAGTGAACTTTTAGGTAGAATTGGCCTTTTTACTGACGATAAACGGGTATACAAAGAGTTTGCAGATACCGTTCTTGAAGTGATGGATGCTTACCTAAAGGATTATGACAATGAGCAGAAGATTTGTGACAAGGATGTCATCAGCTACCTTGTCGATGCTGCGTCTGACGCAGGTCTCCATGACATGTGGGATACTGTAGTCAGTCTGTTCAACAAAGGCATGGTTAATGAGAATATTTGCGGAGATATAGATACTGTCTTACTCGGCATAGACCAAGCATCAATTCAAAACGAGATTGAGACCGACACGGAGAAGCTGATGTATGGTATGCCAAGAGACTGGGATTTTTTCTTCCCCTCAGATGGAAGTGAAAGCGGAGCAAGCATAATGTTGGAGTGGGCAAAACAAACTGGTCTTGGTAAAGACAAATCTGCTAAATAAAGCGTAAGTTCCTTTAAATAACACTCAACTATCCAGAGTTGAGGGCTATTCTTAGCAAGCCGAAAAAGTTTATATCGATTCAACAGATCTCCACAGATAATCATAGCAGAAAAATCCGTGTAATCCGTGAGAAAATAAACTCAGTGATAATAAGTCACACAGATATCACAGATTTTCACAGATGATTCATAGTAGAGAAATCCGTGTAATCTGTGATATCTATGAGAAATAAAAAAGCCTCCGTGTGAGAAAATGAGCGACCAAACATTATCCTACGAGCAGTCAATGCTCCGTGAGAAATCACGACACTATCTACTGTGCTACAACGTCACCTGCCCCCACAAAGACCATTGTCTCCATTGGCTTGTCGGCCAGTGGGCATCTGATGACGAGCGTTTCGTCACCGTCGTCAACCCTCTCCGCAAGGATGTGGTTGCCGGCACCTGCACCGACTACATCTCCGACACCAAGGTCAAGATGGCACGCGGCATGCTCAACTTCTACGAGAACATCCCTGAGGGTAAGGCCAAGGCCATCCGCAAGGCATTAATACAGCACTTCACCAAAACCAAGTACTTCAAGTTCCGCAACGGCACCTACCCTATCACCCCTGCTGACCGTTCAGAGATCGCTGACATCTGCCGATCTTGCGACTGGAACGAGTCACCCGTCTTCGATCACTACAGCGAGGAGTACGACTTTTAATTTGCAAACCAACAGCTCTCCTTTAGTAAACTATTAGTTTCAAACCGAGAAACCAACAGTTCCAGACCGAGAAACCAACAGTTTCCCGCCGAGAAACTAAGAGTTTTTCAGTGAGAAACTAAGAAGGAACAATTCTTGGATAATTATTTATTCTATAGATATAGAGGAAAATTGGTTGATTTGGTACGATCGTAAATATTCAGGTAAACGTCATATTTTCCGCCTTGACACCGGCCCATAAAAATATTACCTTTGCGGCATCAACTTTAAAACAGAAAAGTTATGCCGAAAGAGAAAGTCAATTATCAGGAAGTCTACGATCTGTATCAGCTGTGCAGTGAGACTAAGGATCTGAAGAAGTTCTGCTCCGAGTATGGTGTCAACTATGACAAGTTTATGAACTCAAACTGGAACTTGCATTTAAAGTCCAGAAGCTAACTCCCGATCAGATTAAAGTGCGACGGGAGCGACGGTCCAAGACAATAGTCAGCAAAGAAACCTATGACAAGCGGCAATTACTGCCCTGTTATATCAAAATATAGTTTAAACTTGGAAAATCATTTTTTTGCGTAATCCACATAACCGGCTGAAAAACAGCCGGGAGATGTGGTGTGGCGGAAGACGTTTACGAAGTATCCGTTACCATAAGTACAAGCAAAATTAACAGTTACAGATAAAGATCAATGTCTGACAATCAAGCAAATAAGAAGCGCATTGCTAAGAACACTCTTCTACTATATGTAAGGATGTTGTTCTTAATGGTTATATCGCTATACACTAGCAGAGTGATATTGAATGCATTAGGCGTTAACGACTTTGGTATATACAATGTCGTTGGAGGCGTGGTAGCTATGTTCTCGATACTGTCGGGATCACTGTCGGCAGCTATTAGTAGGTTTATTACGTTTGAGCTTGGTAAGAAAGACGAGGAAGGCCTAAGAAAAGTCTTCTCAGCTTCAGTGACGATTCAATTAGCATTATCGGCCATCATAGTTGTTCTTATCGAGGCTGTCGGTGTATGGTTCTTGAATGAAAAGATGTCGATTCCTGCAAATAGAATGTATGCAGCCAACTGGGTGATGCAATTTTCTGTCATCACCTTTGTTATCAATCTTGTCAGTGTTCCATATAATGCTACGATTATCGCCCATGAGCGGATGTCAGCATTCGCTTACATAAGTATTTTCGAAGGCGTTGGTAAACTTGCTATAGCCTTTTTGATAACGTTGGCACCGTTCGACCGTCTTATCTTCTATTCTATACTAATGTGTTCAATTGCAGTTGCCGTAAGATTAGTTTATGGCACATACTGCAAGCGGCATTTCGTAGAGTGTACTTACCACTTCCGATGGGATAAAGAGTTATTAAAAAGGATGTTTGGCTTTGCCGGATGGAATTTTATAGGCGCCACTTCTGCAATATTACGAGACCAAGGCGGAAACATCATCCTCAATTTGTTCTTTGGCCCAGCTGTAAATGCTGCCAGAGGTATTGCCAACCAAGTGAACAATGCAATTACGGGTTTTGCTACGAACTTTATGACTGCTCTAAACCCACAAATAACAAAGTCATATGCATCAGGCGACCACGAATATATGATGACTCTCATTTATCAAGGAGCACGCTTGTCTTTCTATATGCTCTTATTCTTGTCCCTGCCTGTTCTAGTCAACACCCATTACATCCTTGTTGTTTGGTTGAAGTTAGTTCCAGAGCATACTGTTGTGTTCGTTCAATTGATTCTTATATTTGCATTGAGCGAATGTATTTCCAATCCCTTGGTAACAGCTATGTTAGCAACAGGCAATATCAAAAATTACCAGATCGTTGTTGGAGGTTTACAGATATTGAATCTTCCTTTGTCATATATATGCCTCAAGATGGGAGGTAGTCCTGAGAGTGTACTCGTGGTGGCTATCATAATATCTCAATGTTGTTTGGCAGCCCGTCTGTATATGCTAAGAGGCATGATAGGTTTATCAAGCAAGAAGTATCTTACAAAAGTGTATTTTAATGTTGTCATCGTAAGTATTCTTGCAGCGTGTATTCCTGTAGCTTTGTCGTTGCGTTTACATGAAGACTTCTTGACTTTTATTATATTATGCATAGTCTGTGTCCTCACTTCTTCATTGGCCATTTTCTTTATTGGATGTAATTCTCGAGAAAGGACTTTCGCCATGAATAAGGGAAAAGAATTATTTACCAAATTGCATAACAAGAAATAAGTTATTAACCATGATACAAATAACAGACCCGTCAGATTGTTGTGGATGCACTGCATGCATGAGTGTATGTGGTCATGATGCCATTACGATGGAGCCGGATGCCTTGGGATTCCTATATCCAAAGGTAAATATGGATAAGTGCGTGGACTGCAAACTCTGTGAAAAGGTATGTGCATTCAACGACCATTATGACACATCCCTTAATCTTCCTAAGCCTGATGTGTATGGAGCTCGTCATAAGGACCCCAAACAAGTAGCTTCAAGTCGAAGCGGAGCTGCATTCATTGCCATATCCGATTGGATACTCAGACAAGGGGGAGTTGTCTATGGAGTTGGTTATACCGACCATTTCCGAGTAGTGCACAAGCGTGCAACTACCGAAGAAGAGCGTGATGAGTTCAAGGGCAGCAAGTATGTGCAGAGCGACTTAGACCATATCTTTCGTCAGGTGAAACAAGACCTACGTGAAGGAAGAGTCGTTCTCTTCTCTGGAACTCCCTGTCAGACATCTGGACTCAACTCTTATGTCGGTAAACGCCTTAGAGAGAATCTCTATTTGGTAGATATAGTTTGCCACGGAGTACCAAGCCCATACATGTGGCGCGATTACCTAAAGTTCTTGGAAGAGAAAGTCGGTTCTAAAATTACTTGGGTAAACTTTAGAGATAAACAAAAGTATGGTTGGAGAGCACATCATGAAACATTTATATTCGGGGGGGGGGGCGAAAATAAAATGAGTTTTCCTTTCTTGTTCTACAAACACATCATGTTCCGCAAATCTTGTGGAAAATGTCATTTTACGAATACCCGTCGTCCTAGTGACATTACATTAGCGGACTTTTGGGGTTGGGAAAAAACAAATTCCAATGTCAACAAGGACGATAAAGGGCTTTCCTTAATTTTCTGTAACACAGAGAAAGGTCGCAAGTTGTTTGAGGCTGTAAAGCAAGACTTGGATTACTTCCCTGCGGAACTGGAAAATGTGCTCCAGCCCAATATGCAGCACCCCTCAGAAATTCATCCTAAACGTGATCAGTTTGAAAACGAGTACGTTAAGCATGGCTTCAAATACGTTTACTATAAGTACGGTGAAGATGGTTGGAGATATAAAATCCATCATATAAAGCCATTCATCAAAACAATAATCAAGAAGATAATTAAATGAGAGCAATTTCCATAAAACGAATATTAAACAAAATCAGAAGAATATACCGTCAATTACCAGTCATAACAAAATTGGCAAATCATCCTAAGTATTTAAATCTTGGAAAAGACGTCTTAATTTTTAATCCACAGAAGATTTCAATTGGAGACTATGTGAATATTGGACAAAGAGCAGCATTATGTCCGTTATGTTCACATAATGGAAATACATATCCGTCGAAAATTAATATTGGCAACAATGTTTCCATAGGCGCTTATGACAGAATAGCCTCTGCATATTCTGTAACTATCGAGGATGACGTTTTGATGGCTGCTTTCGTTCATATAACAGATCATTCACATGGATATGAAGATGTTACAAGGCCGATAAGAGATCAGGATATTATTCATAAAGGTCCCGTAGTAATAAAGAGAGGTGCTTGGTTAGGTTTTGGTTGTCATGTTCTCTCAGGAGTTACAATTGGCGAAGGTACCGTTGTAGCAGCAAATTCCGTGGTTACTCATTCTACCCCTCCCCATTGCGTTGTAGCTGGTTCCCCTGCACGAATTGTGAAAATATACAATTTTAAGACTAATCAATGGGAGAAACCAAAGTGTAGGTAGTAGGTAGATGAATTGAGCTTACGATTCTAAATTACATTAATGACACAATGAAAGTAGGTATTATCACATTTCATAGAGCATGGAATTATGGGGCCGTGTTGCAATGTTATGCTCTCCAAGAAGCCATTAAAAATCTCGGGCATGATGTCATGGTCATTGATTATAGACAACCTGCTATAGAGAAATGCTATCAGGCGTTTTCGTTAAAGGGGTCAATCAAGGCCTTATTAAAACCTGAGAAATACTCCGAGCAAGGTTTTTTGTACAGGAATCGCATACGCAAGGAGTTTACAGAATTCCGCGATCGCTTCTTTGACTTAACAGCACCATGTACACAATCATCTATCCCTGATGATTTCGATGTATATATTATAGGAAGCGACCAGCTATGGGTACCCAATTGGACAGGTGGTTATTTCGATGAAGTCTATTTCGGTAATTTTAAGAGGACAAAGCATTCAAGAGTCTTAAGTTATGCAATTAGCTCTAATGCTAACTCAGTATCGGCGATGTCTTCAAAGGAGATAGAGGGAATAAACACTAATTTCAGTGCATTGTCCTTACGTGAATCTTCTATAGCCGATTTGTTGCGCAAACGGGTAAACCGCGATATTCATGTAGATTTAGATCCAACGCTTTTACTGAACAAAAGTTCATGGCTGCCTGTGGTTAATGGCGCTCAAAAGAAAATAGAGAACGCTTATATGATCACTTACCATCTCCCTGGACGCTATAATGCTTTGGATAGACAGGAGTTTATGCGTAGAGCAAGTATAATTGCAAATAGACAAAACTTAGAGTTAATTGATCTATCTACATTTCGCTATTCAGTCTCTGATTTTGTATCTCTTATTAGCAATGCCTCGTTGGTATTAACGTCATCATTCCACGCAACTGTATTCTCTCTAATCTTCAATCGTCCATTGATTGCTCTGCAATTAAACGACGGTTTTGATAGCAGATATGTGGACCTACTTCATGCTGTTGGAGCTGGAAATGCCGTCTATGGATTGAATTTCACCAATGAGCCTTACAGACAAATTGACTACTCTCAAGTAAACTGTCGATTGCAGGAATTAAGGATTCCGTCGATAGATTATTTAAAAAGGAACCTCAAATGAAAAGGATACTTTATATACAGTCAGACTCCAAGTTGAATGGAAGCGGAAAGGCACTGCTAAATCTAATTTCCACCATAAAGGAAAAATATGAAATAGAAGTATTCCTGCCTAATGCAAATGACGAACTGGGGAAGAAATTGCAAGGTATTGGTATAAGGTGTGTAGGCTGTCCTTTCCCTGTAAGATGGTATCCCAAGTTCAAGAAAACATGGAAGATATACAAGAATATTAGACCAGTCCATGATTTCACTATAGGCTTATTTGATGAAATTACAGCCATGAAGACATTGAATAGAGAGGTCAATTTCTTTAAACCTGATATAATCCATACAAATGTTGGACCGGTTGATATTGGTTATAAAATTGCAAATAAGCATCAAATTCCGCATATATGGCATCTTAGAGAATATCAAGACCTTGATTTTGGTGCCCACTATTTCCCAAATGAAAAAACATTCTACTCGTTAATTCACTCAAAAGACACGCATAACATTGCAATAACTCAGGGAATATACAATCATTTTCATTTAGATAGAAACAAGGACAAAGTTATCTATGATGGTGTTATAGATGCAAATATTAGTCCACTATATAGTACAGAATCTCCTATAGGTGGAAGATTTTTCTTATATGTTTCTGGTGTTGTTTCAGAGAAGAAAGGGGCTACAGATGCATTGCTCTCTTTTTGTAAATTCGCAAAAGAGAACAAAGATTTCAAACTAGTTTATGTTGGTCAATACTATGAAAGAGATGTCTTTTATCAGAAGTTGCAATCGATAATTAAAAAAAACAATCTTGAAAGCCGAGTTCTTTTCTTGGGCAGGAGAAACACGGAAGAAGTCTACAATCTCATGCATCATGCATCAGCCTTTCTCATGCTTAGTAAGTTCGAAGGATTTGGCTTTACTACAACAGAGGCTATGTTTAATAAATGCTTAGTCATTGGTCGGAACACAGCAGGAACTAAAGAGCAGTTTGACAACGGACTTTCTTTCACTGGCAATGAAATGGGAATTAGAGTAGACAATACTGATGATATTATAAATGCCATGAGGCTCGTTTCTAATATGAATGGAAACTGCAGAATTGCAAGGATGATAGATGATGCGAAGAAGACCGTCGATAACCTATATACTTTTCAGAAGTATGCTGACAATATCTGTCGATTATATGGATGTTATAGTGGTTAGTCCAACAAGACAAGGGTAATAAGTTTAAGACAAAATTATAGTCATGACAAATCATATGTTTGCTGGAATTAAAACAAAAGATAAAATACTCATTGTTTATGCAATTAGCATATTGCTTGTAATGTTCAACGGCGCTCATGCCTGGTTCTTATGGCAGGTTGATGATAAACTATTCATGTATGTGAATCTTTTCATATCCATTTGGTTTATGGCGACTCACAAAAACAAGTGGTTAAAAATGGACTTAATCAGTGTTGCTTTCTTGTTTTTTGTAATAACCCTGTATCATAATAGGGCGAATTATAATTTATTAGGTATGATTTATGCGGTAGGGTATTTCCTACCTCTTTATACATTAGCAAGAGCGACAAGGGAAACCCAAAGATATATTTTAAACTTTGTAATAAAAATTTTGTGCTTTATATTGATCCCCTCCATGATATTGCATGTAATTTTTCTCGCTGTCGGCTTTCCTGCAATAAATCCAATAGAGAATGAAAATAGCAATAGCTACTTATATTACAATTATCTATTCTTGATTCATAATTATGTTATGGATAATTATCGAATAAGATTTTGTTCCATATTTCTTGAGCCAGGCTACGCTGGCACACTATTCGTTTTCTTACTGTATGCTAACGGTATGGTATTCAAAGGAAATAGAGATAACAAAATATTGGGGGCAAAGGTTGGACATGATGTAGTATTTCATTTCAAGACTGAAGTTCGAGCTCCTGAACATCTAGTCGTTGGGAGGGCACCATCATTGGCGACAATGCCATCCTTGATGCTCGTGGCGGATTAGTGTTCGGTAGTAATGTCAACCTTTCAAGCAATGTTAGTATTTACACTTTGCAACATGATCACCGAGATCCTGACTTCAAATGTACTAAACTTGATGCTAAGGTAACTATTGGCGACCGTGCATGGCTTGGTAGTAACTGCATCATTTTGCCGGGTGTAAGTGTTGGTGAAGGAGCTGTTTGTTGTGCTGGCTGCGTTGTCACTAAGGATGTGGAGCCATATACTGTTGTTGCTGGCATACCTGCGAGAAAAGTCAACGAGCGGCCAAAGAATCTAAGATACAATTTTAAGAGCAGAAGCTGTTGTAGGTTATATTGATATAGAAATTCTTAATTGACAGTTAATGAAAATATTATTTATTCTTATTTGCCTCTTCTGTGGCTTTAAGATATTTACCAATACAGGACAGAAGCGTTTTGATTGGTGTGTATGTAGTATGTTGCTTCTATCATCATCTATTACTATGTTGGAATCTCCACATATCCAATCACATCGTTTTTTTATACTTTGTTATTGGGCCTCCATCATATACCGAAAAGAATATAAGAGGAGTAAATTTCCATTTATTATATTGTTTTGTATCTATCTCGGTATCACAATGCTTATTGGGTGGCATGATAAACTTCTGACACCATTCTCTAGACTTTGGAAGCCATTCGCTTTTATGTTAGATGGTTATGCATCGGTAGCCTTAGCGTTTTGGGGAACAAAAAATGTAAAAATCAATTCAAAATGGATAGTCTATAGTTTGTATTTCGTTACCCTTTATGGTATTTTTACATTTGTTACCCATTTCGATCCGATTCAGCAGATAACAGCAGATACATTTTCCTCTAATGGTTATCTCGAAGGTTACTATTTTGGCGACCGTACAAGAATTGTCTCAACATGGAGTCACCCAATCTCCTATGGATTCATTTGTGCTATCTTCTCAGTGTTGATGTTGAATCATCTAAAGGAAAAGAAAGTTAAGGCTTTGTATGTTTTATTGCTCTTCAACGTTTTAATCTGTGGTAGCCGTACAGCATTGGCAGCAGTCATATTAATGACAGCTATCTATCTCCTACTCAGGTATAATGTATCGAAATTGGCGAAGATAAGCCTAATGCTAATTCCTATGTTGACTTTAGTATACATAGCAGTTCCTCCCGTTACGAAGAAAATTGATTCGGTTGTCAATACAGCCATGGGTAACAGTGATGTTGGTGGAAGTTCATTGGACATGCGAGACGAGCAGATGGCTGCAGCATTGATGATATTCAGCCAGTCTCCTGTTTGGGGACTTGGGCCAGACTACATTCAAGAAAACATGATGAGCGATAAGAAACTCATGGATATGTATTCTAATGAAGGATACAGCTTTTATGGTTTCGAGAGCTACTCATACGTATTATTGATAGAACGAGGAATTATAGGAGTAGTATTGGAAATAATATTGGCTTCATGTATTGTCTTATATTTCTATAAGAATAGAAAGAAAAATAAGCTTAGGGTGGCAGAAGGACTGTCCATCTTCTTAGGCTTTGCCTTCTTTGCTTTATCAACGGGAGCACTTGATACTTGGATCTTCACTATGTTTTTCGTAGGCCTGTGTATGGATCGAGTCAAGAATGGTGAACCAGTTCCTTATCAGAAACCTAAAAATACGAGCTTAGTCCAACAGAGTATGTATGGCATAACAAAATAAAAACAATAGTTTTATGATACCAAAGATTATTCATTATGTATGTATGGTTAGGGGGAGGGTAAAAAGTCTCCGAGCGTTAAACGATGCATAGAGAGTTGGCGGAAGGCCATGCCTGATTATGAGATTCGGGAATGGAATGAGACGAACTTCGATTTGAACTCCATTCCATGGACGAAAGAGGCAATCTCAATAGGCAGGTGGTCATTGGCTTCTGATTACATCCGTCATTATGCCGTCTATAAATATGGGGGCATTTACATGGACACAGATGTTATGACGTATAAGTCATTTGACGAATTCCTCAAATATAACTTCTTTACTTCTGTGGAATTCCATCCCGAAGGATTCGACCAGCATAGAGATATAGATGACGAAGGATTGCCAAAGGATGGCAAGAAGTATGTTGATGGTTTGGGGTTATTGGCAGCTTGCTTTGGCGCTGTTCCCGGACATCCTTTTATAAAGGAATGTATGGATTACTTTGGCTCACGCCATTATATCCATCCTGATGGTACATTGGAAGAAGATCTTATCAATCCGGGTGTTATGGCTTTGTTATTGACCAAATACGGATTCCGCTTCTTCGACAAGACGCAATATCTGGACAATAACATGGCAGTCTTCAAATCTAACGTATTTGCCGGTGATCCTCTCACACGTGATGAAAACTCCTACGCTATGCATTTCATGGATAAGTCATGGGTAAAGAAAAATTGGAAATGGCAATTGAAGTCATATTTTCTTTCCCATTTTCCATCAATATTCAGAAGATAAAAGTGGAAAATGCCACGAACTAAATAAACAATACGTTTTCATGCAAACATATTCTTTAGCAATCATCATACCAGCCTACAAGTCCACATTCTTAGCAGCGGCATTGGACAGTATCGCTGCACAGACATGTAAGGACTTTACGGTTTATATTGGTGACGATAATAGTCCAAACCACTTGGAAGATATAGTTGAAAGATACAAGGACAAGATGCAACTTGTCTATAAGAAGTTCGACACGAATATAGGTGGCAAGGATCTGGTGGCACAATGGAAGCGATGCGTGGAAATGGCTCAAAAAGAGGAATGGCTTTGGCTATTTTCTGACGATGACGTGATGGAGCCACGTTGCGTGGAAGAGTTCTATCAAACGGTAAAGGCTAATTCTGAAGCTGGTCTTGTTCATTTCAACCTTTTAAAGTTGGAGAACAGCACGGGCAAGCTTTATGATTTGCCGAAGTTCCCCGAATACTGTCCTGCAAAGATGTATCTCGACGAGAAGGTGAGAGGGCATTTCATCAGTATGGTGGTTGAGTTTGTGACACGCAGGGATGTCTATGAGAAGACAGGTGGCTTCCAGAACTTTGATATGGCATGGGGCAGCGATTTCTGTAGCTGGGTGAAATTCTCTCATGCCGCAGGTGGTATCTGGACATGTCCTACAGCGAAGGTACATTGGAGGGAAAGTAATGAAAATATATCACCTGACACGTCCAACAAGACCGTTTACAGAAAGATGAACTCCGTCATCAAGGACGTAAAATGGCTTACTGATTTTACGAGACATCAGGGTTATGGTAAGACATGGTTCTATGGTAAGTTCGCTATTGGCGAGATAAGACGGAACAAGAAACGGCTTACCAACACACAATATCATGAATTAGTGAAGACCTACGAGCTTGTCAATGGTTGGCCGCTGCCGATAAGATGGTTAACAAAGATTTTGTTCTACATTTGATGGACTCAACAGTAAATGCACGGTCAATACTCTTTTATTGATAAAACGTACATATCCAAGCATTAGACAAACATATAACTGCAAATGTATGTTCCATGTTTGATCATGCTAGTTAAATAAACTACGAGCATATTTGTAAATTATCAAACATACTTCGTTTGGCTTTGTTGACTAGATTCTTCTCAATGATAAAAAAATAAATTGGTAACAAGATTAGCGTAGTGCTGCTCTCACCATTTCCCAAAAGAATTTTGTAATGGCAAAAAAGAAGATATGCTGGGTGACCCCAGACTACTTTGCAGACTGCGATATGCCGCTGGTGCCACTAGTCGCAAAGAAATTTGATATAGATTGGATAATTCTTTTTGGTGGGCGAGGCAACAGATACAGGGAAGTGGACTTCGAGTCGATAAGAAAAGCCTGTAAGAACGTTACCATCAAATTCATCTATAATAAGATTTCAAGTTTTAGAGGATTTAATCCTCTGATTTTATGTCATGACTTAAAAATTTGGAAGACTATTAGGGAATGTAAGGCTGATGTGATTTATTACAATTCCCTACGAGACTCGATATTTGATGTTCCATTCATGTGGCATCTGCCCAAAAGTAAGACGATATTTACAGCTCATCAAGGAATTGTCAGAAAGGACATGCGGTTTACCAAATGGACGCAATTTATCAGAGATTTAGGATATAAAGGCGTTAAGTATGTCAATATGTTCTCTGATTCAGAAGCAAACAAATTACATCAACGTTACACATCTGTTGAGATTATCAAGATACCACTTGCTCTAAAGGATTTCGGAGAACCAACAAATCAGCGACCAGATAAGAAGGTTGTTCGGTTCCTGTCTTTCGGACTCATGGTGTATGCAAAACATATCGACTTGTTGATTGAGGCAGCCAATTTACTATATGAACGAGGACTCCGCAACTTCCGTGTGGTTATAGCAGGCAAGGGTGCAGATTGGGAAAGATGCAAGGAACATATTAAATATCCGGATATTATTGAGACTGATATACGACGAGTGGAAAATGAGGAGATCCCTAATCTGTTCAATGGAAGTCATTTCCTTGTACAGCCATATCGCGTTGTATCTCAAAGTGGTCCAATGAAAATAGCTTTCCGATATAACTTGCCAGATATCGTATCAAATCTCCCTGGACTCATGTGTGAGTTGAAAGAGGGCGTTAATGGCTACTCCTTTCAGTCCAAGGATGTATCAAGTCTTGCTAATGTCATGGAAAAGTGCATCAAGATGAGCAATGAAGATTATAGCACTTTGCTCGATAAGATGAAAGACTACACTAAGCAGAATTATTCTTTTGAGGTGATAGTCAACAAATATTGTGACATGTTCGAGAGGGTGATAACGAGCAACATATTATAAAGGATTTTTATGCATAAGAAATTATCTAAGATATCACTAAGAATAAAGCAGTCATTCTTGGCGGTATTTCTGCGGATTGCTTATTACAAGCTTGTTGAGGCAGTCATCGCAACGAAATACATGGCTTCCTATGGTATGTTGAGCAAGCCAGAGAAGTTGCGGACTCATATTGACATCAAAGCACATGCGCTTGAAAAAGGTATGTCAATAGGTAATGGACGCATTGGATTCGGTAAACAAAAGGCTTTTGAAGTTATCTCAGACTTGACCTTGTATATAAAAATAGGGGGAGATAAAGCCTTTGTTAACGATTGCTGTGACATCATCAAAGAATACATAGATTTCAATGAGAGAGGTGGGGCTGATATGAGCGATGTGAAAGAAGCCTACAATACTTTCACGAAAGAGCATAATATTCAGTCTGTTCCTTACGGAGGAATTTATGAACTGAACCACGATGAGCTACGGAAGCAACAGAAGGCAGCTTTTGATGTTTTCTCTCAAAGCCGTTATTCTTGCCGTGATTTCGGTAATGAGCCCATCAACCGGCAGGCATTAGAAAATGCTTTGAGGCTTTGTGAGCGAACTCCGACAGCTTGCAATCGCCAGAGCCAGCGTGTACATGTGTACTTGAATCAAGAAGAGAGAGACAAGCTGTGCAATATGCAAGGAGGATGCAAAGGCTTCTCAAATAAGTTCCAAGGCGTTATCCTCATATGCGCTGACATTACTGGATATAGTTCAGCAGAGACAAACCTGCCTTTTGTTGATGGAGGATTATATGCCATGAACTTGCTCTATGCACTCAACTTCTATGACATTGCAGCCATCCCATTGACCATGGGAAGACGTGCCAACGAATTGCAGCACATCTTGAAAGTTATGGGAATAGCCAAGAATGAGATGCCTGTTTTGCTCATCGGCATCGGCACCTACAAAGATAAGTGGAAGGTTGCCCAGTCCCACCGTTATGACTGGCGAACATATACAACAATAGTTAGTTAACAAAACAAACATTCGTTTATGAAAATAGCATTACTGACATACTTTCATGCCTTGAGCTATGGAGCGACGTTGCAAACCTATGCGACTATCAAGGCTTTGGAAAGCCTCGGACATGAAGTATGGCTCATCAATCTCTATATACCAGAGACGGCGTCTTTGCCTAAACGCTTGCTGTTATTACCCAAGGAATATAAGCACTGGAAGTTCCGGAAGAAGTACTTCAAGCACATAACAAGGCAATACACTTCTTCTGAGGATTTGAGAAACGATCCACCGGAGGCCGATCTGTACATGATTGGCAGTGATCAGACTTGGAATCCAGACATTTCTGAAGACAAAGCCTCATCTTTTTTCCTCGATTTCGTTAAGGATAACAGCAAGAAAGTTACTTATGCCGCCAGTTTCGGCAAGGATGTGATAGAGGGTAATAAATGGATTTCAAAAGAGCGTATCATAGAACTTCTCCGTCAGTTCAACCATATCGCCATCCGTGAGAACACAGGTAAGAAATTGCTTGCTGAGCAAGGCATCGACAGTATTCAGGTCATAGACCCAGTTCTCCTCTTTCCGAAGTATGATGAACTCGTAGGCCAGCTTATACAAGGCAAAAAACTCGTACTGTTCAAGCTTCATAAGACAGCAGCCTTTTATGATAAGGCTCGTGAGATAGGTCGTGTGGGTAATATAGCCATTCGTAGTCTCGGTACCATGCACCGTGAGCCAGGTATGGAGTGTCACTATCCGGAAGGAATAGAGGGCTGGATACAAGGGATAGCTTCTGCTAAGTACATACTCACAGACTCCTTCCACGGCACTGTAGTCAGTCTGCTCTATCACCGCCAGTTCGTTGTTGTTATCGGCATGGCTAGTCGTGCCACCCGTCTTCGCTCACTACTGCAGCTTATTGGTCTCGAGGAGCGAATCATGACTCAGGACGATAAGGCCGAGGACATCCTCAAGATGCTTAAGAAGACTATTGACTACAGTAAGGTAGACAAGATATTGGCCAGGGAGCGAGAGAGAAGCTTCGAGTATCTGAATGGACTGAAATAAAAATCCTCTCGTGAGTGCAAGTCGCGAGAGGATCTGATTGAGTCATAAATTATCCACGTGGTGGATAAGGATCATTACCATAAGACCTTTTGTCACGAATCTGACCATTCTGACCGTGAATAAGAAGCTCAGATTGTTGGTTCATAGAAATATACTACTCATTAAAGAAATAAATTAATACATTCGAAATGATACCGAAAATAATTCACTATTGTTGGTACGGTGCTCCGATTGTGACCAACACAATGGCTTACAGATGCCGAAACAGCTGGAGCCATTTAGGGGGGTAAGCTGATTGAATGGAATGAAGATAATTGCCCCTGCAATGAAAATGATTTCATCAGGTCTGCTAAAGCTAAAAAGCAATATGCATTCATGTCTGACTATTATCGACTGAAAGCATTGTATGACGATGGCGGCATATATCTTGATACCGATATTGAAATAAAAAAGCCAATTCCGGATTCTTTTTACCAGTATAAATGCATTTTCGGCTTTATGTATGATAACATGGTGTCATCCGCATTTATCATGGCAGAGCCACATAGTCCGGTTATCAAAGGATTGGGAGATATATAAAAGCAAAAATATGAAATGAAATACATTCTCGTAATTGATCATATTGCAACGGGTGGAGCTGAGCGGATCCTGCTCGACTACTATCACTACCTTGTTGGAAATAGCCACAATGTGAAGATATTCTGCTTAACAGGGTATGAAGGTCAGAGCCAGTGGACAAAAGGGATAGATGTTGTTTATGGTTCATCGGTGGATCAGAATGACTTGTTCAAGAAAACGCTTCAACAAAGACATGTTAAGCGAAAACTTCAACAACTCGTGGATGAAGTAAACCCCGATGTTGTTTTTTCTTTTTTAGAGAAGAGTAACCTGCTTGTAGGTAAGTTGACGACATCGGCTACCAAGGTGATGACCGTGCATAATGTCCTGTCTATACAATATACTAAGGCGAGTAATCCATTAGTTCGGAAACTAGTATACCGCATGATCCGCAAGTGCTATAACAAATGTCCGCATGTGGTTGCTGTGTCACAGCAAGTCAAGCAAGACCTTGTCGAGAGTTTCGGTGTAAAGACAGAGAATGTGTCTGTTATCAACAACTATGTTGACCGTGAGGATATAGCCACGAAGGCCAAAGAGCCCATTGCCAATTTTATATTCGAAACGGATAAGAAATATATTCTTAACATCGGTCGATTCTCAGACCAAAAGGCACAATGGAAGCTATTGAAGGCTTTTTCTCTGATTGCTAAAGATCATCCTGACAGCCGGCTCGTTCTGATTGGTGCAGGAGATAACCTTGATGAACTGAAGCAACTGAGCAATGACTTGTCTTTAGGCGAGCAAGTGACTTTTCTACCTTTCAGCCTGAATCCCTACAAATACATGGCAAAGGCAGACCTCTTTGTCCTTTCAAGCATTTTTGAGGGGTTCCCTATCGTACTTGCTGAGATTTCCTCTCTTCGCGTTCCATTCGTAGGAAGCAGAAAAGCAGTGCCGGAAGAGATGTTTGCGGATAAAGATGTGTGGACAAAATATATTTTCAATGCTGAAAATCGTCGGGACATGGATACAGTCATACATGACGACGAGACTGCATTAGCGAAGCTATTGGTACGTGGCCTCTATGATGATATCTATCGTCAGACATTGCTCAAGCAGACTGAAAGATGGGAAAGCCACAACGACAAAACGTGGCAGTTCAAGCAGTATGATGCGATCTCACAATCTCAATTATAGAGGAAAGAATGTCATTATTAATAAACAATATCATACAGACTAACAATCTGTCTGTTGAAAATTTTTTGAGGGGAGGAAAAGGAATTTATACTTTCCTCAATCCCGTGTCTTACCTTGATGCATTAAAGCACAAGGAGTTGTTCACGTCTTTTGATGGCATCTTTGCCGACGGTGGATTACTTGTTAAAGCCATCAAGATGACCTATGGAGCATCTGTCAAAAGGCGGAGCTTTGATATGACGAGTCTTGCCCCGATAGTTTTCTCATACGCTGCCAAGACGGGAAAGTCGGTGGCGATTGTTGCCACGAAGCAGGAGATGGTTGAGAAAGCCGTGGCAAACCTTAAAAAGAGTTTCCAAGGACTGAACATCTGCTATTATCGCAATGGTTACTTCAAAGGTGAGCAAGAGATGGATGAAGAGGCAAAGAAGATAGTGACTCAGCATCCTGATTTCCTGATTGTAGGTATGGGTATCATCAAGCAGGAGCAGTTCTTGTTGAAGGTTCGTGATGCGGGCTATCAGGGCATTGGATTCACATGTGGCGGTTTCATCCACCAGACAGCACAGGATAAGGCTGAATATTATCCCGACTGGGTTGACAAGCATGGACTGCGTTTTGTGTATAGGATGTATAAAGAACCGCACACAAGAAAGAGGTACGCTAAAGCAGCCCTTGTGTTCCCAGTGAGGTTTATGTGGGAGAAGCTAACGGGCAAATAGTTTTGATTGAAATGAACGTTGACACGTATCTTGAATTCCTTCGTTTCGCTCTGAACGATGATCGTGTAGTGCCTGACAGCCTTGTCAATATTAATTGGCAGGCCTTGCTAAGGTTTGCCAAGGAACAGGCAATTGTTGGTATCTATGCTCGCCGGATATTGTTCGACAATGACAAGTTGAATGATTGTAAATGGCTTGGTAATAGGCCTAATGAGGACAATGTGATGGATTGGATGGGCGAAGTGGCAAAATTGCGCAAGCGCAACCATCTGTTGTTTGAGAAGTCGGCAGACATTGCGCACCGGTTTAACAATGACGGGTTCGACTGCTGCATACTGAAAGGACAAGGAAATGCCTTACACTATCCAATGCCTGAACTGAGGACATCCGGGGATATTGATATTTGGGCGTGGCCACAGAAAGAAGAAAATTCGGTACGTGACAAGATCGGAAATTATGTCCGTAAATCATTTCCTGAAGCCAAGATGATGTACCTCCATATCGACTACCCTCTCTATAATAGGGTACCCGTTGAAGTACATGTCTATCCATCAATTCTCAATAATCCTTTTAGAAACAAGAGGCTCCAACGTTATTTCGACAGTCAGAGATTAGAGGTAAGCAATCATCTTGTCACATATAATTCGGCAGAGGACTGTTTCACCTTTCCTACCCCTACTGATAGTTTCAACCGAATATTTGAGTTGTGTCATATTATGCACCACGAGTTTGACGAGGGCATAGGCCTCCGGCAGCTTATAGACTACTTCTATCTGCTCCGTCGTGGCTTCAGTGAAGAAGAACGGCAGCATGACTGCAAGTCGTTGTCAAGTTTCGGGATGTACCGCTTTGCAGCTGCTGTGATGTATATCATGAAAAAAGTGTTGGGTCTGGAAGATGAATATCTCCTGATGCCACCTGACGAGAAAGCTGGTCGATTGCTATTACGCGACATCATACGTGGGGGCAACTTCGGAAAATACAATAAGTCTTTTGCACACGATGGAAAGGACATCAACCCCAGTCGCTATTTTTACAAGACATTCCATAATCTCAGTCTTGTGAGGTATTATCCGAGTGAAACACTATGGGAGCCATTGTTCCGCACCTGGCATTTCTTCTGGAGAAGAAGATATTAATAAACATTGGTTATAACATACGAAGAAATTTGGCAGAAGATAAAGGGGATGGGGCAGCGTGACCGTAAGCAGCTGGCTTATGAGATGACGCTCAAGGGGCTCAATGTGGGATATGTCCATCCTCACTACTACTTTGATGCCAAAGGCGTGCATACAATCCTATTTTATCCTAAAGGTAGTCAACATGAGATAGAAGATAAGAATGGTACGTATTACTGGGCTCAGCGGAAGATTCATGGGGGAGTAAGATAAATAATAATTAAATTTGCACTATGGATTTACTAAGACAAATGGTAGGCTTGATGTTGCCTTCCTCAATGCTGGATTATTTTGAGATAGTTAAGATAGAGCAAAGTAATGCCTTGATAGAAATATCTTTGGACGAGATATACTATGAGGCATATATAAATGATAAGACCATAGAAAGCAAGGGCTTCATGCCTGCAACCACCATCACAGATTTTCCTATCCGTGATCATAAGTTGTTGCTTCACATTCGTCGTCGCCGTTGGATCAACCTTAAGGACAACGTTAGTTTCTGTCGGCCAATAAGTTTGATTGCAGAAGGCACGCGTTACTCCAAGGAGTTCGCGACTTTTTTAAAAGGTACGTATGGAGAATTCCCCAGTGACCTGCCGTACGCTTGAAGAATATTACCATATAAACGCCAATACGTTTGAGAAGCAATACAAGGATTATCTCAGTGGCTTTCGTCAGTGGGAACAATTAGAGCACGCAGATGAATGGTTGGTGTTTCCCAAGAATATAGGGCAAAGCATCTGCATAGATGAGACCGCTCCAAGCAATGGAGAATTATACACAATAGTTTCAAACAGAGCCTCTCGTGGACGTAAGGGGACTATTATAGCCGTGGCGAGGGGAGTAACAGCGGATATTGTATGCGAAGTCCTTATGAGGATAGACAAAAGCCTTCGAGAGCAAGTTAACGAAATAACGATGGACATGTCCAACTCCATGCGCCTTATCGCTCGTCGATGTTTTCCAAAGGCGAGACGCACCATCGACCGCTTTCATATCCAGAAATTAGCTTGCGATGCATTGCAGGAAATGCGTATAGCTCATCGTTGGGATGCCATTCAACGAGATACCGATGCTCGCGAAGAAGCTAAATTATCAGGCGTCTACTACACGCCCTGCACATATCCTAATGGAGATACGCCTAAACAACTGCTCGCAAGAAGCCGTTATCTGCTATTCAAATCTCCCGACAAATGGACTAAAAGCCAAAGACAAAGAGCTGAAATCCTATTCCAAGAATATGCAGACATCAAAGAAGCATACTCGTTGACTCACTCCTTGAGAATGATTTTTTCTAAAAACACGCATAAAGATGCTGCCAGATTGTCCCTAGCTCGTTGGTACGACAAAGTAGACAAATCGGGGTTAAAGAGCTTTAATGTAATAGCCGCGACATTGTATGAACATTATGATGAAGTCCTAAACTTCTTTGTCAATCGTTCAACCAACGCATTTGCTGAATCATTCAATGCTAAAATTAAATCTTTTCGTGCTGCACTAAGAGGTGTATCCGATATTAAATTCTTTCTATTCAGACTTTCTTCTATTTATGCCTAATCCCCATGGATCTTCCGCTGAGCCATAATTCGATGTCACCCCTTGGCCCCATGGACGAATCAGCTATAATATGTGCACAATTAGAAAGGTCACATTTTTCAAATGTAACTCCATGTAAATCCAATCGTTTATTGCAGCCATTGAACTCACATCGGCCATGAGCTTTATACCATAGCTCCCTTTTTACGGATAGTGGAATTTTTGTCTTACTCATTAATTTTATATTTATTAATACAAAGATAATATATAACAGTGCAACCTATCTGCATAGATGGAAGAAATAATAAATTTGTTTTTCAGTCTAATTTTACACTTAAACAGGCAAGTATTTGTCATTTTAGACAATTTCTTAGTGATTTTGGCGTTAATATCGAAAAACTAGCAACGATTTCTGAAATAAAATGGTATTTTTGCACATATACAATTAAGAATAAGTTATGGGAAAAGACATCAATCGACTTAAAGTCGTATTAGCCGAAAAGAAGCGAACCAATAAATGGTTGGCAGAACAACTTGGTAAGGATCAGGCTATGGTTTCCAAATGGTGTACGAATACCACGCAACCAAGTCTTGAAATGCTGATAAAAATAGCTAAAGTTCTTGAAGTAGAAGTAAAAGAACTGCTTCGTGAACAAACTGAAGTTTAATCCTTAAGTCTGAATAGCGATGCCAGTAAATAATAATGCCTTGTTACGATACAGAGTATTAGACCGGTGCTTTAAAAACAAGCATCGAAATTATACGATTGATGATTTGTTGGATGAAGTAAATGAAAATCTAATAGATCTGACAGGAAAAGGGATACAGTTACGTCAACTGAAAGTTGATATCCAAAAAATGAGAGAGCGACTTATGTTTGACGCTCCAATTGTTGCTGAGCAATTTGACGGAAAACGTTGCTACTATCGCTATTCAGATCCAGATTTTTCCATTTTTAAAAGTGAATTAACCGATGAGGACTTAAAAAATCTTCATTCTACAATTGACATGCTTAGTAAATATAGAGGAATACCTGCAAATGCTTGGCTTGAAGAAGTTATTTCAAACCTTGAATATCGTTTCGGAATCAAAGCAGATACGGAAAATTTGATTTCCTTCGGACAAAACGAACAGTTAATTGGATTAGAATATCTTTCAGATATTATTGACTCCACAATTAACCACAACCCATTAGAGATTAGTTATAATACCTATACAGACAAAAATATCGAATATATGCTTCATCCCTATTTCGTTAAGCAATATAATGGTAGATGGTTTCTTATTGGCTTTGATGAGAATACCGGAATGATACCCAATGTTGCATTGGATAGGATTTCAACTATTCGACATTCAAAGAATGAGTTCATTGCTAATGATAAGGTTGACTTTAAAACATATTTCAATGATATAATAGGTGTATCGATACCAAAAAATGATGTACAAAAGGAACATTTTATTTTGAAATTTTCAAAAGGGCGTTTCCCTTATGTTGTGAGTAAGCCAATGCATCATTCTCAAGTCATAGTTAATGGTGAAGAATTTGAGATTGATATACATGTTAGGCCGAATCGTGAGTTGTTTCAACAAATATTTTCATTTATTCCTGACGTGGAAGTGGTATCTCCACAGTGGCTAAGAGAAGAAATAAAGGCAAAAATCGCTGAAAATCTAAAAAAATATGAATCTATGCAGAAAGACTGCATCGTTAACAAATAATTTTGTATCTATAAATTAACAAAGATATGAATCAGTCACAATACAGCCGCCTGTTTTCCTTCCTGTTCAACATCGCTAATGATGTTTTGGTTCAGGCATTCGAAAAAGGAGATTATAAAAAGGTAACACTACCATTTATAGTGTTACGCCGTCTTGACTTGTTATTGGAGCCTACAAAAGAAGCTGTACTCCAATTTAGCCAAACAGAAGAGTTCTCAAAAATGCCGGAGGAAAGTCAGGACCAACAGTTATATCAGATTACAAGCTATCCTTTCTATAATACGTCTGCTTTTACAATGAAGACACTACGTGCTGAGACTGACAGCACTCGTCTGCGGCAGAATTTTGAAGCATATCTTGATGGCTTCAGCATCCATGTGCAAGACATTATTGGCAAATTTGATTTACGCCATTATGTAGAAAAGTTGTCATCAGTTGGTCGTTTGGGCTTGTTGATAGAGAAGATGACCGACGAGAATATCAATCTTGGCGCTTCCCCAATCATTGATCCTGAAACAAAGGAGGAAAAACTTCCGGCTTTGGATAACCACACAATGGGTACACTCTTTGAAGATTTGCTTCGGAAATTCAATGAAGACTTCAGTGTTACTGAGGCCGGAGAACATTATACCCCTCGTGACTATGTACGTTTGTTGGCTGACTTGGCTATTATGCCGGTAGCCAATACGCTCAAACATGGCAGTTATGATATTTACGATGGAGCTTGCGGCACCGGTGGCATTCTTTCCCTCGTACAAGATCGAGTGAAGGAACTCGCAGTTGAACACAAGAAGCGTTGGAAAACGTATTTATATGGACAGGAACTTCAGCCCGAAACTTTTGCGACATGTAAAGCTGACTTAATGCTTTCCGGACATAGCAATAACTTTACTTATCGTCAAGGTGGCGTCAATCGTCTTTGTTTTGCCAATGGCAGCACAATCAGCGAAGATGGACATCCAGGAAAGAAATTCGACTTTTGTATTTCAAATCCACCATTTGGAACTCCATGGAAAGCAGATTTGGATAATTGGGGTTACGGAACAGATAAGAGTAAAATTGTAGATCCCCGCTTCTTTGGCACGTTAGGTGGAAAAGTTCTTAGTTTTATCCCCGGTATTGGCGATCCACAAATGTTGTTTCTTGCTAATAACGTAAGTCGCATGAAGGATGACGATGAGCAAGGCACACGTATTGTGGAAATTCACAATGGCTCATCTCTTTTTACAGGAAATGCCGATGGAGGCGAAAGTAATCTGCGCCGATATATCATCGAGAACGATATGCTGGAAGCAATCATCGCCATGCCCGAGAATATGTTCTATAATACAGGCATCGGAACTTTTGTGTGGATTGTGACGAACCGCAAAGAGTTGCGTCGCAGAGGTAAAGTGCAATTGATTGATGCTACCTCCATTAAGACACCGCTTCGCAAAAATTTGGGTAACAAGAATTGCGAGGCTTCAGATACTGACCGTGAGGCTATCCTTAAACTTCTGACCGATTTTGAAGAGAACGAACAAAGTAAGATTTTTGATAATCGTGAGTTCGGCTATTGGCAAATTACAGTGGAGCGTCCATTGCGTCTACGAATCAAAGATAATTATGACTTGACAGAAGGAAAACTCAAAGAAGCCGAGATTACGCTTTGTAAAGATGCTATTCATGCTCTGCCTGCCGGAAATCCAACCAATGATTGGACAAGTTATGCTAAAGCTCTTGGACTGAAGGCTGCTTTATTGAAGAAACTCCGTCCACTTATCACAGAGACTGACCCTACGGCCATGATTGTAAAAGGCGAAGTGGATGCTGCTTTACGTGATTCAGAACAAGTACCATTGCTATATTCTGGTGGAATAGAGGCATTTATGCAGAATGAGGTATTGCCTTATGCTCCTGATGCATTTGTTGATGAGACAAAGACTGTTATTGGTTATGAGCTATCATTTACCAAATACTTCTACAAGCCGGTAGAACTCCGTTCTCGTGAAACAATAGTGGCAGAAATCCGTGAGTTAGAAGATCAAACTGATGGATTACTTAATGAAATTTTAGAGGACTAAACAATGAAACAATATAAGGAATATAAGGATAGTGGGGTGAAATGGATTGGGACCATTCCAAGTTATTGGAAAAGGATGAGATATAAAGACATTTTTCAAATACTAGATGAGAAAGTTGGGACAATCAAAGACTTAACTCTTTTGTCATTAACAAAAAAAGGAGTTATTATTCGTGATTTATCAGAAGGAAAAGGTAAATTCCCAAAAGATTTTGAATCTTATAAAATTGTTCATCCTAATAATTTAATTCTATGTCTATTTGATGTAGATGAAACACCAAGAACTGTTGGTGTTTCTAATACAGAAGGGATGATCACAGGAGCCTATGATATATTTTCTGTAAAAAATGCTTTATTGGATTATGTATACTACTTGTATCTTTCCTTTGATGATAAAAAATGTTTAAAACCTCTTTATAAAGGATTGAGGAAAGTTATTCCATTGCCAGTATTGCTTTCTTCTTATATATACTTACCATTAGAGCAAGAGCAGCAAGCGATTGTTTCTTATCTTGATAACAAAGTAAGTAAAATAGATAAATATATATCTACAGCAGAAAAGAAAATTGCAGCACTTGATGAATTAAAGCAAGTTACTATCGCTGATGCTGTCACTCATGGAATCAATCCTAATACTTCAATGAAAGATTCAGGTATTCCTTGGATTGGAATGGTGCCTGAACATTGGAAATTAACCAGAATAAAATTTTTGTTTAATGAAATATCAGAAAAGGAACATCCAGAAGAATCCTGTCTATGTTCAACCCAGAAATATGGTGTCATACCACAGTCAATGTATGAAAACAGAGTTGTGGTAGTCAATAAAGGATTGGAAAATTTGAAATTTGTGCGAAAGGGTAACTTTGTTATAAGCTTACGCTCTTTTCAAGGCGGAATAGAGATAGCTCATTATCAAGGCATAATAAGTGCTGCTTATACAATTTTATCATTAGGCAGCAAGAATATATCATCGAA
>Ga0183095_10765_pt2 | contig 30863 bp, 17 predicted proteins | sample BioMet4_FD_130346 | JGI IMG/M metagenome (GOLD analysis project Ga0183095, IMG submission 130346) | Microbial communities from bioreactor (seeded with sewage sludge) at LBNL, California, USA - Biofuel metagenome 4 (v2) (version 3) | ecosystem: Engineered > Bioreactor > Anaerobic > Unclassified ...
GGCATTTCTTGGTCGGACGGTAGCACCCGATTTTGGGATAATGGGATAGGGAATGAATGATGTTTTGTCCGGGAAGATGGGATTGTAGATGGCCCAATATTCGTAGAGGCCAGCAATAATACCATCGCAGTCCTCGGCTATGATGCGGTTGAGACGTTCCTTGGCAGTGCCAAGCCAGTCTTGCTCTTCTCTCTTAGCATCAGTAGTATGTCTAAGTTTGTTGCCAATATTGAAATCGCTATATCTTAGTGGCTTACGATTCATGTTTTCCGACACCCAGAAATAGTCCATGCCGAAAGCTCCAAGCAAGACTTCTCCGTTATGACGACGTAGCCATCGGTAGAGGGGTAGGATACGTTCGGCGCGAAGTTCGACAAACATGGGATTGATAAGCTGTACCACATCATAGCCTTGAAGAAGGTTGCGGTTACTCCAGAGTTTACCAATCAGTTTTAATCCCCCCATCTTTTCGTATTGCCTTGCTAAGTCTATATCACGTGGATAGCTCTTCCAGAAGTCACCGTTACTGGCAACCGTTACTTCGTGACCAAGCTGACGAAGTCCCGCTGCTAGTGTAGCATGGACGTTGCTATATTCACCAAGAAGGAGGATTTTCATTGATGGTAGGGTAATAGGGTTATGGAATACCCGTTTTGACTTAGCTTATCTGATAGTTGCAATGAGTATGCGCCGTCCCAAGGCATTGCCGACAAGTCGTCGGAAAGTGAAATAGCGCTTGGTATATCTCTTGTCTGGCAGTGGGAAGAGACCATGTTTGCGTAATGTCTCTATTGCTTCCATGAGATGCTTGTGGCTGCGTGTGAGGCGGATAGTGTTGTAGAGGTAGTCCATGGATAGCTGCGCGATACGCCTACCAAGGGCAACGCGGTCTATCTCAGGTGCGACTTCTGCCAAGTCTTTGAGGTGGAGAATGATGCCAATCATATCGTTCAGCCGTTTTGCGGTGTGCCTATTGTCCTGACGCTCCATGATGGAGTTTTCTCGTTTGCGATAGAAATAAGCTTCTGCCTTTGTAGTATATATTTTCTCAGCGCGCAGCATGAGCTGAGGAGTAAATTCCTCATCCTCATGGAGAATGCCTGGGGTAAAACGCAATGAACCAAGAATGGCACGACGGAAGATGTATCCACAAGCAGATGCACGGAGGTTGTTCTGATGCATATAAGCCACCCCGGAGACGGGACCATCGTAAAAAAACGATACCTCAGACTGCTTTTTTTGAGTCTCATAGAACAACACCATGTCAGCCTCTCGATATCTTATAATATCAAGACAATGTTCATAAGGGGCTTGGATAAGGTAATCGTCACCATCGATGAACTGTACATACTTTCCCGATGCACAGCGTAATCCCATATTTCGTGCTACAGAGAGACCTTGGTTAGGTTGCCGCAGGTAAATGAGTTCATCGCGCACATCAGTCATTTCGTCCAAAGGAGAGAGGTCGCTTCCGTCGTCAACAAGGATGATCTCTCGCTCTTCACGACTCAGAGAGAGGCTGAAAATGCTATTTAGACACTCCATCAGCATGTCCGCCGATAGATTGTAAGTCGTGACAACGAAGCTAATCAGTGGCGATAACGGAATATTTTGTGGAGTTGGCATAAGCGTTTTAGTCCTAGAAAATGAAGCAGTTTGAGCTTCAATGTATTACGATAGTGAAGAATAGGGAAATCTTTGGAGAGTCTACCACAAGCATGATAGACGTCTAACTGTATGTTAAGCACCTGCTCATAATAGGCAGGTAAAAGGGCGGAAAGACCTTTGTCGTGGCGCCGTCTCTTCAGTGCGGCAATGATTTGACGCAATGCCCGAATGTGAGCACTAAGCAGATGGGTAAGATCATTGGTCGTGGCTTTTTGTGTGATACCCTCTGGATTGTAGCAGTAATAATACAGTCCCACATCCGTTGTGGCCATCATATGGCAATTGCGGAGAATTGACGGTAGAGTGTAGATGTCTTCAAAGTTGCGTCGCTCAGGGAACTTTACCTTGTCAAATACTTCCTTACGATAAATCTTGTTCCACGCATAGGCATGAAGATATGCCTTGCCCTCGAGCCAATAAGCCAGTGGGTCACTATATTCACGACGCTGAAACTGGAGAAGATGGATTTTGCTCGACCCGTAATGCTCATAAACTGGATATTCGAGAAGATCGTAATCAGGGTGCGTAGCTAGGATCTCAAAGAGCGTCTTTAGGCTGTCATCTGCGATATAGTCGTCACTATCGACAAATGTAATATATTGCCCTCGTGCCTTCTCCAAACCTACGTTGCGCGCTGCGCTCAAGCCTGAATTGCGACGAAGGTGCACTACTTGAAAGCGGTGATCACGCTTTACATACTCATCACAAATGTTAGCGCTGCCATCACTAGAGGCATCGTCCACAAGTATGGCTTGCCAATCACGAAACGATTGATCAGACAAGCTATCCAAGCAACGAGACAGCGTGCCAGCCACTTGATAAACGGGGATAATGATGCTTAATTTCATAATGCAAAGATAATAAATGTTTCGATAATCCGTTAGCTAATGGTGGAAAAACAAGAAAAAGACGATAGCTATTCCCATATACTGAAATACACTGGTCTTTTCGGTGGTGTTCAGGGACTGAATATCCTTGTTGGTGTCGTTCGCAACAAGCTAGTGGCCATGATATTAGGGCCAGATGGTATGGGATTGATGTCGCTATTTAATTCCACAATTAAGTTAGTTTCCGACTCCACGAACTTTGGCATTCCGATGAGTGCGGTAAAAAATGTGTCGGAGGCTTACAATACCGAGAACAATGACCAGCTTAACGCGGCGATAAGTCTTATTCGTTCATGGAGTCTTATTACTGCTTTGCTCGGTATGGTGGTATGTATCGTGCTTAGTCCATGGCTTAGTGATTGGACTTTCACTTGGGGTAATCATACGCTTCACTTCGTCTTGCTCTCGCCTGTAATTGCCCTTATAGCCATCACTGGCGGCGAAACAGCTATTCTCAAAGGTGCACGACAATTGCGACGATTAGCCGTTGTCAGTGTCTATAATGTGATTTTGGCCCTTGTTTGTAGCGTTCCCATCTACTATTTCTTCGGTCAATCGGGTATTGTTCCCTCCTTGATAATACTAGCATTGGTGCAGTGTCTTCTCACCATTAGTTATTCTTATCGTCTCTTCAAACCTTCGTTCTCCTTTTCGAGGGTAAACATCCGCCGTGGAGAGGGCATGATTAGGCTTGGCGTTGCTTTTGTGTTGGCAGGTATTTTGGGTAGTGGAGCTGAGTTTCTTGTACGTACTTTCCTCAATCACACGGGTCAACTTTATGTGGTAGGACTTTATAATGCTGGTTATGTGATGACAATGACCTATGCTGGAATGGTTTTTTCGGCCATGGAGACCGACTATTTTCCACGATTGTCTGGCATCAGTCAGCTTGGTCCTCAGCTTAATCGGACGGTCAATCACCAGATAGAAGTATCACTCCTTTTGGTGTCGCCGATCATCGTTTTCTTTATGGTGGCACTCCCTGTGCTTTTGCCTTTACTGTACAGTGGTAAGTTTTTACCGGTGCTCAGCATGATGAAGGTTGCTGCGATAGCCATGTATTTTCGTGCCTTAACATTGCCTGTCGAATATATTGCCCTATCTCGGGGAGACTCACACGGCTATCTTTTTCTTGAGACAGTGTATGACTTGGCCTTTGCCTTGCTTGTGATTGTGGGTTATCAACAGTGGGGACTTTTCGGCACAGGTATTGGACTAGCTATTGCTGGAATCATCAACTTAGTGGTCGTCTATTTCTTTGCACGGTGGAAATACCAATATCGCATATCCAATACCGTACGTCTTTATACGCTTATCTTACTCCCTTTAGGCATCGTGACTTGCTTAGTGACACATCTGTTGACAGGTGTGTCGTATTGGGTAGTCGGCTTTCTTCTTTTCTTAGTATCCGCAGCGATCTCCGTGCAGATACTTCATTCTAAATCAAATCTTTGGGCTGTTTTGGTGCAACGAGTGGAGCGCAAACTTCACCGCAATCATAAGGAGGATTGAAATGGTTGAGTGTGAAGTGACGATACTTGTAGCAGTCTACAACACGGAGCAATATCTGCGGCAATGTATGGACTCTCTGTTGGGACAGACATTAAGCAATATTCAAATCATTTGTATTGATGATGCCTCCACGGACGGTTCTTTGGCCATTCTTCGCGAGTACGAAGACCGAGATCAGAGAGTGGAAGTCATTGCTCTTGAAACAAACAGGGGGCAAGCTCATGCACGCAACCAAGGGTTGACCAAGGCGCGTGGGCGATATATTGGTTTCCTTGACAGCGACGATTGGATGGATCGTCATTGTTTGGAAGAGGGTGTAAGGACCTTCGATAAGTACCCTGCAACTGACTCGGTATTGTTTCATACAATCTATTACTATTCTTCTTCGCGGCAAGAAGAGTTTGACATGGAACCTTTCGAAGTACTTTCAGGGCATGAGGCTTTCGTACGATCACTCACATGGAAGATACATGGAGTGTATATGGTAAAGGCGGAAATTCACCATCGTTACCCTTATGACGAGTCAGCCCATGCCTTCAGTGACGATAATACTACACGGCTTCACTATCTTGCTTCTCGTGAAGTGCGTCAGTGCGAAGGAACGTATTACTATCGCCAGCGAGCCGACTCTACTTCACATGCTTTCTCCTTGCGACGTTTTGACTACCTCAAAGCTAATCAGAGTATGTCTATGACACTTCGAAGAATGATGGTTTCCAGAGATATTCGTGATGTTTATGAGCGTCACCGCTGGCTCAATATCATAGACCTATATATGCTGTGGTTTCGTCATAGACATACTCTTTCTCCCATCGACTCTGCTGAGGCCCTTCATCAAATCCGTCTTGCCTGGGCATCAATTAATGTCAGAAGACTATCTCCAAAACTCCGTTGGAAGTTCGGCTATGTTCCTTTCCACCGTTCGTGGTTCCTCTTTCGAATGCAGGAAGAGCTTTATTTCTCTTTGCGTAAGGCTTTGAGAAGGTAGCTTTGTTTCTTTTGAGATAGCTCATTTACTTCATTATTCTTTCCCCTGAATTATTGTTTTATATCGCTTATGCACAATATGGCTTTTGTCTTTATTGTGAATGGTGTGTAAGTAAGATTCTTACCACAACAACATTGTGACTTCTTCTCAATCATGTGGAAAGGAATTGGTTTGAGTTATCAGTGATTATGACTGTTTTAGAGTAATCCTTTCTCCGTAAAAAACTGGAAACCATGACTTATATAGGAACCTTGTCTGTTGAAAATAAAACAACTTGTTCATATACCTTTCCCAATTATTCTTTGTAATTTTGTCTGATTAATCAGACACGATTTGAGCATGGATGCAAAACATATAGAGGTTAAAGGTGCAAGGGCAAATAATCTAAAGAATGTAAGTCTGCGAATCCCTCGTAACCAATTCGTTACAATTACTGGCGTTTCTGGATCAGGAAAGTCTTCTCTTGCATTTGATACTCTTTATGCCGAAGGACAACGGCGATATGTTGAGAGCTTGTCAAGTTATGCGCGACAATTTCTTGGCCGCATGAAGAAACCCGAAGTGGACTTCATTAAGGGTTTACCACCTGCCATCGCCATCGAACAAAAGGTCATTGCGCGCAACCCACGATCCACCGTTGGTACCTCTACTGAGATCTATGATTATCTGCGAATGCTCTTTGCAAGGATAGGTCTGACTTACTCACCTGTGTCGGGTCAGGAAGTGAAAAAGCACTCCATGGAGGATATCATTGCTGAGGTGAGTCAATATTCTGAAGGTACAAAATACATGATTCTTGCTCCACTCCATATCGTCGAAGGACGTTCATTGGAGAAGCAATTGGAGATGGACCTTCAGGAAGGATATACAAGAATCATGGTCGGAGAGGAGATATTGCGCATCGAAGATATCTTGGATGCTAAGGACTTCCCCGATCAACCGAAGTCCACCAAGCCCATCTATCTTGTGATTGACCGTTTAAGCGTGTCGCAAGAAAAGGATGTCATTGCTCGATTGGTTGACTCTGTTGAGACCGCTATGTATGAGGGCGACGGCGCTTGCCGACTGATTTTTTTGCCAAGCAACATCAGTTATGATTTCTCCTCTCGCTTTGAAGCTGATGGAATTAGATTTGAGGAACCCAATGACAATATGTTTTCGTTCAACTCTCCACTTGGGGCTTGTCCCACTTGCGAGGGCTTCGGTAATGTGATTGGCATCAGTGAAAAGCTCGTTATTCCCAACTCGACACTCTCCGTCTATGATGGTTGCGTACAATGTTGGCACGGAGACAAGATGAAGAACTGGCAAGACGAGTTCTGTAGGCGAGCAAAGGCGGATGATTTCCCAATCTTCAAGCCTTATATGGAACTTTCTATGAAGGAAAAGGATATGCTTTGGCATGGCCTTCCTTCAGAAAGGAAAAAGAATGGGGAGCTCTGTGCTGATAGCGTTTGTATTGACTCCTTCTTCCAAATGGTCAAGGAGAACCAGTACAAGATACAATACCGTGTGATGATGAGCCGCTATCGGGGCAAGACAGTGTGCCCTGATTGTCAAGGAACACGATTAAAAAAGGAGACCCAATGGGTGAAAATCGGTGGCCGAAGTATCTCCGATATCACAGCAACTCCCATAGTTAACCTTACCGTGTGGTTTGATCGACTAGAACTCACCGAACATGAGACTGAGGTCGCAAGACGACTTCTCACAGAGATTCGTTCTCGTTTGCATTTCCTTTGTGATGTGGGACTTGACTATCTTACGCTCAACCGTCCTAGCAACACACTTTCTGGAGGCGAGAGTCAGCGAATCAACCTTTCGACATCGCTTGGCTCTTCTCTGGTGGGAAGCCTCTATATACTTGATGAACCTAGTATCGGACTGCACAGCCGCGATACAGATCGTCTCATTGGTGTACTGAAACAGTTGCAGCAAATAGGTAATACGGTTATCGTAGTAGAGCATGATGAAGAGATTATGAGGGCTGCCGACTGGCTCATCGATATAGGGCCAGATGCCGGAACCAATGGAGGTGAGATCGTTTATGAGGGTCCTCTGCCTGAGAGCCAACGTCAGGGAGCTAAGGTTGACACTGACTTGATGGATCAATATCCTCGTAGTTACACTATAAAATACCTCACAGGCACCGAACAGATTGCCGTGCCTACTTCTCGTCGGGCTTGGAATGAGTCGATCATACTCAACGGATGCCGCATGAATAACCTTCGTGGAGTAAGTGCAGAGTTTCCTCTCAATGTTCTAACTGTGGTGGCCGGTGTGTCCGGTTCTGGCAAGTCGAGTCTTGTGAAGGGCATTCTGTATCCTGTGATCAAGCGCAAACTTGATGAAGTGTGCGATGCTCCGGGCGAGTATCTGTCTATTGAGGGCGACTGGAGAACCGTGAAACATGTAGAGTTCGTCGACCAGAACCCAATCGGAAGGAGCACCCGTTCCAACCCCGCAACATACTTGAAGGCTTATGATGCCATACGACAGTTATATTCGGAACAGCCTTTAGCTAAACAGTTAGGATTCTCGCCACAGTACTTCTCATTTAATGCCGAGGGAGGGCGATGTGAGGAATGTAAGGGAGCTGGCCTCATTACAGTGGAGATGCAGTTCATGGCCGACCTGACATTGGAGTGCCAAGTCTGTCACGGACAGCGCTTTAAGCAGGATGTCCTCGACGTACGCTTTGAGGGAAAGAACATTAACGATGTGCTCAATATGACTGTCTCTGAGGCCTTGGCGTTCTTCGGCGAACATGGTCAAAAAGCTATCGTCAATCGACTGCAACCATTGGAGGATGTCGGTCTGGGCTATATCAAACTCGGTCAGAACTCTTCGACACTATCTGGTGGAGAAAACCAGCGTGTGAAATTGGCCTATTTCATTGGACAGGAAAAACAAGAGCCGACGCTGTTTATCTTCGACGAACCGACGACTGGACTTCATTTTCATGATATCACTCGTCTCTTGCATGCCTTTGAGGCCTTGATTGAACGTGGACACACCATTATCGTCATCGAACATAACCTTGATGTCATCAAGTGTGCGGATTGGGTGATTGACCTTGGCCCTGATGGTGGTGACCGTGGTGGTAATATTGTTTGTACAGGTACACCTGAAACGATTACTCAATGCAAGGAGAGTATCACGGGGAAATATCTCCGAGCAAAGCTCAATTCTAATATGAATAGATGAAAATATGAAAGAATGAAAAGATGATATGAGTGATAAACAGGAGACGTTGAGAATGTTTGATTGCTCGTTAATATACTGAAACATTATTCATTTTCATCTTTTGTTCCTCCCTTTTTTTCATCACTGCCTGTGCATTCCGAGCTTTAGAACTTAATGTCTTCATCTTTTTCTCATTTAATATTTTTATAAACAAACAAATGCTGCTATCCATCCTCATCCCAACCCACAATGATGTGTGTATCGAATTAGTGCACTCATTGACTCTTCAGGCATTTACAATAGATGACTTGACATGGGAAGTTGTTGTGGCTGATGATGGATCTACAGACCAAAAGGTCATTGCAGCTAATCAGTCTATCAATAACGAACCAAACAGCCGCTATGTTTTGTATGGTGAAAACATCGGACGCGCAGCTATTCGAAACTTTTTAGTCACACAAGCTAGGGGTGAATGGTTGCTTTTTATTGATGGAGATGGAAAGGTAATAGATGATGAGTATTTAAAGAAATTCGTCAATTCACAACCTGTTGAGGTTTGTTATGGAGGCTATAAGATGATGCCTGGACCCAAAGACAACTTACGCTGGTTGTACGAACGACATGCAGCGCCACATCATCAAGTCGCTGATCGTCAACAGACTCCATATCAAAGCTTTAATATTTGTAATCTGATGATTCGGCGAGAACTCATGTTGAAGTATCCGCTAGATAATCGTTTCGTAAAATATGGTTATGAAGATGTGCTGCTTGGCAAGCATCTACAACAAGCCGACATAATGATCACACATATTGATGCACCAATTGGTTTCTTTGATTACGAAACTAATACACATTTTGTTGCCAAGACAGAGGAAGGTTTGCAGACGCTTTGGGAGTATAGAAAGGACCTTCAAGGCTATTCAAAACTTCTGGATATAGCACTTAGTTGTAATTCTTTCTGCCGTCGAGTAATACTTGGAATTTACGATATAAACAAAAAGAGGTGGAAGCAGAACCTTCTGTCCACTTCCCCCTCTTTATGGATTTTCAATCTCTATAAGCTTGGGTATCTGCTACGCTTGGGTAAAAGCTAGAGCTAATCCGCTAACTTTGGCATTTCCATTATTTTTTCTTGATAGATGACGAAATGCCATTTTCGTCTCATTCTTTTTCTGCTCGCAACGGCGAAGAAAGGCTAACCTTCCATTCACTATTCCTGCGCACCATTGGAATCAGAAACTTGGATTTCTCGATAACGTTACCCGTCTGACCCAAGGTGTCCATACTGAGGTAATGATGAACCTGTAAAGTTATTGTTGCTGTGGTGTCATCGTCGGCTATATCGATGCCATCTATCTCGCAACGAGCTCCTTCTGTCATGGCGCGAAGTGTGTCCACATCCTGTTGGTTGACTTGAGAGGACAAATAACTGAGCCATTGCCGAGACTCAGGTGTACAATAACTGACAGCTTTAGGGAACTGCCAATTGAAGTAAGTATCAGCAAATGGTTGAGCCGCCTCAGAAATCTGAGTCTTGTCACTCTTATCGCACGCACCCATACATAGACTACCAGCCACGATAATTGCTATCAGGAGCAAGTTTTCAAAACCGCTCTTGATGGACACCTTCATATTCCTTTTCATGCTCACTTGTTATTTGTTTCTAACCGTTCATTTTTGATGAATGGTGGTTTCAGCATTTTTCAAACCTACAGACTTGGCAGTCATTGTGACATCTCCAGGTATATTCGCCGACTGAATCATTACTATGCATTTCCCGTTGAAAGCCTTTCGATGGTTGGCTTTGAAACTCTCCATTGACGACTGACTTCCATTATCAACACCGGCTATCTGTGCTCCGCCTGTGACTGAGAATTGAATATCGTTATCTGCCCATGGACATACATTTCCATTGTCATCTGTTACTTCCACCGTCACAAACGCTAGGCTACTTCCATCGGCATTAATCTGCGTTTTGTCTGGAACCAATCGAATCTGCGTCGGTACTCCTGCGGTCTTGATTACTTGCTCACTTACAACGCTGCCATTGCGTCTCGCAACCGCCTTAACCTCGCCAGGCTCAAAGGTCACACGCCATATTACATGGTATTCGCGATCGTTTTGCTTTTTCCTTATCCCCTGAGATCTACCGTTAATGAAAAGTTCGACTTCGTCTGCTTTGTTGTAATAGCACCACATATCTACAGTCTGACCCTCAATCCATGACCAATGTGGGAAGAGATGAAGTACTGGGCGGTCTGTCCACTCACTTTGATAGAGATAATAAACGTCTTTGGGGAAACCGGCTAAGTCCACAATACCGAAGTAGCTGCTGCGCGCAGGGAAGGTGAATGGGGTAGGTTCGCCGATGTAATCCCAGCCTGTCCAAATGAACTGACCGGCACAATGAGGCGTATGTTTAACCATGTCCAAAGTTTCTTCATGGGTATTTCCCCAACCCACGTGCATGTTATCATAAGAAGAACAGCTGAAAGAAGGATCGGTATAGGGAATCCACCACTCCCTAGGACCAACAAAGATGGAGTCACTTGGCATCTTATAATAGCCGCGGGTCGCTAAAGCAGAAACAGTCTCTGTCATGAGGAATGGTTTACCGGGGAAGTTTTTAGGAACATCCTTGACCCATGGATTGTGGTAGTTGAATCCGATGACATCAATCGAGCCGCTACGGAAGAGATGATTGTTGGGCGATGGTTCGTTGCACCCAGCTGTGATTAGGCGGGACCTATCCAATCTTTTAACGATGTCTGCTAGTCGTGTAGTGAGTTGCTGGTTGAAGCTGATGACTCCGTCTTTTGCTAACATGGAGGCATCTCGCGGTAGATTGAGTATGGTGTTTGCTTGTTCTAATGTTAGTGTTGAGTCCGCCTGATGTGTCCATTGTTCCAACACTTCATTTCCAATACTCCACAAGAAAATACTCGGGTGGTTGCGATCGCGCAGCAACATATCGGTTAAGTCACGCTCATACCATTCGTCAAAGTTGAGTGCATAGTCGTATCGGGTCTTTTGCTTGTGCCAAACGTCGAATGCCTCATCCATTACAAGTAGCCCCATGGTGTCACATATGTTCAGCAGTTCTGGTGCGGGAGGATTGTGTGAACACCTAATGGCATTAGCTCCCATATCCTTCATCATACGAAGTTGTCGCCAAAGTGCGTCCTCATTGATGGCTGCACCCAGGCAGCCTAGGTCGTGATGGAGGCAAACGCCGTTAATTTTCGTTGGCTTTCCATTGAGTGAGAAGCCGGTTGCTGCATCGAAGTGGAATGAACGAAAGCCAGTATCTGTGGTATAATCGTCTAAGACTCGACTTCCACTAAGCACCTCTGCCTTAACCTTATACATGCAGGTATTGTCAAGTTGCCAAAGTTTTGGATGGGCAACAGATAACTTTTGATTAACCGTGGCACTATCGTCCAATTGTGATGCAGTAGTTTTTGTAGCAACCGCATGGCCGTTCGTATCTAAAACCGTTGTACGTAATTTCACGTGCTGAAGCTTTCCCGAAGCGTTAGCCATTGTCACAGCGACATCGATAGTACCAGTTCCCTTGTCCAAATCAACAGTTGATACCACTTGGGTGCCCCAATGAGCAATGTGCACTGGGTTTGTCTTGATAATCCATACATGTCTATAGATGCCACTACCGCTGTACCATCGACAATTTGGCTGTTGGCTATTGTCTACCTTGACGGCTATTACATTGTCTCCGTTGGGCTTTAGATAAGGTGTGAGCTCATAGCGAAAACTTATAAATCCGTATGGCCTCGTTCCGAGTATGTGCCCGTTCAAGTAGACGGTGGAGTTCATATAAACGCCATCAAAGTCAATGAAATAACGAGAGGTCTTATCTTTTGGGTTGACAGTAAAATGCTTACGGTACCAACCGATGCCACCAGGGAGCGCACCGCCACCTGCTCCTGATGGAGCTCCGGCATAGAAGTCGCCCTCTATTGACCAGTCATGAGGTAGGTTGAGCGTTCTCCAAGTATGGTCATCATAGCCTACAGATGACATATTTACATTGTCTCCTAGTGTAAATAGCCACCCTTTGTCAAAGCAATCTCGTTCTCTGGCGTTTGCGACGAGGCTTGCGACGAGGCATATTAGACCTAACATTATCTTCCTCATAGTCTCACTTTCATTACTTTTCCGTTATACTTAACGATTTTTCCTTTGTTGTATTGTAGGTCGAGAGGTTTAGAATCGGTTTGCGAAATGAAGTGAATGTTGAAACGACGCTTCTGTAACATTCCAGGAAAACTTCCTTTTCTATTATCAAAAGTTACATTCTTCGTTGCATTATTATAGGTGATGCGAATAGTCGAGCATGCTCCTTTCTCATAATTATAGTTGGTGTTTTCATCTTCGTAGAGTTCAAATTGACCATCTTTTCCTGCATAGATGTAGAGATCTATCAACTCAGCTGGTTTCTCGTCGCTCCATTCCATGTCGGGTCCAATAGGAATGATCGCACCTTCGGGGACAAACACTGGAATGCGTTCATAGGGCGCATTGACTGTGATTGTCTGTCCACCAGCCATGTGCTGACCTGTGTAAAAGTCGTACCAACCGCAACTCTTTGGCAGGTAAACCTGTCTTTCGCGTGCACCATAATAGCCTATTGGGCAAGCCATCAATGATGGACCAAACATCCACTGATCTTTGATATCGTTGACCTTAGTATCTTCTGGGAAGTCCATCACCAGAGCACGCATGAGTGTGTAGTCCTTGAAATGTGTCCAGCCAGCCATACTATAAAGGTAAGGCATGAGCCGATAACGGAGTTTGTCATAATAGACGATGCTCTGATAGGCAGGATGCGACTCCGGTGCAATGTTCCATACTTCACGCAACGGCCATTGTCCATGCGTGCGGAAGAGTGGTACGAAGCAGCCAAACTGGTGCCATCTAGTCTGTAGCTCTCGCCATTCCTTTAGGTCGGCGTTCTCTTCTCCAGTTGCATCAAAGTGTTGCTGTGCCTTAGAGTATCTGTTTTCAACGGTAAATCCACCAATATCCATGCCCCAGAATGGAATACCACTAAGCGAATAGTTCATTCCAGCGGTCATCTGAGCGCGCATATCTTCCCATCGAGTGCCAATGTCTCCACTCCATGATGCCGTGCTATAACGTTGCAATCCAGCAAATCCACTTCGAGTCAACAGAAAAACACGCTGATTTGGGTTGACCTGACGCTGACCATTATAAATGGCATCTGCATTGACTAAGGCATAGGCATTGAAATATTCAGTGCTTGATCCTAAGGCAGTAGGTCCACTCAAAGCTTTCCTATACCACATCGGCGTACAGTCACGAACATTTGGCTCACTCGCGTCCATCCACCAGGCATCAATGCCAAACTTATATTTTGAGTAGAGACTATTGTCCATCTGTTTCCAGAACAGTCTGCGAGCATCTGGCGAATATGCATCATAGAAAGAGCCCATGTAGTTTAACCAATCGTAAATGGAGTCTTTTACGGCTTGCTGATAAATCCATCCATTGTTGTCGAGTTCCTTGTAGTGTTGTGTAGTACAATAGAACTTGGGCCACACTGAGATCATAAAGCGTCCATGCATCTGGTGAATGCTATCCATCATAGCTTGTGGGTTAGGGTATCGAGAGGCCTCAAACTCATGCGATCCCCATGACTCTATGGGCCAATAGTTCCAGTCTTGCACGATGTTGTCTACCGGAATGTGACGCTTTCTAAACTCTCCAAGCGTAGAAAGTAGATCATCGGAACTCTTATAACGCTCACGACTTTGCCAGAATCCCATAGACCAGCGAGGCATGACTTGTGCTTTGCCAGTCAAAGTGCGGTATCCATGAATGACGTCATCCATGTTGTCACCTGCAATGAAGTAATAGTCCATATCGCGACTCATCTCACTCCAAAAGCTGAGACGGTTTTGGTCGCTGTCTGTCTGTGGCATTGCCGCACGCAGACTAACATAAGAAACATCACCATCGGGTCGCCATTCTATGCGAATAGGTACACGACGACCCTGTGTCAAAGGATAGGTAAATTTGTAAGAGCTGGGATTCCAAGCTGCACGCCAGCGTTCTCCCACAACCTCTTGGCCATCGATGAATAGCTTGATATAGCCAGCATAGTAGAGGATAAATCGGTAGTCATCAGATGTTGGAGCCTCAATCTCGCCTTCATAGACCACTTGCGAACCGCTTAATTTGAAACCATCACGTGTGGGGAGGTTAGTGATTACTTCTGAATTCTCATAATAAAGCGAGTCCTCTGAACGAACTATTGTTTTACCATCTTGCTGCTTATAAGTTCCAGTTAATGCACCTGGATTCCCATCTTTATCATAAAGTTTGAAGGTATGATAGAGTTGCTGATAGTCGTTTGGATTTCCCCACCGACAATAAGAGTAGGTATCCCAAAGAAGTCCATAGCCTTTATTACTCACTACAAAGGGTACACTTATTTTCGTATTATACTGAAAGAGATCTTCGTTTTTCCCTTTCATGTTTAGTTCATTGGCCTGATGCTGCCCCAATCCGTAGAAAGCCTCGTCTTTGGGACTGTCAAACAGTGTACGCCAAGTGTATCCCTTGCTTTGCTCAGGTGTGATAGTACCCACGCCAATTTCACGTTCAGGTACTGTAAAAGGCTTGAATGTCTTGCCAAGCTCCTTTGCTTCCGAGAGCAACAAGCGACCTGTGGTATCATAGAACTGCACTCTTCCGGTAATCTTGCTCACCACAGCTTTCACGCGACTAGTACTTATAACTAAATTTTCGCTCTGTTCTTCGGTGGTAAATTGTGGGGTGTTGGTTTGGTCAACAATCATCAAACTTTGCTTCACGGGAAAAGCATCTTCACACGTAACCTCGACACGGATTGTTTGGTCATTAACCACCTGTAGCCTTACTTGCTTCGGTCCATTGGCTACTGGCTGATCTATATGCAGGGTAACAAAGTTACCTTGTCGTTCGATATTGTTGCCTCGGGCTGTTGACAGGCAAGCCAACAGTATTATCGCTGATAAAAATCTTTGAAACATACCTATTTTTTCATCATTAATTTAATAGGGGGCATACTCACCAACTCGAGCATGCCCCTTGTTATAAGTTATTCGAACAAGCCAAACATGTATTTTAAAAAGAAGAACTAGTGGGCTTTTCGAATAAATGTTTATAGTTGTATAACGTCAAAAATTAGTTTTTATTTTTTTGGCGTCCAGTTCTTCTTGTAATCTTCTGAGATAAAGTTGAATGATAGTAGGCAAGGTCCTTCCGAAGAATTATCTCTGAGTACAGCCAACTGCAGGTGGTCATTATCTATGGATAAGATGCGTGCTTCTCCCCATTTTGTAACAATGGCGTCATGTGAAGGGTCGTGAAGCACAGGAGCATCAGTCATAGAAATCGTATGCTTTTCGGTGTTTAACTGAAATGTTCCATTGTAAGTCTTACCTACAGCATTGTCGACAACTTTTACCGTTGCATTGCCACTCAAGCCAAATTCCATGTATCCATAATCCATAGCGCCTGTGCTACCAAACAGCCACGAACCATTTCCGGCCCAGTCGGCAGACCAGTTCCAGGAGTCTCCACCGATTTTCTCACCTAACATTACGGAGTTCCAATTGTCTGCAGTACCATAGAAGTACATTGGACCAGCAAAGTAACGACATGTTGATGTCTCGTCCACATCGAGATACCATTTCTTTGAATTTCCTACGCCGCCAGTCAAAGTGTTCCACAATGGATCATCAATAAATCCTGCATAGAAGTTATCAATAGTGAAGGTGGTTTCAGGACCGTAGACAATTCCACCACGTGTCTGGACGCCCATGCGTACTTTATAATTTCCCGCAAAAGGAATTTTGAGCGTTAAGTCGGATCCCTGAGTGCGACCCTGTGGACTTTCCCAAAGCACTTGATAGCTTGAGGGAACCAAACTCTTCACATAGACGATGTTTGGATTGCTTGCGTCATGCTCAATAGTATAAGCCGAACCTTCTGCCAGTTGCTCTTGAGAATAATCCTTCTCTCCAAGACTATACTCGTCAGGCGTACACCCATTGGCGACAAGCAACATAAGCATAGCTATAAAAGAATATAATAATGTGTTCTTTTTCATAATGGTTTACTTTTATCGTAAATTTCTTTGTTTACTTGCATTTTACCAACCTGGATTCTGCTGCAACTTGTAGTTGGAGAGCTGTATTTCAGTCAAAGGTATCTGGCAGAGGCCTTTCTTGTTGATGATATCTTGTGCACTAACCTCATAAGTTTCCTTGTTTCCTCCGCTTAACACCTGAGTTGAACTCTCTGCGATAGTATTTGCTGCTGTCGTCACACCTTGTCTAAGCAGATCCCAGTAGCGTATTCCTTCAAAAGCGAATTCCAAACGACGTTCCTTCTGAATGTTTTCAGGTGTAGCTGACATCTCAACATAATCACTACTAAGAGTGCCATCGCTCTCCTGATAAGCTCTTTGATGAACTTCATTGAAGTATTTTTGAGCATTGGGACTGCCTAGCTCGGCTGCCATTAGCAACACGTCAGCATACCTCATCAATACATAATCCTGATATTGATTAGTCTGGAAGTCTCCATTTGCATTCAGTCCGTCAATGTCATGGGTAAGTTTCCATGATCCATCACTCTGTTTTACATATTTGCTCTGTGGTGAATATTTCTTTATGAAATAGCCTGTGTACTCTCTTTGGTCTTTGATACCCTGATCCTGATAGGCTTTCATAGTCTCTATTCCCTCATTGGCAATATCAATTATAGATGCTTCACGACGTTTGTCTCCAGAAGGATAAGCCTGTACGAGTTTTGTGTTGACTGTGCAAGCGCCCCATCCTTGACCATAAGGAGCCTTAAAAATACCACCTCTCACACCGATGAAGACTATAGAACGGTTACCATTGTTGTTTCCATTCCAGTCACTATCGTAGTTAAACTTCATGGACAAGATTGTCTCTGAATTACCTGCTCCAGCATATGTGGACTCCTTCGTCCAAGTGCCGTTTGCATCCTCAGTCCAGGCGGTAGAAGCTGCTGGCCATAAGTTCTTGAAGCTCTTCACTAGCTGATATTCTCCACTATTGATCACATCCTCACAGTATTGAAGGGCCTGAGCTTTTGTCAATCCGACGGGTTCTTTGCCATAATAACCCGTATAGAAGAGATATATACGTGCTAACATGGCCTTAGCTGCATATGGAGTGATGCGTCCATCGTTCTGAGCTGCAGATGATTTGGGATATGCCTTGGCAGGTATGTTCTCTGCTGCATAGGTTAAGTCAGCAATAATCTGAGCATAAATAGAATCTGCAGGTGTTGCAGGAACTAAATCCTTAGTAGGAGTTGTGATCAGAGGTACATTTCCGAACATCCTTGTCAAGTCAAAGTATAGAATGCCACGGATTGCTCGAGCCTCACCGATGTATTGTCCTTGAAGTGCAGTGTTGCCTTCCCAGTCAATTTGATCAGTCCTAATAATCAGTTCGTTAGCTCTGTAAATAGCATTGTAGTAATAAGTCCACAAGGATTCATATAGGTCGTTTTGAGACACGTCTTGCTTTGTTGAGAAGCGGTCGACGACCTGTGAATTTCGTGCATCCGTGTAGCCTGTGCCACCTAAGCACTCGTCGGCCATCATTTCAGAAGCCGTATAAAAGCTAAATGTTGGGCCTTTAGAAACGGTTCCCTGCCAACCATCATACACACCATTGAGCGCATAATAAGCATCCGTGGTATTGCGATAGTAGTTGGCCGTAGTGGTTTGTGTCTTTGAGGCCGTATTCAACATGTTGTCGCTACATGATGCTAGCCCAGCTGTTACAGCCAAACCCAGTGCGACAATGAATATCTTATTTGTTTTCATAATACAATTCTTTCACTAATATGTTTAAAACTTCAAATTGACACCAATCAGGACTGTACGTGGTCTAGGATAGTAGCCTAAGTCGATACCACTTGCCCAAGAGTTTACACCATAGCCAATTTCTGGGTCCATACCGTTGTATTTAGTGAATGTGAAGGCATTTTGTACTTGTAGATAGAGACGTGCCTCAGATACATACTGACAAGCTAGGAGTTTGGAGAAATCGTAGCCCAAAGTGATGTTGCTTATGCGAAGGAAGTCGCCATCATGAATATATAGATCTGAAAATAGCCAGTTGATGTTGCTTTGAGTAATTCGTGGCATGTGGTTGCTTGTTCCCTCACCAGTCCAACGCCCAAGAATCTCTGTCGTGTAGTTGGCTTTTGCATTTGATTGGTTGCGATAGCTTTGCACGATTTGATTGCCTAGACTGGCATTGGCAGTCATAGAGAAATCGAAGTTCTTATAGTTGCAGCCTAAGCTGAAGCCTAAAGTCCAATCTGGCATACCATTTCCAAGGTTAACTTTGTCATTGTCATCAATAACGTTGTCATGGTCAACATCGATGTATTTTACATCACCTGGTTGTACGTTGGCTTGCAAAATACCGTTTTCAGCAGCTTTCCAATCATCAATTTCCTGTTTGTTTTGGAAGATTCCAGCTGTCTTGTAACCCCAGAAATAACCAATAGGTTGTCCAACGGATGAACGGTAGAATTCTGTAGAGTTGTCATAAAGCTGACCAGCACCATCAGTACCATGGATGATACCGTCACTATTTGCAATACGAGTTACTTCATTCTTGTTATAGGCAAAATTGAATCCTGCATTATAACCGAAATCCTTTCCGATCTTATCATTCCAGTTGAAACCTAGTTCGAGACCACTATTGCGTACGTCACCACCGTTGATGAGCTGATAGCTCACACCAGATGTCTTAGGTAGAGGTGCTTGTACAAGCCAGTCCTTCGTTGTCTTGATATAGTAATCCATGTTCACGTTGAGGCGGCCATCGAAGAATCTTGCGTCGAAGCCGGCGTCAAACTGTTCAGAGGTCTCCCATGTGAGGTCCGGATTTGCCAATGCGTCACTGTATGCACCATACACATTACCATCAGCGCCGAGGGTTGTTCCGAAGTTGTAATAACTATTGGTAAACTTAATTGGAGCTGTATAACCGTATTTGGTGATGTCCGCATTACCGTTCTGACCCCAGCTTACACGTAGCTTAAAGAAATCCATGAAATCTTTGATGGGTTGCATCCATGATTCGTTGCTCATGATCCAACCAGCACTTACTGATGGGAAGAATCCCCACTTATGACCTGGAGCAAAGTTGTCATTACCATCATAACGGAAGTTTGCTGTTGCCATATAGGTCTCTTTGTAGTTCCATGACAATCGACCAAAGTAAGAAATCATGCGAGAGGGCTCGTTAGGAGAACCGTTTCCAGTGAGTCCTGTTTCCTTGGTTTGTGCTGTACCGTTATCTACATACGCATAGTACCAGCTGTCAAATCCTGGTCTGAGCAGACCGTTTCCTGCACCTACATAAGATCCGGAATACTTATAGGCTTCCATACCAGCCATGGCAGAGAGTGCATTCTGCCCCATCTTCCAATCATAAGAGATCGTATTGGTCCAAGTCAGAGAATATCCATCGTTTTTGTTCTGGTTCACCACATTAGAAGTGCGCTGTGAATAGTCACTGAAATGATAAATCGGGGAGAATGAACGATAATCTGAACTAGAATAAGTATAACCCAATACAGTCTTTAGCTTAAGAGCATGAATTGGTTCCAACTCTGCATAAAGGTTAGCTGATAGATTGGCATTGTTGGTCTGATTGTTAGAAGTGACCATCATAACACCATAAGGATTGCCGTCATAAGCATACCAGTCGCCACTCTTTGTAGAATTGTAATTGCCATCAGCATCATATACAGGGGCTAATGGAGACGTGTTGAAGGCCCCTCTTAGGGTATTGTTATAAGCATTGCCAACACTGATACCTTTGTTCTTCTTGTAAGAGAAGGCAATCTGCTCGCCAACATGGAGTATACCATTGTATAGTGTCCAGTTAGAATTGAGTCGACCGTTGTAACGCTCGTAATTGCTGACATCCTTGCCGCCTACAATACCTTCTTGGTTGAAATAGCCCAAAGAAAGAGAATAGTTACCATCTTTGTTGCCACCATTTACACCAACGTTGTAGCTCTCAGTCATGGCGTTGTTCTTGAACATCTGATCAATCCAGTCGGTATTGACCACTTTGCCCTGTTGATCGTAGAGGTTACCATAGCTGGCCCAATCATTCACGGCACTGCCGCTGTTGATAGCTGCCTCGTCCATAATGACCTGATACTCCTCGGCATTCAGCATTTTGGACTTACGCTCTACATTTTGCCAGCCACGGTATCCATCAAAAGTAACCTGCGCTTTCCCGTTCCTTCCACTCTTAGTGGTTACAAGAACTACACCGTTTGCACCTGCAGAACCATAGATTGCCGTTGAAGCTGCATCTTTGAGTACGTCTATACTTTCGATATCAGCAGAGTTTAATGTGCTAATATCGCCTCTGATGCCGTCAATAATGTATAAAGGAGAACTTGTTCCCATGGTACCCATACCACGGATATTGACCTTCAAGTCTGCTCCTGGTTGTCCAGAAGTAGAGATGATGGTCATACCTGGAGTCTGTCCTTGCATAGCTTGAAGAGGATTGGAAGTGTTCATCTTAGCTATGTCATCACCCTTAATCTGTAGGTTTGCTCCGGTGACAAGCTTCTTTTTAACAACACCATATCCAATGGCAACAACCTCATCAAGGGAGTTTACATCTTCATCAAGCGTAATTTGCAGATTGTTTCCCTTTACAGTGACTGTTTTGGAATGAAATCCTACATAACTTACAGTGATAGACTGACCTTCATTGGCATCTATTGAAAAGTTGCCATCATAGTCGGTTACGGTCATGACCATCGTACCCTCTACAGTTACAGTGGCTCCTATGAGAGGCTCATTGCCTGTCGCGGAAACCACATTGCCTTTTACTAGCTTAGCTGATAGTTGTCCTGCACTTAGTAAACTTGTCGCAGGAAACAACAGCAAAGCGATCAACACGACCTTGAATAGCATAGTCTGCCTGCAAGGTTGAAGAAACTTTTTAATCATAGCTGCTTCATTATTAGTTATTGGTTTATGTTTAAATAGTTTTTGGTTGATTCTAATTACAGAAATGATTCAGGTGTCAGTAGCTAAAAGTCAATGTTTGTTTTGACTCTGCAAATTTATGCTAAAATCGTGAAAGTTCTGTGAAAGGATGTTCACAGTTATAGTCATTCAGGTTACATATATGTCTAATTTAGTTACAAAAAAGTACTACGAATGTTGCAAATAGCTTTTAATAAAATCTTGAGTGGATTCGTAAATCAATTCGAATGACCGTGTGATTCAATTTGATTTACCGTGTGATTCAATTTGATTTACTGCGTGATTCAATTTGATTTACTGCGTGATTCAATTTGATTCATCGCGTGATTCAATTTGAATTATAACCGCATCTGTATGGTATGACAGAAATAAACTTCAACAAAGCAAGATGTTTTGATAAAATAGTTTGAAATAATAATTCCAATGATTTGTGTGTTCGGAATTATAGGGTACTACAACCTATATGATATGTAACTAGAAATGATAACATGAGAGGTCACGCTATCACCCCAACAATTTTATATTTTCAATCTTATATCTTAAAAGATTAAAACTATTTATAGGTTCAAGATCTATTAGTGGAATTGGGAATACTGAGAGGGGAGATACCCGTAGAGCTCCTTATAACATTTGCTGAAATAGCGAGAACTTGAAAATCCGATGCTATACGCAATTTCAGAAATACTGAGTTGACTTTTCATTAGCAACTGTTCGGCGTGGCGAAGACGGATAAGACGTATAAACTCGGACGGAGTTTTACCAGTTGCTGATAATAGCTTGCGATATAAGTTAACACGTGACATCCCAAGAGACTCGCTTAACATTTCGACGCTGAGTTCGGTGTTGTCGAGTTGACTCTCAATGTATGCTGTGGCATTCTGCACTAATTTCTCATCTAACGAAGTGATAACCGGCCTGCTGATTTGTGGCTTTATTTTTCCGTTGCTACCTATATTGTGCCGTTTCAATAGCTTGTTGATATACATATATAATATATCCAGGTTGAATGGCTTGGTGATATATTCGTCCGCACCGCATTTTAGGCTCTCGATTTCGTTTTCCTCGGCAAGTCTTGCTGTAAGCATGATGACAGGAATGGAAGCTGTCTTGACGTCACTTTTCAATCGATTGCATAGTTCATTGCCATCCATTTCAGGCATCATCACGTCTGTAAGAATAATGTCGGGGTGCTCCTGGTCAACACATTGCAAGGCCTCTACACCATCATGAGCAATGAGAATGGTGAAATTGGCTTCCATTTCTGATTGCATAAACTCCAAGAAGTCATTACTGTCATCGACAAGAAGCACTACGGGTTTGGGTCTTTGATCCTTGGTTTCTATATCTTTTGCTTCAGATAATGGTCCTTGAATGTCCGTGACAACAGATTCCTCTGACTCCACAAACTCGTTGCCCTCAACTTGTGAATGTGTTGCCGGCAATGTCAGAATAAACACTGCGCCCCCTCCGGGATTGTCTTCAACATGCACTTTGCCACCGTGAAGTGTAACATATTCTTGGACAATATTTAATCCTATGCCGCTTCCACCGCTAGGATGATTGTTCTCAGCCTGATAGAAACGCTCGAATATGCGTGTCTTGTCTTCGTCTTTGATGCCAATACCATTATCCATCATCTTGATGACAAGGTCCTTGGACTCTGTTGTATCATTGTTCTCCAAGCTCAGAGAGACATCAACGCGACCATGGTCTGGGGTAAATTTGAATGCGTTGGACAAGAGATTACTGATAATCTTGGTTAATTTATCTCGATCGAAATCCATCATCAGCTTTTCCATGGATGAGTAAAAAGTAAGCGTGATGTGTTTGTCGGAGAGTTCCAGGAACTGGTCACAAATACTATGGATAAACTGTACTACTTCCCCATGGGTAGTTTTCAATTGTTCTCCTTTAACCATGAGTCGCCTAAGGTCAAGCATCTGGTTTACCATTTCAAGGAGTTTTAAGGCATTGCGATGAATAAGCTGCAACTTCTTACGTATCTCATCGTTACTCTCTTCGCGAATGATAGATGCCAACGGAGATAGTATTAGCGTGAGTGGGGTGCGTAGTTCATGGTTGATGTTGATAAAGAAAATCTGCTTAGACGCATCTATTTCTTTTTCCTTCTCAAGTTCAATGCGTGCTTGGGCAGCCTTGCGACGACGCTGTAAAGCTTTGTATAGATAAAAAACCAACGCTATTAATAATATTGTATATATGATATACGCCAACGTCGAGCGATAAAATGGCGGCTTAATACTGATAGTAAGAGAACTCACAGGGGATAATGGAACGCCATTATAGTCTACAGTCCGCACTTCGAGAGTATATTTACCCGGCTCCAAGTTGGTAAAAGTAACGCTCGCTTGACCTTCTGAAGTCATAAGCCAACGGTTGCTAAACCCTTTCAGTCGATAGATGAAGCGGCTTTTTTCAGGAATGCTGAGGTTTGCAGACGCTAGCTGTATTGTAAATGCATTATAGTTATAGTTCAACTCAATATGCCTGCTGATATTGAGATCTTCTTCCATGATGACATTGTGGTTGAACTTTTCGCCTACTGCCAGCTGATGATCAAAGAGCGTTAGACCACTGAAAAGCACGTGGGCGGGGTTCTTGTGCATGGTGATCTGTTGGGGAGCGATGAAACTGATGCCTTCCATGCCACCGACGATGATGTTGCCATCCGATGATAGTACCATCGAACGTTTGTTATAAATGCGACTCTGAAGGCCATCCGACTCGCTAAAACTGTTGACATAGAAATGCCATTCGTTGTTCTCGTTGCGCACACTTACTCTACTGACAATGTTTGAAGCACTGACCCAAATGTATCCATGGCGATCTTCGGAAATTGCTTCTACCTCGGCATTGGTGGCTGCTTCAGACACCTCGACGACGCTCAGTTGGTCAGTTTTGGGGTCGTAGGCATTAAGGCCGGAAGCAGTTGCTAGCCAGATGATGCCACGCGAATCACACATTATTTGGTTGACCACTGTTGAAGAGAACGGCTTTCCACTGCGCGTGGCATTGTAATTACTGATTCGGTTGGTATGAATATTAAGCTTTGAGAAGTTGTTAGAATGCCCGATTAACAGATCTTCGTTAGGATTGAAAGATAAGGAGAAAATGTCGTCAGACTGCAATCCGCTATTTCTTGTGTCATAAGTCCGAAACGTACGTTTTGTCGGATTGTACACTTGAAGTCCACGGCCCAAAGTGCCTATGTAGATGTTTCCATATGAATCCTCAGCTAGTGACCAAATATTATCACTACATAATCCGCCCTTTGATTGTCTGAAGGTCTCAAAATTGCCATTCTTATAATGGGTAAGTCCGCCTCGATAGGTTCCTAGCCACATTGAACCGTCGCGAGCAGTCAGGCTACTTACGACGATGTCGGAACCCAGTTGGCCACCAGCATGGCTATAGTGGGCTGTTGTTCCGCGTGAAGGTGAGCAACAGATGATGCCGTTGTCGTTTGTGCCACACCATAGATTCTTCTGCAGATCCTCAGCAATTGTACATACGTCGCCTATGTCAACTGACTTGAAAGCTGTTTGTCCCTTATAGTAATAGGCCAAACCGTTCTTGTATGTTCCTATCCACATTGTACCCCATTCATCGGGATAAAGGCATTGTATGGTATTATCGGGTAGCGATCGCGGATTTGCACGATCGTTCTTGAAATGTTTGATGGTATTTCCTTGCTCGTCTTGCAGCAGCACACCTTCATGGTCAGTAGCTATCCATATACGGTTATCACTATCCTGAATAACAGCTTTTACCATCAGATCTATGGTTTTCCAAGTCTTTTTGATGGCATTGAAATAATAAGCCATCTCCCCAGTGTAAACCCAATAGTTGTGAAGGCGATCAACAAACACTTGGTACGAGCGATAAGGTTGTGTCACGTTTTGTGGCAGATAACGATTTACCCAAATGACCTGATGTGTATGAGGGTTGAACTTAGCCAGAGTGCCATCATTGTATGCGATGACAATGCCGTCATTTATTTCCTGTATATCGTTGATTATACCAGTAGGTAATTTTCCGTGTCCTTTGCCTTGAGGCATGAAGGAAACTTTGTCAGTAGCGAAATTATAGTAGTAACAGCCAACATTATTCACACTGATCCACAGGTTGCGGTGAACATCCGCATAGACGTATCCAGGGTCTCCTTTTATACCATGTTGCTTTAACCAAACCTTCGGGTCTCGCATACAGATTTCCGTCTTGGGGTCGAAGATGCTGTAACTATAATTTGATTTTAGCCATAGTCGCCCCATGGCATCTTCTAAAATCTCACTGATAATACAGCCTGGAAGCGATTGCTCGTTTCCCAATTGAGTGAAATATGACCTAAAACGGAAACCATCGTACCGGCTAAGACCTAAGACAGTTCCTATCCATAGGAATCCTCTTGAGTCTTTATAAATATAGTTAACCTGGTCCGACGACAAGCCATTGCGTGTCGTTAGGCTTTGAAAACAAAACTCTTCTGCATATGAAGGAATTGTAAATAGGCAGAGAAATACGAGTAAGATCCAATTCTTGATATAATTAGGCAAGTGCATCGCTACACTGATATTATTTAATAGTTGACTTGATGTTTTATTTAACAAAAGTAATCAATAATTTTATAATAATTGAAAAATATTTTGGATTTTGTCTTGCAACAATGTTTTTTCAAATGATTTTTTTGACGGTTTATGGTCGTTAAAATTACAATGAGTCATGGTAAAAGCTAATAGAAAATTAGCAGTTTCGCCACTTTTTCGCGCTTATTTGAGTTATATTTTCTTTATTTTTAATAATTTGTCAGCTGATTTCTCTTATTTTATCCGATTAAACATTAACTTTGTGGCCTAATTCAAGAAACCTCTCCTTACGCTAACGTGTGATGGGATTGTTTTAAAAAAGAATATAGGGCTTTTAAGATAGTATGTTTGAGAATTTAACCGATCGTCTTGACCATTCCTTCAAAATATTGAAGGGTGAGGGTAAGATCACCGAAATAAATGTCGCCGAGACACTTAAGGACGTGCGCCGAGCATTGCTTGATGCGGATGTTAACTTTAAGGTAGCTAAGACATTCACTGATACTGTGAAGCAAAAGGCGTTGGGTATGAATGTACTCACCGCTGTGAAGCCAGGTCAGTTGATGGTGAAGATCGTGCATGACGAGCTGGCAAAGCTCATGGGTGGTGAAGCCGTTGAGTTACATCTTACAGGTAAACCTGCCATCATCTTGATGTCGGGCTTGCAAGGTTCCGGTAAGACGACATTCTCAGGCAAGCTCGCCAACATGCTTAAGACCAAACAACGCAAGACCCCTTTACTTGTTGCTTGTGACGTTTATCGTCCCGCTGCCATCCAACAACTTAATGTTGTAGGTGAGCAAATCGGTGTGCCCGTCTATATGGAGGAGGGCAACAAGAATGTAAACGAGATTGCTCTTCATGCCGTTCAACAAGCTAAAGCTAAGGGAAACGATGTAGTTATCATCGATACAGCTGGCCGCTTGGCTGTTGATGAGAGCATGATGAATGAAATAGCATCCCTTAAACAGACTGTCAATCCAGACGAAACACTATTCGTTGTTGACTCTATGACAGGCCAGGATGCTGTGAACACTGCCAAGGAATTTAACGATAGACTTAATTTCGATGGTGTTGTGCTCACAAAACTAGATGGTGACACACGTGGTGGTGCTGCGCTTTCTATTCGCACGGTGGTCACTAAGCCAATTAAATTCATTGGTACAGGTGAGAAGATGGAAGCCATTGATGTCTTTCATCCTAATCGTATGGCCGACCGAATACTCGGTATGGGTGATGTCGTGTCCTTGGTGGAGCGCGCTCAGGAGCAATTCGACGAGGAGGAAGCTAAGCGTCTTCAAAAGAAGATTCAGAAGAATAAATTCGACTTCAATGATTTCTTAGGTCAGATAGAGCAAATCAAAAAGATGGGCAACCTGAAGGATTTGGCTTCTATGATACCTGGCGTAGGAAAGGCTATCAAGGATGTTGATATCGATGACAATGCCTTTAAAAGCATTGAAGCCATCATTCATAGCATGACACCTAAAGAGAGAACTACTCCGGAAGTACTCAATCAGGGTCGTCGAATGAGAATCGCCAAAGGATCAGGCACCAGTATCCAGGAGGTTAATCGTCTTGTGAAACAGTTTGACCAAACACGCAAGATGATGAAGATGGTTACCGGTAACCAGATGAAGTCGATGATGGCGAACATGAAGAATATGAAGGGTGGCATGCCTGGCATGGGAGCCTGATAAAGATAATAAACAGAGCAATGGCATATACAATAATAGATGGCAAGGCAACCTCTGTAATCATCAAACAGCAGATTGCTGATGAGGTGAAACAGATCATGGCAGAAGGCGGAAAGCAACCACATTTGGCAGCTGTTCTTGTTGGCCATGACGGTGGGTCAGAGACCTATGTCAAGAACAAGGTTATATCTTGCGAACAATGTGGATTCAAATCTACTCTCATTCGCTTCGAAGAAGATGTAACAGAGGAAGAATTATTGCAATGCGTTCAAAAGCTCAATGAGGACACGGATATAGACGGCTTTATTGTTCAGTTGCCATTGCCACGACATATCGATGAGCAAAAGATCATCATGGCAATTGACTACCGTAAGGATGTCGATGGCTTCCATCCAATCAATGTTGGACGACTAGCGATAGGACTGCCATGCTTTGTTTCTGCTACTCCTTTTGGCATCTTGACTTTATTGCAGCATTATAATATTGAAACTTCTGGTAAGAAGTGTGTCATTCTAGGCCGTAGTAACATTGTGGGAAAGCCGATGTCCCAGCTTATGATTGATAAGAAAAGAGGTGATGCCACTGTAACGGTATGTCATTCACACTCTGCCAATCTTAAGCAGGAATGCCAAGAGGCTGATATCATTATTGCAGCCATAGGAAAGCCAAACTTCGTTACCTCAGATATGGTAAAGGAAGGAGCTGTTGTCATCGATGTAGGTACAACTCGTGTTCCTGATGCTACCAAGAAGAGTGGGTTCCGTTTAAACGGTGACGTTAAGTTTGACGAAGTAGCGCCGAAGTGCTCATATATTTCACCTGTACCAGGTGGCGTGGGTCCCATGACCATCTGCTCATTGATGAAGAACACTCTTTCAGCAGCAAAAAAAGAATTTTATAGATAATAATACTCATGATAACTTGATTTTTTATAACTCTCTAATTTGGAAACAGGTCGCAGTGATGCGGCCTGTTTTTTTGTTCTGATTGGGTGTTTTCCTGCACTTATTCTTTGTGTTTAGCCTTATAATGGGTACCTTTGTAGGGCACATCAATACTACCTTTTTATGAAAAGAACCTATCTTTTGCTGTCAACCATTGCTTTGGCATTATGTACTCAGGCACAGACAGTGGAGCCTGCTTGTCAAATTTTTGGTAACGACACTACTTGTCAAATTTTTGTTTATTCACCCGGAGAAAGGGATGGCTTACAAGTAGCCTACCTCACTGAAAATCAGACTTGGCAGAATGTTGGTCGTCTTTGTAATTCAGACTATGCCCAATGGGGATCGGAGAAAAAGATGTACGACCCATATGTGGTCCATGCTAATGATGGTACGTGGCGCCTTGTATTTGCAGTCAATGACTATTCGCCTTGTTTCGCTGCTGCCTATAGTGAGGACTTAGTGACTTGGAGACCCCAGGATTATCCTCGTATGGCTGAGAAGGGCGTTTCAGAGCCGATTATGTTTCAGATGGACGATGGTACTTTCGATATCTATTTTAAAGCCAAAGACGGAACCCATCGCTATGTTCAAGGCAGCGAGGATTTCAGGAGTTTCAAGGAATCTTCCGATCCCAGTACTATCGATGCGATTGCTTGGTTGCGTGATACGGCAACTGTAGCAGGCAAAAATCAAAAGGGAAACTTATTCGATGTGCCAAAGGTGCATTTGGATTATATTCGAAAGTATTTTAGAGTAATGGCTCAAGAGGATGAGTTGAATAGCGAGACCATGCGTGACGACGCAAAGCGCTTTGCCTCAATAGGTAACAATGTCAATGCTACGCTTACCGTAAATACAGGAAAGACCAAAGACATCAGTAATATGTTGATGGGTGCTTTTTTTGAGGATATTAGCCTTGCAGCAGACGGCGGTCTCTATGCTGAGTTAGTACAAAACCGTGATTTCGAATATTCCGCAGATGACAGGCGCGAATGGAATGCTACTACCGCTTGGCAATCCAATAAGCCAATTGTGGTGAAGACCGACATTCCATTAAGTAAGAATAATCCTCATTATGTAGTTCTTGCCCAGCGTGACACCTTATATAATAAAGGATGGGGTGGTATTACAGCAAAACCAACCAATGCTTTTGACTTTTCCGTTTATTTGAGAAATGAGAATTCTGAAAAGAATCAGGTATTAGTGGCACTGATAAATGATAAAGGTGAAGTCGTAGCCGATGCCAAAATCAAGACCATGGGACAAGGTTGGAACCGTTATTTCGTCCGTCTTGAAGTCAATAAGAAAGCAATTAAAAGTAATGTGCGCCTCGTACTTGTACCCCAGAAACAAGGCAGTGTAGCAATTGATATGGTAAGCCTTTTCCCGGAAAAGACTTTCAAGGGGCATGGATTACGTGTAGATTTGGCTGAGGCTATAGCTGCTATGAAGCCAAAATTCGTACGTTTCCCCGGCGGTTGTATGTCTCATGGTCAAGGTCTATCCAATATTTACCATTGGTATGAGTCTGTTGGACCATGGCAGGATCGTATGCCAGCAAAGAACATTTGGAACTATCATCAGACACGGGGCTTGGGATTCTATGAGTATTTCCAGTTTTGTGAGGATATTGGTGCTGAGGCATTGCCAGTATTGGCAGCTGGAGTACCCTGTCAGAATAGCACTCCGGACAAGGATGGTATGGGTGGACAGCAATGTGGTATACCAAGGGAGGACATGCCAGCTTACTGCCAAGAGCTTCTTAATCTCATCGATTGGGCCAATGGTGACCCCGCTACGTCAAAATGGGCTAAGATGCGTGCCGATGCAGGGCACCCAGCCCCGTTTAACATGAAATACATCGGTATTGGCAACGAGGACATCATTTCTACGGTGTTTGAGGAGCGATACGAGATGATTTGTAAAGCGATTAAAGAGAAATACCCTAATATAATCGTTTGCGGAACAGTAGGACCGTTCCACGATCCATCGGCAGATTATATTGAAGGGTGGAAATTTGCCAAAGCACATAGCGACATTATAGATATGGTAGATGAACATTACTATGAATCGACCGGATGGTTCATGCATCATCAAGACTACTATGATGACTATGACAGAAAGGCGCCGAAGGTTTATCTCGGTGAGTGGGCTTCCAGGACACGTACTTACGAGAGTGCATTGGCAGAAGCTATGCATCTTTGCTCTTTGGAACGTAACGGTGATGTGGTTGCAATGTCAAGCTATGCACCTTTGCTTTGCAAGG
>Ga0183095_10232_pt4 | contig 30832 bp, 27 predicted proteins | sample BioMet4_FD_130346 | JGI IMG/M metagenome (GOLD analysis project Ga0183095, IMG submission 130346) | Microbial communities from bioreactor (seeded with sewage sludge) at LBNL, California, USA - Biofuel metagenome 4 (v2) (version 3) | ecosystem: Engineered > Bioreactor > Anaerobic > Unclassified ...
AGGCACTCCTTGCGGCCCTCCAGGTCGATGCCGACCATCAGGTAGGCGGCCACGTTCTTGACACGGCCATCCGTACGGAGCTTGAGGAACAGCGCATCCATGAACACGATGGCGTAAATCGGCTCCAGCGGCCGGTTCTGCCATCCCTTGGCCTTGTCGATGACGGCGTCGGTGATCCGACTGACCGTTTCCGGCGAAATGTCGTGGTTGTAGATTTCCTTGACGTGGTGCTGGATATCGCGGGTGCTCATCCCCTTGGCATACATGGAAAGGATGAGTTCCTCGAACCCGCAGATATCCTTCTGGCGTTTCCTGACGATGGCCGGGTCGAACTCGGATTTCCGGTCCCGAGGAACATCAATGACGATGGGACCGACCTTCGAGGCCAATTCTTTCTGGCTGTAGCCGTTACGGCGATTGCCGGGATCGCTTTCCGGCGTTTGGTAGCGATCGTAGCCGAGGAAGCCGGTCATCTCGGCTCCCATGGCCGTCTCGACCACGTCCTTGATCATCGAACGGAGAACGGCATTGAGGTCGTCCAGGCTGGTGATCTCTCCCTCGAGTACCTTCCTGGCCAGTTCATCACGGTTGATCAGCACGGAAACCTCCTGGGACTTTCGCCCCTTAGTGGAGGTTTACACAGTTTTCGTTACAGGCTCAACGCCGGCTTCGGGCTGTACGGTCCCGTCGAGGATATCGGCCTGGACGAGGCCCGGTACCAGTTTGAGGTCAACGTCTTCGGCCCGGCTCGTCTGACGCAGCTCCTTGTGCCGAAGATGCGCGAAAAAGGGTCCGGGACCATCGTCAACATCACGTCCATGGGCGGCAAGATTTACACGCTGCTAGGGGCTTGGTACCACGCGACAAAGCATGCCCTGGAAGGCTGGTCTGCTTTGGCATACGGGTCGTCGTCATCGAGCCAGGGCTGATCGAGACGGCGTTCGGCGACGTATTGGCCGACCGCCTGCTGCAGCGACCCGGAAGCGGGGCATACAACGAGATCACCCGGGCCGTCGCCCAGACATAGCGTGACGCCTACGGACACGGACGAGGCACGAAACCCGAGGTCATCGCCAGGATCGTCTCCAAGGCCGTCAATGCGAAAAAACCGTGCACTCGCTACGTCGCGGGCAAGTATGCAAAACCGATGATCTTTATTCGCAAGTGGTTGGGAGACCGCATCTTCGATCGCATGATCATGAGCCAGATGAAGGAACGCATGGAAGAGGAGGGGGGCAAGCCGGATGAGACAGATCATTGCCGACCGATGCAGGGTGCCGCAAGCCTTCTGGCGCGTCATGGATCGAATCGGATTGCCGCCAGCCGCGGTTTTGCGACTGGCGCACCTCCCGATCAATCTTCACCTGGACGAGAAGCGATACGTCACGACCGCGCAGTACTTTGCCCTCTGGAGAGCACTTGAGGAACTGACGGGGGACGCCGCCTTCGGCATCAAACTGGTCGAAGGAACCGACACGGCGGCACATCCGCCATCGAGTCTGGCGGCATTTTATGCGCGAGATTACCGCGACGGTCTCAACCGGACCGCACGGTTCAAGCATCTTTGCAGTCCCGAGAAACTCCGTTTCGTCGAAGCGAAGGGTGAATTCACGGTCACGGTCGAGTGGCTGTACGCAGCGGAGCCAGAGCCCGCGATTATTACGGATGTGACTTTCACTTCCCTGGTTGAACTGGGACGGAGGGGCACGGGACTGCGACTAACACCGTTGCGCGTCGAGTTTACACGCCCTGGCCCAGACAATGCCGTGCACAGGGCCTTTTTTGGCTGCGAAATCCGTTACGACGCACCGTGCAATATGTTGGTCCTGAAGTCAGCCGACCTGGATCGCTCATTTCCAGGGCATAATCCAGAGCTCTTGGAAATGCTCACGCCGGCTCTTGCTTCCGCTCTCGGTGAAATTCAGGCCAACAACTCGATTCGGCAGCAGGTGAAAATCGTTCTGAAACGGACCCTGGCCAGCGGGCGGCCGGAACTATCGGATGTGGCGCGCGAACGCGGCATGGGTGAGCGCACGTTGCAACGCCGCATGACTGACGAAGGGGCAACATTCCGTGACCTTCTCGTCGAGGCTCGCCAGGAGCTCGGGCGGAAACTCCTTTCCGATCCATCCGCCGCGATCAATGAGGTCGCCTTTTTACTTGGCTATCAGGATACGAGTTCCTTCTATCGTGCTTTCAAAGATTGGGAGGGCATAACGCCCAACCGGTGGCGAGAACTCAAAGGAGACGAATTACGGGTGTAGCACTCCCTTTCCTGGCAAATCATATATTCCCCAAATCTACCCCTTCGGGGGCAACGGGGCAGGGCCCCAGAAAACCAATGGGGCCGGGTAAATTCCAAACCCCATGTGCCTCACTTGGCCAGTTTCTGCGGCAATTCTCGTACAGGGGTCAGGCTTCGGTGCCGCCGACGAGAAACCGGGGCAGTGGTCGATCACCTGCTTCCGATTTTTTCGGAGGATGCATTGGAAATGTCCGAAAGTCCGGGGTAGAGGTGGGTTCCCAGGAGAGGGGGGAAGGCCAACCGCCCACCACCTCTTGAAAATTTGGAAAGCGCCCATCATCCTCCCGCTTCGCACACCGCTGCGGAAAGTTCCTGAAAAAATTTGTTTCTGAAGCAAAAAGGCGACGAGTGGGGCGACCTCTTGAAAAAATTCAAGGGGCCTTTTCCGGGAGCTCATGCTGGCCCGCTTCTGCGAAACCTTGTGCGGCTCCTAAAGGGGAGCCAACAAAACCTGTTGGCGCAGTGTTGGCTGGGGAAAAGAAGAAGGGGTTATCCCTTTCGAGATAACCCCTTGAAGTCGTTGTGGTGGAGCTGGAGGGAATCGAACCCACGACCTCTTAAATGCCATGCCAACAGAAAACATAATATTCTGTGGCGCATCAGCCAACATACCGCCAACGGACAGCCAACACCTCTGTGGCGAACCTGCCAACGATCATGGGGCGCGTCAGCCAAGCAGCTATCAAATGGTGGGCATCGCACACAACGCTACACCTTCTTTCCCAAAACTTCATCGCGCCCTTCGGCGTGGGCGTTGGATTAGCCTAGAGATCCGTAACGTTAGCGCATGCATCAGGCCGTTTAGGCATAAGAAACGTGCGTCAGGCCGACCCGCGTTCCGACACGACTCGATCTCGGCCATTCCGCTTGGCCTCATAGAGAGCCTCGTCCGCCCGTTTCATCATGGTATCTGCCGTATCCCCGGGCCGATAGCTGGCAACCCCCAAACTGCAGGTCTTTGGGCCGACCACCGAAAACGAATGTCCCGCGACAGCCGGCCCGGTTTTACCCAGTGGCCTTCTTCGCCACGACTTCCGACCGCGCAGCCAAAGGCCTACCCCACGCCATGCAAAAAGGGCCAGGAACATGTTCCTGGCCCTTGGTCGTTATGGGAGGTGCGAGTGGAGTCCTCGGGGCCTACCAGCGGCTGCCGCTGCGGTTGCCGCCTCCGGAGCGGGGCTTGTCCTCGGCTTCGTTGACCTTCAGATTGCGGCCGCCGAACTCCTGGCCGTCCATGCCGGTGATGGCTGCACGGGCGCCTTCGTCGTCCATCTCGACGAAACCGAAACCGCGCAGGCGGCCGGTTTCACGATCGGTGATGAGATTGACGCTGATGACTTCGCCGTAGTTGGAGAACTGCGTGCGGATGTCGTCTTCGGTGGAATTGAAAGACAAGTTGCCGACATAGAGTTTCTTGGACATGGGTTGCTCCTGTTTTAAGCATTTTTTTTCGTATCGATTGGAGCTGTACATCAGAACGCCCAAGATCCAAAAATCCATGCTCGTTGAAATAGACTGAACACGGGACAGATACACCCTTCTGGGAGAATGTAAAGAGGTCGACCGGAAAATAAATTTAAAATGGACGTTATTTTAGTATTCCATGCTCTTTCCGGGGCCGTATCATGGCGTTGCATAACCTGTCCCTCAGCAATAAAGGCTAAAGTAGTGCGGCGTGTTACGGTGTATTTTGCGAATTGATGAAGGGTGGCGAAAATATTTTGGCCGAGCTGCGACAAGGGGGAGCTGTGTGAGTAGGAGGCCGACCGCCGGGAAGGCAGCGAAGCGGCGGCAGGCAAGGGGGGGCATCGGTTCACGTCTTGGCGCAGTCCCGGCAAGTACAGAAACATACAATAAAATCGATGGGATGCTACGCGGTTGAAGCCTAAATGCTCAAGCCGGTCGAGCATCACGGTGGCCGAGCTGGGGTAGGTGCCTCGCTGGGGAGTCAGTCGTCCAACGGACATCGCCTTCGCTGTAAAAAAAGAAAGGCCCCGACTGTAGTAGCCAGGGCCAGTAAGGTTATAGTCGAGATTTTTTGAAGGTTATTGTGGATGCCTCAGCATCAAGCGTAGGGCTGGTGTTTACCACACATGCAGTTTGCCAGCTTTTCTTTTTCTATACTGGCCTATTTGTGCCCTACATCAAAAAACTGTTCCTCGTCTGACTGGCCCATCGGCATCACCTCCGTTAAGGTTACAACCAACCTTTTCAAAGGAGTCGCTTACTATATAGGCCTGGGTCATGCCCGTGTCTAGTGCTTTTTTGAGGGCGGAAATTAAAAAGCCCTGCGACCGTGCCAGGCCAGGAAATTAGGCGCGGCAGAATACCAATGGGGTCGGGATTATTTCCAGGGGTATGGTGCTCACGCCGTCAGTTTCCGGGCCTCTACCCGCTCCAGAACTCGATCAAGCGGTCCAGGATGTGTCGCCCCAGGGTGTGTCGCCTGCTGGCGTCGTTTTTTTCAACGATGCATTGGCATGTCCACTTGTCCGGGAAAGGTCCGAAGGCGGGAGTATGGACCGAGGACGGGAAGGACCTAACCCCTGGCGAAATCGTACTTTCCTCCAGACCTGCCCCCTCCTGGGTGAGGGACTGTCCGGGGGCACCAACCCCCAGGGCAAGTGGGAAAGCCCCAGGAAAGGGCCCTACCGAGCGAATCCAAGGGGTGTCCGGGCCGGCGGCGTGGGCCAGCGGGACAGGAGCCCCAGAAAACCAATGGGGCCGGGTAAATTCCAAACCCCATGTGCCTCACTCGGCCAGTTCCTGCGGCAATTCTCGTCCAGGGGTCAGGCTTCGGTGCCGGCGGCGAGAAATCGGGGCAGTGGTCGATCACCTGCTTCCGATTTCTCAGAGGATGCACTTGGAAAGTCCAAATGGCTAATTAGGGACGGGTTCCTAGGAGAGGGAGGAAGGCCAACCGCCCACCACCGCTTGAAAATCCCCCAAGAGGTTCTCGGCCTTTTCCCTCATACACCCATGAGGTAAGTTGCGGAGAAAAACTCTTGCAGGAGCAAAAAGTGAGCTCCGCATCATCAACTTTTCGCCGTGAAGGAACCCGATTTCCCTCGCTTGGCAGCCGCTGGAGGAGACACCCGGATCAGCTCAGCTGGGGGCATCATTTCCAGAAAGTCCTGTGAGGAGCGGCCAATTCGTCTTCCAGTTCCGGAAAGGGACCTGCCACCAAGATGGGCTTTTGCCCCGCTTCAAAGACCGTACGACATGGCAGGTTCATAGTGGGGTTATCCTTGCTGGTGCCGGTCAGTTTTTTTAATGTGGTTTCCTCAACGCCATAGACAAGGTTTCCGATGTTAGCCCAATAAATGTTTCCAGCGCACATCACGCACGGTTCGAACGTTGTCACCAGGGTACATCCCCACAAGTAATCTGGATTGTACTGCGCAAAAGCCCGCCGTGATAGTTCTGTTTCTGCATGCTGCATCGAACTCAAATTACCCTGCCTCATCAGCACCCTATCGCCATTCGGCGCCACAAGCACTGCACCAAATGGATGATGACCAAAATCTGCCGCTTCCTTAGCGACATCATTTGCCGCCCTCAGATATTTCAGTATCTGCTGATACTCGAGAGGAAACATTCTTGTGCCCGATGGTGGTTTCCAATTCTCGGATTCGGTATTTTCCACAGCAAGCACACGATGAGCTGGCAGGATGACCGCCGTCGAAACAAGGAATGCTCCGATCGTTGCCGTAGCTTTTAAAAAATCGCGCTTTGACTTTTGCATGATATACCCCGATCAATCATACAAATCAAAAGGTTTTGTTGCATATTTTACGTCAGAAGACAGACCAGACTTAGCCTGCACTGGAGTTGGGGTAGCCCCTGTTTAGGCCGGACACCTCCGCCAACCCTTTGATCAACTCCAAAACCATTTTTGAAGCCCCATCCCAGGGGCAGCAAGATCCAATGCCCGCCACCTCTTGAAAATTCCCCAAGAGGTCCTTGGCCTTTACCTCATACACCCATGAGGCAAGTTTGGGAAAAAAAATCTTGCAGGAGCAAAAAGGGCCCTACCGAGCGAATTCAAGGGGTGTCCGAGACAGCGGCCTGGGGCAGCGGGACAGGAGCCCCAGAAAACCAATGGGGCCGGGTAAATTCCAAGCCCCATGTACCTCACTTGGCCAGTTACTGCGGCATTTCTCGTACAGGGCTCAGGCTTCGATGCCAACAACGAGAAATCGGGGCAGTGTTCTTCACCTGCTTCCGATTTTTCAGAGGATGCACTTGGAAAGTCCAAATGGCCAATTAGGGACGGGTTCCCAGGAGAGGGAGGAAGGCCAATCGCCCACCACCGCTTGAAAATCCCCCAAGAGGTCCTTGGCCTTTTCCCTCATACATCCATGAGGTAAGTTGCGGAGAAAATTTGTTTCTGAAGCAAAAAGGCGACGGGTGGGGCGACCTCTTGAAAAAAATACAAGCGCCCTTTTTCAGGAGCTCATGCTGGCTCGCTTCTGCGAACCCTTGTGCTGCTCATACGGGGGAGCCAACAAAACCTGTTGGCGCAGTGTTGGCGACGAGGGTAAGGAGACTTCTGTAGGGACTAATTACAATTTATTCCGTTGTGTTGCGGCATCATTCATACACTTTTTACACCAACAATGCTTTTTCCCCTGTGAATCACCATGCGAACTATCATTCGGAAAATCTGCCAATGGTTTCCAGCTGCCACAGTGAGGACAAACTTTTCCGTCAACTCCGTCTTTTGTTTCTATCATATTATAATGCTCCTATTTTCTAAATTGGCTCCAGAAGCCTAAAAAAAGGGGTCACCGATTTCTCGGTAACCCCTTGGCATTCTTCTTGGTGGAGCTGGAGGGAATCGAACCCACGACCTCTTGAATGCCATGGCAGCAAATATCCGATATTATTGAACTTTTATCGAGCAAGAGTTGATTCCCAATCAATCATTTTGGCGCATGCCAACGATTTTTTGGCTTTACTGCCAACAGCAGCCAATGGTCAAGATTTGATGGATGGTTTTCATCATGGGTAACCAACGGGGTGTTGGCGGTCCTGTTGGCTCTCCTGTGGCGCTACATTTTGGTTGAACCCGATGAGGGAGTTGGTCATACTCTTTCCAGGTCATCATTTGGGGTTATTATCATGCTTGATTCTTTGCATCTTTCCCTTTCAGACGAAGAATTTGACGACCTCGGGAACTACCTGGAAACCATCCCTGGAGCCATGAATATCGAAAAGGTTCATGGTTTTCTAACGGCATTACAATGCTCACCACAGCTTGTCATGCCAAGCAATTTCTTTCCTTATATCTTCGGTGAAGATCATGTCTATGACTCATCAAAAGAACTTACAAAATATACCGGCCTTCTGCTTCGTCTATGGAATGAAATTTCGAATCAACTGAATAATAATGCCGAATTCGATCCCATCTTCATCGAACAAGAGAATGGGAAGTCTCCCGGGAATGAATGGGCTGAAGGCTTTTTGTTCGGGATGCATCTCGATCAAGAAGGTTGGAAGGTCTTGGTCGATGATGATGACCATATGGGAATATTGATTCCAATCTTTGCACTTGGCCATGAATATGATTCGGATCCAGAACTTCGCCCTGATCCTATCACCGATGAGAAACGAGAACTCATGCTTGCTGGTATCAAGGTGTATACACCAAAAATATTTGAATATTTAAAAAAATATCGAAGGCCTGCATTCGATCTAAGTGGATCAAAACAGATCCCATTTAGAAGAACTTCTGGGAAAATCGGTCGAAATGAACCATGTCCTTGTGGAAGTGGGCTCAAATATAAGCATTGCTGCGGAAAGAACTAACATTTGGTTTCTTAACTAAAAAGAGGAGAGTCCGAAGACTCTCCTCAAGTAGCTACTGCTACTTCATATTTAATAATATCTCTATATCTTTTGGCAATTCAAACTCATTCTTGCTAATTACTTCTGCTTGATTAAAGAAGAAGCAATCATAACATTTCAAACTGTGTCCGTTGTCGTCATACTCTAACTCACTACAATCACACAAGATACATAACTTGGCGATATCTACGAACATTTTGCATCACCACTGAAGTCCGCATTCTTTGAACAGCTTATCGATTCTTTGTTGCTTATTGCCATGTACCTCTAAAAATTCTGAGAATGTATCTTTATCATGTTCTCCAGGAAACCCTTGTCTGAGAGCATTTAAGAAATCCCTGTCGCAGGTAGGACAAACTACTAAACCATCGTATCCATCAGGAACAAGAGTTTTTTCGGTACATGTAGGATCCATACATTGTTTTAATACATATAAAATAAACATAACGCTCTCCTTCGAATAAAAGGTGGATATTGGCTATCCACCTTGGCTAAAATTAAACACCTTCAAGTTCCGGGAGCAGGTTGACAGCCCGTTCCTTTTCCCCTTCCAGATAATGGTAATACACATCCGCAGTCATCTTGACCGAGAAGTGCCCCATCAATTTTGAAACAGCCGAAAGGTCAGCTCCTTGAGAAAGAAGCGTTGTCGCAAAGAGGTGCCGAAGATCATACATCCTTATGGGATAAGTAATCCCGGCCAACTCACAGGCTGTGTTGAATGACTTCCGAACACTATCGACCTTTCGACCTTTGAATTCAATTATGTAAGCTGTCAAAGCATTTGCTTGCATAACCTTCAACTTTTCAAGGAATGATGGCCTAACAGGAACAGTTCGAAAGGTTTTGGTCTTTGTAGCATAAATCTTGACCGTCCCTTTCTCGAAATCAACATCCGACCATTTCAAGGCTAACAATTCAGATTTGCCAGGACGTGTTCCAAGATTAAAGCACACCTCCATGGCCCATTTTACATGGGGTTCCGCGTGCTCCATAATTTTCTTCATGTCCTTGACGGTTAGCTGGACATCACGTGGTCGCTCCCTGGCTTTCTTCCTCTTGGACAGAGGGTTAACCTTCGAGAGTTCATTTTCAATGCCGAAGTTGAAAATGGCTGCAAGATAGTTGCAATACCGATTTACCGTGGTTTGAGCCCTTGGCTTTCCGGTTTGCTTGCTGACACCTTGATAATGTTTGATAAACTTCATTCCATCTTCGACATAACTCATCGAATCGACAGGTTTGTTCTTGTCGAGGATATCGAAGAAGGAGAACTTGAGCAGATGGGCCAAGGTTAGGATATGCGTCTCTGTTTTTCCAGAGACCTTCAGGTGTTCCAAATATTTTTTGGACAATTCACCAAAGGTTATTCCTTTATCTTCTTCAGGTTCTTGAACAACAACTGGTTCTTGCTGGACAGGTTCTGGCACGATTATCGTTTGGATGGGAATGATAACTCCATTAATGACGCGGCCTTCGTTAACTGCTGTTTCAAAATCTTCAGCTAGTTGACGGCCCTCATCACCACGACCAAATGATTTATCCCGACGCTTACCATTCTCTTTCCAATAGACCATCCATCGTTCATCTCGCTGATAAACACCCATAAGCACCTCCAAGTGCGATTATGATTTTGAATTATGAGAAATGATAAAGATGAAAGAGTTGGAGCCAACTTTTTAAAGAAAGGAGCAGGAGGCCCCTTTCCGAAGAATCTAAATTGTATTCATCAAGATTTCTTCGACTTCCTCCTCTTGAACCCCAAGATAACGGCGAGTTATCGCTGGGCTGCTATGGTTTAGTCTTTTAGCTATGACTTCCCATGAAACACCAAAGGTTTTCCGTTGATGATAACACCATGTCTTTCGAAGCGTATGGGCTCCTGCGTTGATGTTCAAGTTAATGGCCTTACACCATTCCTGAACCATCATTGTCACGGCATAGGTTGTCAGCGGATAATTCTTACCTTTACGACTTTTGAAAAGGTATTGCCAATCTTCAAGCCTCGATGATTCAAGATGCTCGTCGAGAGCAGTCTTGATCTCTTTGTTCATGATGAAGATGTTTTCCTTACCAGTTTTCTTCTCCTTTAAGCAGATTCGTTCTCCGATTTTACAGTCCTTGACATCTTCGACCTTGAGGGCCAGGAGGTCTTGGACTCGAAGCCCGGTATTTATCCCCATGATAAATATGAGCCTGTTTCTGGGTTGATCAGCAAGAAGCTTTTTAATACTCTTGATGTTCTTGAGGTCAATGATGGGTTCAACCTTCATAAGCAACTCCCTTGAACTCGGTGTTTTGGTTTAATCCCCATGGAAAACGTTGATTGAAAAGGGAGGACTTCCGGGACGTCCCCAGACAATGGGAACTATCCCTTTAGAATTCAAAGACTAATGCCTTATGGCAGCCCCAATGTACGATTCTACATAATACCGGTCTTCCCTTTTAGGTTCTCATATCTGTATATTTTTTCTATAATTGCTGGAACTTGCGAAAGACAATGAAAAGACCTGAAACTTTCAATGTGTGTCGCAAGAAATGAAAAGAGGGATTGAAAAAGAATAAAATGCCACCTCCCAGGAGCATGGCATTATTAACAGGTTCAAGTTAAACGACCGTCAAGATGATGCGGCCATCCTCAGCCGTGATCACGAACTCATCGCCCTCCTTGATTTCCATGTCTCCGAGGTCCACCTTGTGGATATTGAAATGAACCTCACCCTTCTTGTTGACGTAGGGCCGACTGGAGCTCTTCAGATAAAGCCCCTTGACATCGTAAAAGGTCCTGTCGTCGCTGATGAGCCTTAAGACATAATGCTTCAAGGTCGGCTTGTGGGCGATATCCATCTTTTCCATGATCGCCTTGGCGTCCAAACCTTCCTTGATGCATTGTCGGAGGACCGTTGCGTTGTACCTGGATTCAGGGCGCTTCTTCTTTCCCGAAGGGTCTTCCGTGGCCGATGATTCGGTATCGTTCTTGGCAGACATGTTCTCTCCTTGGTTAATAATGCTATATTCTTAATATATCTGTATATTTGTGCATAAACGGCAAAAGAGGATCATCAACATGCTGATATTAATATTTTTTGATGAAATTCAATCATAAGGTCTTCATCCCGATCATGTCGGATTCGTGGATTGGCCCCAGGATCAATTCTCCTGGACTTTTGGGGACGGGATAGGGGAAACCATGGGTCAGCCCTTAAAAATGCAGGAGAGGGCCGATTTGAGGGGTCGACCCCTGAAGGGATAGAGACGTGATGGAAGAACAGCCCGGAGCCTAGGGTTTCAGCAGCCCCAAGCGCAGTAGCCGGTAACGAGAACAAGAAAAGCCTCCTGGTTTCACCCAGAAGGCTGCCGTTCATCAATCTCTACACGACAGCCGCCCATCAAGCGTCATGGATGATCCCAATGACGCCGATGAGCACCCGGTAGAAAGAGACTGTCACCAATCTCAGGCCCCGAATCACCACCGGACATAGGGTTTTCCCCTATCCGGCGATCCCGAAATGATGTTCCCCCAAAAGAAACGGATGCAAGCTAGACTGAAAACTTTCGTAATGTTACATAAGCTCTTGGATAAGAGCCCCTATAATTTCAAAGCGGTTGTTTTCTGTTTGCTTGTTCGAGATGCTTTTCATTAATCAAACTGAACATTTGAAATTTCATCTCGCATCCTGGGGAACATCATTCCGGTGTACTTCTTACAAGTACGCAGACACCCATGTTTTTTGAATCATGGGCTTCCCTTGGTCATTTATCCTGTCTATTCGGAACCATCCAACATCTAAACGCATCCACATACCCGAAAGAGGCAATCCCTGACTTCTCTTTCTGTACTTATAGCGATAAGCAATTTCTGTTTGTCATGAACATCATTTGATATATGGGCCACCTTGATCTAATCAGTACTATACTGAAAGCAGGCTGGTTCTTCGATCTCAGCCCTTCCCCTATCGTTGTCACCATTGATAGGTTGGCATCTGTTAATCATGATCAATCAACAAGATTCTGATTTTTCGACCTCAATCTTTTCAGGTTAAAGATCGTCCGTACAACAACGGCACTGAGACTGGATAAACTGCAAGGCCCCCATAACATTAAAAGCTGTTTGGAAACTTCTCTTGAGTTTTAAATAATTACTTGTCATCGCTACTGGAGCAATAAACAACTTGTTTTTAATTATAAGTATCAATATCTTTATAAGATAATTGAAAAAGATTTACATTACCTTAGTAAGCTATTAGTTTTCATCAGATTCTTCTTTCCTTGAGAAAGAATGGCAAGGATTCTCGGCAGTGTTATTCAGTTTTATCGGACAACCGTCCCTAGTGCATATGTACGAATCAGAACTGTCATATGGATCAGAAGATTGTTGGCAGTAGGTACATTCATAGCATTGATTGAACATTATATCGCCTACATGTTGAGCATCATCAGGACCGTCGATTTCAGATGATAGTTTTACTTCATAATCTGGAGAAGTCTTAAATTCAGTTTTAGGAGATTCATAATCATCATCGAGTATGTATGGATCGCCTTCATCATCAGAATAAGAACAATTATTTTTGTCAAAGAATGGATTGAATACAACAGGATTAAGTTGAAGAGACAAAATGAAGTCATTGAAAACCATTTTCTTTCTCCTTAAAATTTTTCTTAATATTCATGAAAATTTTTATTCATCTACTGAGGAAACATCTTCGACTTCCTAAAAATAAATGAAAAAGTGACGCCACCATCCCTTCCCCTTCAAAGGATTTAATAAATATATTTTTTAAATAAATTTAATATTATATCTACTATAATTATTATTATATTTAGTAAGTCTAAGTAAAGACTAAGGAGATACCAATAAAGAATCAGTCAAGGATAGTGGTGTCACTTGGTAAGTCTGACAAAAAGCTTCAAAAAATCGGACGCTACTTTTATTCTTCAAAAGCAAATGCTTCTTTCTTAATACAATAAAGATTCAACTTTCCCATATGCGATTTATCTGAAGTCCCTGGGATGGGCACCTGACGCTGAAAACCTTTTGATGTTTGATTTAAATCAAGCCAACCTTTTGATTTCCAGATTCTACGAACATCTTCTATCTTAAAGTTATTTTTCTGGAGAAGTTCCTTAAGGGTTTGCGTTGTTAATCCTACAAATGCCCAGTTTCCAGTTTCATCAAGATCAATCATTCCGATAAATTGATCATTATCCCATTTAATTCCTTGGGAATATTTTTCTTTTGTATACAGTCTATCATGATTATTAAGAACAAGCTCATAAACAATATGCATCGACTTCACTCCGATATCAGACTCTCTTGCCTCTTTTCTTGATCTGTTCCAAACAGATTCCAACAAATCCTTGACTTTCCTATCTCTTCTGAGTTCTGGAAGGGCCGCATGGATAATCGGAATCGCAGTGGTAACAAAGGCAAAGTATTCGCTAAGCCTCATTTCAATAGGACTCATTGATTCTGATGAGCAGAGGAATCCATTGGCTTCTCGATATGCTTCCCGCCAAAGCTCCCATTGACCCTTATGGTCAAGGATGTATTGAACTACACGAGGACCTGCATGGCCATAATGGTCCTGAATGGTCCAGTTGATTTTATCGACTATGGACTTGGTTTCATTATCCGTTCTCAGAAAAGGATTACCCCAAAGGTCAATCAAACGACCTCGTAGCCCTCCATCGTTTGTCGCATCAAGGCTTGGGCTTTCGCCTGTGCTAAAGAGGATGGTCCTAAAGGATTCCGTGCGTGCTGTTCCCTCAAGATTCCCTCTGGCTTTGTCCCTTCCGGAAGTGATCATGAACATGGTTTTGCTCACGATATCACCGGCCCGATCCCTTCGGTCTTGGGAGTGAACCAACTTTGTCTCATCGAGGTAGAGGGGCAATCCATTCAGGATGGATGCCGCCCTTCCGATCCAGACAGGTGTCGCGTACCAAGTGTTCACAAACGAGCTGGAATGGAGTTCTGGAGCGCCCCATGCTGAAGCCCCAAGAAGCAAAGCCGTTGTCTTTCCCGAAGAGCTTTGGTTCGATAACTCCAAGGAGAAGTTTTGGCTCCCTAGAATCGGAAGCAAGGGCGTCGCAAGCGAAGCATAGAGGAGAAAGGCTACGTCAGGATAAATCAAGACCTCATTAACCAAGGATATCCATGTTCGATAATCACCTTTGGATCGAAACCCATCAGCGATCTGTTCATCCCCCTGGGCGCTTCCGAAAAACATCATGGACGGTTTCTTATCGGGAGGAGACGCATGGTCATGACTTGATAAGAACCTATTGCCCCATAGAAACCCTTCCATGTCGTCCGTCCATCCGAGTTTATCGGTAACGGCAATTTTGTCGATACAATGAGAATTCACATTTTCATAAGCGAAGAGGTAATTAATGATCTTGTCGGCATTAGTTGTCGTTATAGGGAATCCATGACTGGCGAGATCAACAATAAGGCTCTTTTTGGCAATAAAATTCTTTTCTTTCGTTATTGATCTAAAAAAACTATCCTCTCTCCATAACAATGTTACATAGTAAATATTAGTAGATTTATTATGCTTTATTTCTGTTATAAAAATCGGACATAGTGATACCGAAGCATCGTCTTTATCTGTATCGTAGGAATAAGATATCCCTTGTGATTGTGTAAAGAAATATCCAGACGGGAGGACTGCTTGATCTGAAATGGGAGCATCCGGGATATAAGTTTTTATGATAGTATTTATGATTGGATATAGTTGTTGTTTCTTGATAAGCTTGGATTGATTTTTTATCGTCTTAAGGATTGATGCTGTATCTGATTTTGCTACACCTCGATCGTTTGCTTCGTTTAGAAATTTCTGAACTTCTATTTCATTTTCAAGATATATTGCTGTCATTTTTTCTATAAGCCCGTTTGTTGCATAAAACTTACCAAAGAATTCTTTCGGCTTGATCAGTATTTTGTTAAATTCTTCTACAAGATCCACTTGTTTGTCAGGTGACTTTTGAGTTTGAATTGTTGTATCCATAATTTACCTTAATAATAATTTTTAGTGATAGTTTTTAGTGAACGACAATATCTTAAGAGATAATTTTAATACTTATTTCACTATTGCATTTATCCAGAAGCTATTCCGACAATGATTTACCTCCTTTTTCTTTATTGATTGATACCGTAGATGTGACCATTATATATCTATAAAAAAGTTCTCCAGAAAAATCAGAATGAGCCTATAACAACCGGCTATTGTCATAGACTATTTTGCTGAATAGGCAGCTTGTTCTGTTGATTTGAGTAAAGAAAATAAAGAAATAATTATCAATCAGAAATAAGCTCATCCACGAATTCATCGAGCTCTGATTTTTCTCCAAAGCTTAACGCATGTTGAAAAGAGCAAAGGCTTTCATTTAAGAACGGATCATCTTCAAAATCAATCCCAATATCAAAATGTAATAGTGTCAAATATCTTTCTAGCCACCAATAATAAATACTATTCGAATATGTCCTTGCATTTGAGTCATTAAGTAGATCGGTGAATTCAATGTTGGCTACTTTTCTTAGGAATTTCGAGAACACTTCATTGAATTCATTCCATTGAAAATAATATTTATTTTGCTTGCCATTCTTTTGGTATTTATTGAACGCAACTGTCTTTTCTATCGTATGTTTAGGACTTGATTTTATTTTTGTTCCCAATCTAGCCTTACATGCAGCAATAAATTTTAATTCTTCTTCATGACTAAAGAGAATGCATCTTCCAACGGCAGTCCAGCGTGCATGTGATGAACAATCTGAAGAATACACATGCAGGTCGCGGAGTTTTTTTGTAGCTCCCCATCTTAAAAGCATGCACTTTGACCTTCTCATCATAAAATTGCTTAACAACACCTGCAAACCTTTTATCGCTTATCGAATTTGAGCCTATGGCTACAAATGGATATTTTGACTTTTGTTCTAAATAATATCTAACTTCATCATCATCAAGTAAGTGTAGTACAGGAATTGGCTTAAAGCCAGCGTCTTCTAAATACTTTTGATTGTCTCTGTTTTTGCTAGAGAAGTCATCTTTCTTTATTTCTTTAAAATCTTCGTCATAATTGAAGTATATATCAAATTTATCGGAATGTTGTTTTAAAAATAGTGCATAATCTTCAACCGTATGATTATGATTTATAGGGTCGTTATATTTCGACCACACACCAGAATCAAGAATTTTAGAATTGATATTGTCTTTAAAGTCATGAATGATTTTCAATGTTTCTTCATTGTCGTTATCATAAGAACGCAATAGGTTTATTTTAATATCTGGTCTGCATTTTTTGATATATTCAAAAGTCGTATAGCTAAGTGATGATTGAAATATCTTCATTTCTTTTCATCCTTTTTCTTAAATCCGCCCCACTTCTCACCCCACATCTCTAATAGGTCGGCCTCCATTTTCATAAGAACATACATCAATCCTTTCGTAAATTTAGCATCATATGTCGGAGTTGTTTCATAGTACAAGATGTCGTCAATGATGTCCGTAAGTTCTTGAACTGCTGCTTCGAAGTCGTTGAAGGAAGAGAGACTATCTGTAAGCCTTGTTGACGCTGCTGTCTTTACTGCTTTTGAACCAAACATCGAATCATATAGAGTCTTGCCATCTAAGACATGACCAGCTATTTCATCAGCTCTCTTTTCGGTGATGATTCCTTCCCTTTTGCTTAACTGCTCGACAAACTCCATGTTAGGCGTCAATGACTTTGCCTGTAATTTTTCAAAATTGATGCAGTTTGATATTTTAAACTTAAAATCCTCAGCTGTCTCTTCTTTGCTCAAATCAAAAGTATACTTAAATTTTTCAAGCATGTCTTTGATTGGATGAGGAGAGCTATTGAAATCCACAACGCGTGAAATCTCTATTAACTTTTCTATTCCAAGGAATGAAAATTCCTCTGCATCTTTCATTTTAGCAACGCGCATTAATGCATATCTTCTTGCTTGTTTGTATTTTGTTGGAAATATTTTTCCAACTAATTCAGAAAAATCAATTCTATCTTCTTTAGAAAGTTTTTTATTGTGAAGCTTCACCATGTTTACAAGAATATTTAAGAGCTTTCCACGTTTGATAGATATTATGGCATAAACTGCTGCATCCAAATTTTGTAAAGTTGTCAAACTTTTGTCAAGGCTATCAATAATAGCTATGACATTGTCAATATTCAATGTTTCATCAACAGGAGCCTCTTGATATTTTTCTGTTATCGCAAACGCTTCATCAATCGTTTCCTTAGAAAACGGCGATGATTTGATTTTCTCATCAACATAAGCCCTAATTTGTTTTTCTGTTGAGAGATCGATGATCACTTGAAGTCCTTTTCCGTGCAAATTTAGGGGGCAGTCCCCCAAAAATTCTCGGGACCGAGAAAATTTGGGTCCCCGACCGGCCCCGAAGACCTTTCCTGCCGTCTGTGGTGCGACTAGCCGCTAGCTGGCCCGGAAAATTCTCGGTACCGAGAAAAAATCGCCCCTCTCTGGAATCGGGAGACCAGCGCGGACCATTTGCGCGATCCATCACCCGCCCAAGTAGTGAGGTAAGAATATCTGTAACCTTTTGCTCCTGAAATCAGCGTCTCCACCAGGCCGAGGGGCAAGGAGGAGACAAGGGGTTGGGTCAACCCTACGGGTGAGACTTTGACACGGCCTTGGCCCGATTTCCAGCACTACCGGGCCATTTCCCCCGGAGGCGCCACGGCGGTTGCCGACATTCCGGGACCGGGGCCAGTTTTTCGCCCAGTTTTTCCGACAAGGCAGCTATGCTCGCACTCGTCATGGGAGGATGTTCACGGGTCCACCGTTGGTCAGATTCCATTGTTTACCACCTGATGGTCGATTTCCATCAACAGGTGCTTAAAATCCTGGGGTTTGATTTTTGAGTTTACCACATTCATTCCATTAGTGACGAGATTTCCTTGGTTGCTTCCCATTTATCTTGAGATTTGATCGCGGCTAATTCATCGTGAATTCGTATGAAATCGCTGCATGAAAAGAGAAATAACCTTTCGTTATTTTTAATTAATCGTCTTCAGGAAGCATGATGGTCAACACCGGCTCTCCGTTGTCACCAGGTCCGATGTGGACGATAGCTTCGATGGTTTCCTTGCGTCCTGGGGCCATGAGGAATGCGACCTTGAAGGTGACCCGGTCCGTGTTGACGCCGCGCTTGGCAGCGAACAAGGCCAGGACCATCAGGTCATGAAGCCGGCCTGTCACAGATTGGCCGTCTCCTTCAAGCCCGGCAGGTGGATCGAGGTATCGGTGGAACAGGTTCGAAGTGACCACCGTCTGAACCTTGAAGCCGATCCTTTTCGCTTCCTCGGTGACGTCGATCAGCACCCCGTCATCAATGGCCTGTTGACGGGAGTAGCTGAAGATCAGGTTCCAATCCCCGTTACTGGTCATCTGCCGATCCATTCTTCATGTTGTCGAGGATCACATTGATTTTCGTTCTAAAATTTTGCGATAGCTCGAGGCCGACTTCTGAGCACGAACGAACAAGTTCCCCTTGATCGTCCAAGAATGAAGCGTTCATGATCTTAAAGAGCTGTTCTATAGGTCGAAAGCTATTAATTATTTCATCCCTAAGAGTTTTAAGGTCGCACTGATGTTGTTCCATTTGTAGCCTCCTTCTTCTTTTTGGATTGAACCCCTTGGGAGGGTATCCTTGGGGAAGGGGGCGGGGCACGGTTTGTTTCTTGAAAATTGTAAAGGGGCAGATTGATCCTTCTGCCCCTACTTGTATCGATATTCTTGCAGCCTCTACATAACCTTGACCCCGTAATATTTAAGAGTGCTGGCTATCGTAGAGATACTTGAAAACATATCGAAATATCGACGCTGGAGTTCATAGATTTGGTAAAATACTCCTGGATCATCTTCGTCCATGTGGGTAACAAGATCTTCGGCTAAATATCCGCCTACAACAGCATTCCTAAATTCGATAAACACCTTTTTATTATAAAGGCGGATCGAATTAAGAAAATTAGACATATCGATGACTTGAATTGTATTATGTTCAACTTTTGGAGGGAAGGGATTAGCCATCTGAAACTCCTTTTGAGTAAGGGTAATGGTTTTTCATAGTGGGGTGAGGTTTCCCCCACCCCCAACATTGTCCGGTGAACCTTGGCTTCGGTTAGGAGACCTTGCGAAGGGTGATAGTGTAATCGCCAGCGCTGTCGACCTCGCTTTCGATCTTCAGCTTGTCACCCGGCTTGATCGGCAAGCCCAACTTCTCGATCAAGCTGTAGTTGATACTGATCTGCTTGTGCGGGCTGACCGTGACCATCGCCTCGCGGCTAAGATCGGGCGGCAGGGCGAAAAATTTCTTTTCTCTCTGCACCAGCATCGCCACCCATTTTTTGAGGGTCTCATAGGTGATGCCCAATTTCGCGCAAATGTCCTCAGCGGAACATTCACTCTCCAGCAGTTCGGCCAGTTTTTTTTCCTTGGCCGGATAAGGACTGATCATCATTTCGGTTCTCCTTCTATGTTTGAGGAACGATCTTTGGTGCTCCCGCGTTTGATGATGACCGCTCTATAGCTAGAAGGATGCCAACGCATGATGTGTTGAATTAATTAAGAAAAATTTCTTGACAACGAAAAACTGTCTGAAATAAACTCAATATATCGAGTATAGCGCAAGATATTGAGTTTTGTCGCGTAGCACCTTGACAGGCCTGGCGGCCGCGTGGGATACGCTGAATTTATGAACAGGATCGCATCAAAGAAGCCCTTCACTGGAGCAAGTCAATCATCGACGCGAAAATCATTAAAAGCTAAACATCATAATTTTGTTAATGATTCAGAAGTATCAAGTACTCAATGGCTTCTTTTTCCGGGATTGATGGAACCATTTGAAAAATTCATAAAAATTGCCGATAATTATATAAATAATAAAGACAACAAAAACGATAGACCATTGATTATAATAGGGGAATCTGGATCAGGCAAAAGTCTATTTATTGAAGCTGCAAAACAAATATATAAGCATAATTCAGAAAACCAAGGTTCAATCATTAGAGTCAACTGTGCATCATTTGATAGTGGAGTTGCTGATTCGGAGATTTTTGGTCATGTTAAAGGTGCTTTTACGGATGCAATAGAAGACAAAATAGGAATTGTGGAAGAAGCCGAGAACGGACTGCTCATTTTGGATGAGATAGGAGAACTTCCAAAAGCAGTCCAAGCAAAGCTATTAATATTTATAGAAGAAGGAACCTTTCGGCGGGTTGGTGAAAACCTGTCGATACCATTAAATATTAAGATAATCGGAACTACAAATAAAAAACAAAATGATTTTCGTGAAGACTTTTGGTATAGGTTCTTTCCGTTTTTTGTCCCAGCTCTTTATGAAAGGAGACTCGATGTTTTGTATTATATGGCAATAAAGTATAAGAATCTATTTAAAAACCTTCACTGTCATTATGCCATGAGTCTTTTAGCACATCATTGGCCTGGAAATACTAGAGAGCTAGAAAGAGTTTTTTACTTAATGAAAAATAGTTTATTTAGACCTCATCAAGAGAATGCTTATGACCATGGAGATATGACAACCCCATTAACTGGTTATCTTCCATTTCCTTCCGATAACAGGGAAACGTCATTGGTAAGCTCTGATTTTGTAAATTTTTGTGAACGGTTAAACAAATCTAATATCGATCTTTTTGATTTCAATGCGATAACAGAAAAGTATGGATTGGCATTTCCAATTTTGTTCAAAACTCTAGATGATTTCAACAATGCCGTAAAAAAGCTTTCAAAGCCCAAGTCAAATAGCTTGAAAGATGTAGAAAACAACAAGCAGAATAAAAAAGGGAATGAAGAAGACAACTCCGATGTTGATTTAAACAATAGATATGAGCAAAAAGTTCCATCTTCAATTCTTTATCTTCAGCATACGCTTAACAGTAAAAGTAAATTTTATATCAATCTATCCAAGACTGTAGATATTGTACCTTTAGAAACGCCGGAGTTTAAAAACATATTCATCGTTCCAAAGGATAACAATTTAGAGGCAATAGGGGCATGCTTTTCATCAATAGCAAAATTATTCTTGCGCAACGATAAAATAAATGAAAATGTATTTAACATCAGCAAGATCGATCCAGGAGAATCACTTTGGGACAATGCTGTTGAATGTGAACTTTTTAAAAAATTCAACGAGCGGAAATTTATCAACAAATGTTTATCATTTGTTTTAAAAGAAAACGTTGACCTTAGGGAGTTTACATTTGCAGTTGGCTGGAAATATATGGTTGCTAGTATCGTGGACGGTTTGAAGACAAATGGCGGTAAAAAAGGGGACCGTCCAGTTGATATCTATTCAATTTATCATTTTTACAACGAAAATACAACTAAAAGCCTTCTGCTTGGCTACTACACATTCCTTATTAAAAAATACAAAACTAGAAAAGAAGCTGCTGAACATGCAGGGATCAAGTATTCTAAATTTCTCTTTGATTTAAAAAAACTTGGTTATTGTGACGAGGTAGAGGAAGAAAAGAATGACCCTTCAGATAAGGAATAGTTTTCCAATGACGGGAAATTACACCTCCCGCAGAAACGGACATTGGCCCGGAGGGGCGATTTCCCGGGCTTTTCAGCAGGGCGGGCACAAAGGGCGGGCCAGCGGGGGAAACCCCAGGAGAGGGCCGCTCCGCGCGAAATAGAGGGGTGCCCGGGTGGGGCTGGGAGAGCGGTCGGGATTCCAGCAGGTTTCCCGAGATCAGATCTTGAAAAATCAAATCCCGTGGTCCATCAACGGATCGCGGTCATCAGGACCTTAAAGATTATCTCCCATTCAAGGAAAGCTGATAAATTTTCGAGCTTGATGTTGACATCTCAATCCCAACGAGTTCATAGATATCCAATCTTAATAAAGGAGCCGCCCTATGTACGATAAAAAGGCTTGGGATGAAGCTACCGTTCTTGCCAAAGCCCAACTCCGTCATGGAAATATTGAGCATGATGAACTGAAGAGAGTTACGGAAAGCATTTATTCTCAACTCGTTGAAATTCAACAAGGTCCTGATGTTATTGATGTCACGACCATTCAACAAGTTGAAGAACCGAAAGCACTTCCTGCTCCTGCCGAAATCGGTTTTAAGCATGAGATTGTTGATGGAAAAGTAAAATGTGCTGTGTGTGGAAAGCTCCTCAAGTCTATAACCAATCTTCATTTGAAGACACATTCAGAAATAAAGACCCGTGAAGAGTATATGCAAAAGTTTGGTGTCTCTGAGAAGGATATGCAGGGAACCATTGACCGTAGCAATGTCAAGAGAGGAGAAGACAACGCCCTCACTATCATGGGCTATATCATGAAAGCCTATGATATCAAGAGAGGGGAAGTGAAAACCTTCGTCACTGAGAAGGGGTTTGAAGACATCAAAGATTTGATGGCCAAAGCAAAGGAGAAAGGGGTTGCTGCTCTTGATCTCCTGAAAGAGAAAGCTCCTCTCCCTAAGAAGGAAGCTAAGTAGCTTTCTTGTTTGATCTGAAAATTAAGAAGCCCATGTCTTCCATTAAGAGAATGGGGGCGTGGGCTTTTTAGTAAGAATTCTTCTATGTTTTAATTTGGAGAAGCTCTTCATGACAAAAGAAGAGGATCACAAAGTTAACATCTTTTCCGGAAGAACATTAGATGGTTGGAACAATGCTTGTCTAAATTTTACACATGGTAAAAATACTTGGTTAGGATACTCTACAGGGTATAAAAGAGGCGCGGCGATACTGTCTGGTTTTGTTTGTAACCAACAAGAATATCAGGACACCCTGATTTTCCCGATACTATTTTTATATCGTCATTACATTGAATTGATCTTAAAACAGATACTTAGCGATTGTGCGGTTCTATTGGGAAAACAGATTAAGTTTAAACATCATAATTTAAAAGAATACTGGGAATTAGCAAAAGATAATACGCCGAAATGTGCAGGAGAACCATTGCCAAAAGAATATATCGACGCAGTTGATAATGTTATTAGCCAACTAGACGAGGTAGATAGAGCATCAGACGCCTTTCGTTATCCCTCCAGGAAAGATGGAACACCAACACTTCCTGGGATTAAGCTTATTAATATTAAACAACTTAGTGAAGAGATGGATAAGATTTCAGGGATGCTTGAGGGTATAGAGCTGACTTTAGATTCAATAATTGATTACAAAAATGAATCTTTATCCTCATTAGATGTTGATCCGTATTAACATAACCATGGTCAACAGCAAGCTAATTCTAGTTTGGTGAAGTATGCTATACGATATATTTATAAGTCATGCATCTGAAGACAAAACAACGTTTGTCAGAAGCCTTGCAAACGCTCTCCAGAAAGAAAATATTTCTGTTTGGTATGATGAGTTTTCTCTTAAACCAGGAGACAGTCTAAGGCGTTCGATAGATATCGGTTTGTTGAAATCGCGTTTTGGGATAGTCGTTTTAAGTAAAGCTTTTTTTGGGAAAGCATGGCCTGAATGGGAGCTTGATGGGCTCATCCAAAGGCAAACATCCTCAACAGAATCTGTTATTATACCTATCTGGTTAAACATAGACTACCAGGATGTTCTAAATTATTCTCCATCTCTTGCTAATATATACGCGTTACGCTCAAACAATGGACTGCTGGATAATGTCAATGAGATACTTAAAATAGTTAAGCCTCAAGGATCATCTTTAGTATTCGCTCGCGATAGACTTATAAAAATGGGTTATAATCCACCAGTAGTTACAGATGACTGGTGGCACAAAGCCATAGAGTATTCAAGTTCAAACGATGTGGAGGGAACCTTTCAAGAAGCTATGGGGTGGGGAAGATGGGGGTTCCCTTTGCCAGAACGGGGCGAAATAGCTGCGTTAAGAGGTGAAAGAATCGCATGGTCAGTTCTTCAAGTCGAATGGATGGAACGCGCTGAAAAAAATGAAATTACACAAATCACTGAGCCAGAAATTGTACACGAGTTTATTAAAGCATCAATTGGCTTGTCTGAAAAATGTCATGACCATTTACAATATCTTGCAGCTTATGCACCCCAGCTTACCATAAAAGGCTTTGGAGGTGAGTTTGAACAAGAATTTGATAATATGTTGTATTGGTCTCAAGAAGAGTACAAATCTAGGAAAGATCGGAGTCCAAACTTTGGATCAGGATTGACAAGAACTGGAAACACCCCGAGCTGTGATGAATTTATAGCTCTTCGAGATGATAACTTTGGCTTTTATGAACCAGACATGATTGCTTGCACATTTATTCAAAGTGATATTTTCGGCCCACCTATTCGATACTATAACTATATTGATTATCTTGTTTGGATGATTTCCGATAGCAGTTTATGGTTACCAGGTCGATGTAGAAAATTTTTAATTGAAGGAATGAAGCGATGGGCTCAATGGCCTTGGGATAAACACAACAATAACTTAGAATTCAAACCAAATATAAATACCGGCATGCTACATGACGAGATGCTGAAGGCTATGTCTTCTCAAAATTTTAAGCTTAGCTCAAAAAGCAGGAAAGATTTAGAAAGTCGCATACGATATTCAATCAACAGACTCCATTTAAAAGGAAGCGTAAAGCAACTTGTAGAAAGGTTTATTGAATACGACTTTATTGATGTATGGATACATGAACACAGCAAGTAACGAAATGGGAATATCGTCTGAGTCTAAGGAAAAGTCTATCTCCCTAGACAATTCTAACTATTATCATCCTCTATCAGATATTTCCCTTTTATAAAAGCAGTTCCTGATTCATACATTTTTTCAAAAATATTGAGCAAATTTAAATGAAATAGAGGCGCACTATCCCCAGCTCCAACTAAAAGTCTAAGCTCCATCAGATCAAGTATTGAGAAACAAAATTTTGTTGATTTTGAGGCTATGATCAGATCATAAGCAATACTTTCCCAGTCAATTCCAGGAAAAAAATCAGAAATGACAATCACTGCATGCTTGAATCTCATGTTGTAAAAAGATACATCTATCTCTTTATCGCCCTTGTTGTATATTTTTTCCCCAGATTGTATATTGTTTGCTGCTCCTTTCAATTGCGAAATCGCTTTGTATATCTGCTTTTTTATGTTTGATGCCTTTCTAGTAGAAGATCGTAGCTTTTCAGAATCAAGGACTGTAGCACATTTTGATTCAAATAAAATAACCCCTCTGTCGCTAAGTGCGAGAATATCTGTTAATTCAGTTTGTCGTTTATCTTTTAAATAATACGGAGAGTGGTATATATTTGGTGAAAAAATATTTTCAATTAAAGTCCAAACGGAATTTTCAGAAACAATCCCTTCTTCTTCCTCATTTATTGATAATATTTTTACAGCGTCATTCCCTATGTAATCAATCTTGTTTGCAACAATCTCTTTCAATTCAATTGTTAAAGATTTTTGTTCAATAATTTTGACTGTTTCATTTATTTTGTTTTCGATTTTCAATTCAGTTGTATAGTTCTCCAGTGCATCAATTGCTATGCTGGCAATATTTTTTTCAACCGTATCGTAAGACTCTCTATTTAAAAAATAACCAAATTGATTTATACTTTTAAAAGAAGTCATTGCACTCACTATATTCATTGAAAGTTCATCAAAAAAATGTATTGGAATTAATTGCATTGGCAGTATGCACTTTATGCATTTTAATTCATAATCAGTTCTATGCGGAGTAAATACAACTAAAGGGTGGTTAATATCATCTTTAATAACTAGACGTGAACAAGCTACCTTTGTCTCATTCACAGACACATTAAATAAAGTAAAATCAACACGGCAACCGTTAACAATATTTTTTATAGAGAATATTGGTATCTTAGCAATGACACCATGAGAATGGTCACCCAAACTTTCTTCGAAAAATAGCCCTGCCTTTTCATTACACATTCTATCCCATAATTTTTTTGATGGTATAAACATTGTTTGACTCTCAAAAAAATGTCATTAATAGAAATAATTTTTATTTCACCAACACATTGACTGTTGAATCCTTTGCTACGATTTGATCAATCGATTTTGTTCCATTGTACAGTTTATTGTCAAATAAAGTCTTAATGATATACTCTATAGTCACCGCAAGTGGCTTCATGATGATGACGAGGAAAAGAAACTGCAAGATACCACCAACAAAAGAGATGTTTCCGATTAATTGCAACATTAATAAGGCGACAATTGTTACTGATATTGCGTTGGCCGGACCTGTATATGAAAACAACTTATTCGAGTTAATAACTTTATCAACATTTCGCGCGACACAATATATATCTTCTTGCAACCTTCCATCAATAAATAAAGACAGGTGGAAAGATTCTTCTTTGTGAAGGACAGGAATAAAATAAGACAACTCGATAGTCTTGTCAGTACTTTTTTCTATTTCTTTATAATCAAAGACAACTGGCAAAGTTTTTGATAGTTTTTCTACAATGGTTACTCCTTTTGGGATTATAAATACAAACTCGACATCTGAAATGCTTTCAGTGCCAACATTATTTATTTTTGCACTATATCTTGAGAGTGATTTATATTCATGGCCTTTAAATCGAACAGTAATATCATCACTTTCAAAATTATCAAAGAGACTAGAGGTGACGGTGTAAAATCGCGATGTTTGTTGTGCTAACGATATTTTTTTCTTTAATCGCTTTGAGACAAAATAGTTCATTCCTTGTGTCAACAATGCTCCAGCTAATCCTCCAGAAGCCCATGGGACCAAAGAGCTATAGTCAAAACTAAACATACTGCACCCGTTAATAATTCTTAGTTTTCTAGCTAAATCTCATGGTGAATCAAAATACTATTAATAACCCTTGGGGTTCCATCAAAATCTGATATCCATTTACCAATGATCCCGCCGCGATGACAAGGGGAAAGACCGGGCCGCTTGAACATCCGCCAAGCGCCCATCATCCTCCCGTTTCGCACACCGCTGCGGAAAGTTCCTGAAAAATTTGTTTCTGAAGCAAAAAGTCGAGGGGTGGGGCGACCTCTTGAAAAAAATCACATAGCTATGTCGATGGTTCGTATATTTGTCCGATTGTAGTCTTATCATGTTCGTGGAGAAAAGTATCATTTAAATTTTTTAAAAATTGTTCCGCATCAAGAAGCTCAGCAGTAGAAACTTTCGATATGCCATGCACGATCTCATTGCGCATTCTTCTGATATAATTAAGACGCTCAATATGTATATGGTCAGCATCATTTCTCGAGAAGTACTCGAAAACCTTTAGAGGCGTCAAGGCTATTCCTTTTTTAATTTTAAACTCTTTAGTATAATTAATTCGTACGTTTTTCTCCAAGGTTATCCATTGATTCATAAATTTACCGAGCGCGCTGATGTACTCATTCTCGTCAAAACTAGAACCAATCTCTATCGATTCATAAGGATTAGCTATGCCTACTTTCTTTTTAATCTCACTCAATTGTTCGTAAAAATTCCCGTTCTCTATCAATATGCTGTCCATCAATTGGTCAACCAGAGGACTTGGTTCTTGGTCAGTTTTGAGCATTTCAAGATATTTCTTTACCTTGGAAGGTTTGTCAAATTTAATAGCGCGCAGAAAATAGAATAAAATGTCTACTCTTCCAACAACAGGTTCAGTGTCTCCAGCTTTTGCAACATTTTCATATAGGTATGAAGCTAGCTCATAGTGATTACTAAAACTTCTTGAGTCACTTGCAACTCTTCTTCTGATGGCCTCATATAATCTTTCCAATGCAATTTCGCCCGAGAGCACTAGGCCATTTAGTTCGTCAAGAATGCTATGCTCTTCAATAGACAAATCTCCTGCGAGGGGCTTGTAAATGAGGTCGTGTTCAACTTCAGACCATGCATGCATTAATACTGATGCAACTTGAATTTCAATCAAAGCTTCGACATATCGTTTTTGTGAATCATGAAGGTTTTCATCCTTCAATCGAACTCTATAATGCGTCGCCCAGTATCCTGAAAACCTTTTTTTATATGACGAAGGTTCTTTGTCTTTAACTTCTCCTGGAAATTGTTTTGGGGTATTTAAAACTAAAAAACCATCAACTATATGTTTATTGACTTCATCTCGATCAGAAGGAAAATACAAAGCGATTCTAACACCTGCAAAATCAATTATATCGTTATAAATTTCATCAACCGTTTGAAATTTTTTTGTTTTATTTCTTCCTTCAACTTTATTCTTTAGACTTTCTATTCTTTTTGCCCGATATGTTACAATGGCTCGTATGCCAGAAGCTTTAAGACTTGTCTCACATTGTTGTGCACATAATTTTGCAACTTCTAAATAATAGTCATACTCCTTCCTGTATCTTTCTATAAATTGATCAATAATAGTCATGCTTTACTCTTGTATATTTTGCTAAATGATGCTTTTGTAAGGTTTAATTAATTGGGTATACTTTAGAAAGCTAACGCATACATAAATCACTACCTCCATCTCACAGTATCCATCAATATGGACTTTTGTGTAAAGCTTGAACCGGAGAACTAAAAGAATCCATAGAATTCTGACCATCCATCAACATCTGATATCCATTTACCAATGGTTCCACCCCGATGACAAGGGAAAAGAACGGGCCGCTTGAAAATTTGGAAAGCGCCCATCATCCTCCCGCTTCGCATACTGATGCGGAAAGTTCCTGAAAAAATTTGTTTCTGAAGCAAAAAGGCGACGGGTGGGGGCGGCCTCTTGAAAAAATTCAAGCGCCCTTTTTCAGGAGCTCATGCTGGCCCGCTTCTGCGAACCCTCATGCTGCTCATACAGGGGAGCCAACAAAACCTGTTGGCGGGTGTTGACTGGGGAAAAGAAGAAGGGGTTATCCCTTTCGAGATAACCCCTTGAAGTCGTTGTGGTGGAGCTGGAGGGAATCGAACCCACGACCTCTTGAATGCCATTCAAGCGCTCTCCCAACTGAGCTACAGCCCCGCAGCGAGAAGCGAACCTACGCTAGACCCCGGGAAAGTCAAGCGGTATTTCCCGGAACGCTCACTTTTTTTCTCGCCCTTTTCTTCCAACCCTGTTTCCCGTACAAAACGCTCCAGACAGGACGCGCGTTTTCGCACCCTAAGGAGTCCGCCAACCGTGCTCGATCTGGCCAAACGTCTCGCCCTCAAATCCCTTTGGGTCGCCGGCATCTTCCTCGGTATCACGCTGATCAGCTTCGCGGTCATTCATCTGGCTCCGGGCTCGCCCACGGATATGCAGACCACCCTCAACCCTCTGGCCACGGCCGAAACCCGCGCCCGGCTCCAGAAACTCTACGGACTCGATCGGCCCCTGGCCGTCCAATATGTGGACTGGCTCGGCAAACTCGTTCGGTTCGACTTCGGCCAATCCCTGTCCGGCGACCATCGGCCCGTCTGGGACAAGATCCGCGAACGGCTGCCCCTGACCTTCTCCATGAACATCGCGTCGCTTTTCCTGACGCTGTGCATCGCCATCCCCATCGGGCTCCTGTCGGCCTACTGGCAGGGCGGCTTGTTCGACCGGGCGGCCACGGTCCTGGTGTTCATCGGCTTTGCCGTGCCCGGATTCTGGCTGGCCTTGCTGCTCATGTTGCTCTTCGGCATCCACTGGGCCGTATTGCCCATTTCCGGCCTGACCTCCATGGATTTCGCCAAGCTTTCGTTTTGGGGCAAGACCGTGGATCTGGCCCGCCACCTGGCCCTGCCCATTTTCATTTATACCTTTGGCTCGTTGGCCGGGCTCTCGCGCTTCATGCGCTCGTCCATGCTCGAAGTCCTGCGCCAGGACTACATCCTGACCGCCCGGGCCAAGGGCTTGCCCACGCGCACGGTCATCGGCAAGCACGCCTTGCGCAACGCCTTGCTCCCGGTCATCACTATTCTCGGGCTTTCCATCCCCGGGCTCATCGGCGGTTCGGTCATCATCGAATCCATTTTCGCCTTGCCCGGGCTCGGCCAGCTTTTTTACCAGTCGGTCATGGCGCGCGATTACCCGCTCATCATGGGCAACCTCGTGCTCGGGGCCGTGCTTACCCTGGCCGGCAACCTGCTGGCCGACGTGGGCTACGCTGTGGCCGATCCCCGCATCCGGCTCGGAAGGACGCGGCAGTGAAACGCTCGCTGTTTGCCCGCGCCACCCGCCACCTGCCCCGGCATGGCATGCTTTGGGCCGGGCTGGCCCTGGTCGGCTCCATTTCGCTGGCCGCGTTGCTGGCGCCGTTTCTCGTGCCGTTCAGCCCCACCGCCTTGGACGTCAACGCCATTCTCCAGCCGCCCGGCACGGTCCATCTGCTCGGCACCGACGCCTTGGGCCGCGACGTCTTGGCGCGGCTGCTCTACGGGGGCCGGGTCTCGCTGTGGGTCGGGTTCGTGGCCGTGGGGCTGTCCGTGGCCATCGGACTTTTTTTGGGGCTGTGTGCCGGTTATTTCGGCGGTTTGGTGGACGAGGGCATCATGCGCGGCGTGGATGTCATGCTGTGCTTCCCGTCGTTTTTCCTGATCCTGGCCGTCATCGCCTTTCTCACGCCCTCGCTCACCAACATCATGATCGTCATCGGGCTGACGTCCTGGATGGGCGTGGCTCGGCTCGTGCGGGCCGAGACACTGGCCTTGCGCGGCCGCGAATTCGTGCTCGCCGCCCGGGTGTCGGGCATGGGCGCGCCGGGCATTTTGTTTTACCACATCCTGCCCAATGCCGCCGCGCCGGTGC
>Ga0183095_11129_pt1 | contig 30566 bp, 25 predicted proteins | sample BioMet4_FD_130346 | JGI IMG/M metagenome (GOLD analysis project Ga0183095, IMG submission 130346) | Microbial communities from bioreactor (seeded with sewage sludge) at LBNL, California, USA - Biofuel metagenome 4 (v2) (version 3) | ecosystem: Engineered > Bioreactor > Anaerobic > Unclassified ...
CAATAACAGTAGTGAATAGGCCAATATCATGGAGCGAAAATAGAGAAAAATTAATTCGCGAATATGCGCAAATGCACTACAATAAAAACATTACGCGTATTATTCCCCAAGTCGTTATAGTTCATTGGACTGCATCAGAAGATTGTGATAGTGTTTATCAATATTTCTATAATGAAACTATGGAAGATGATGGTGGGGGAAGACTTAATGTAGCATCACATTTTCTAGTTGATAAAGATGGAACAATTTATGCATTAACACCTGAAAACGCATTAAACAGGCATGCAATAGGCTATAATTGGTGTGCTATAGGAATTGAGAACGTTGGTGGCAGCGAGGGTAAGGAAAACCTAACAGAAGCACAAGCAAAGGCCAATATTGATTTAATTAAATATTTGAAAAGCAAGTATTCGACCATAGGATATGTTTGGGGGCATTACCAGCAGAATGAAGCAAAAGCAAGTGGCTTGTTTATTGAAAATGTTCCCGATTATTATGCCGATAAAATTGATCCAGGAGAAAAGTTTATGCTACAATTAAAAGCAGGGTTGAAAAAAGAAAAATTGAGGTTTTATATTTAGGCATTGCAATTTTATGAATGGCGACACGCCAGAAAACTGTAAATGTTTTTGAATTTTTTTTTCGGTAGGTGTTAACTATCAAGCCGGTTAAATTAAATGGTTCTATGGGGATTTAACGCTGTCTCTTTTTTGAAAGAAATAATGGAAACAGCAATATATAGTAGCTGAATTGATTTTAATAGCGGATAAATACTACATTTTGTATCAAAAGCCACTTCTTAGACAATAAAATTTCTTTTAATACAATTTGTAAATTGGAGTTCCTGACTACCGTTGGGAACTCTTTTTCTTGTCTTGCAAACGAATGTTTGGTATAATGAGATAAATACTTAAATGGGAGGTCTCAATATGGCAGAAATATTAATCTACAATACTGAAGACGGACAAGCAAACATAAAACTATATGCCAATGATGGAACCGTCTGGCTCAATCAGACCCAGATAGCAGAATTGTTTGATACGACGAAACAAAATATCAGCTTACACATAAATAATATTTTTGCCGAAGGAGAATTAGAACAACTTTCAGTTGTCAAGGATTACTTGACAACTGCCAAGGATGGTAAAGAATATAATGTTGTTTATTACAACTTGGATGTGATATTAGCTATAGGCTTTCGCGTGCGTAGTAAGCGTGGCACACAATTCCGTAAATGGGCCAATAGCAGTCTTAAGAAATATTTGCAAAAAGGATATTTGTTAGATAAAGATAGATTGAAGAATCCAGATGGACGACCGGATTATTACGATGATTTGTTAGCTGATATTCGTGATATTCGTGCAAGTGAGAAACGATTCTACCAAAAAGTACGTGACTTGTTCGCATTATCTAGTGATTATGATTCCCAAGATAAGACTGTCTGGGATTTTTACGCCGAAGTACAGAACAAGCTGCTCTATGGTGTGACAGGTAAAACAGGGGAAGAATTAGTAATGGCTAGAGCTGATGCTGGCAAAGCGAACATGGCTTTAACATCATGGCAAGGAAAAATAGTTCGTAAAGCCGATGTGATTATTGCCAAAAATTATCTAACTTCCGATGAAATAGATTCCTTGAATCGTCTTGTATCTATCTTTTTGGAAAGTGCAGAATTTAGGGTTAAACAAAGGAAAATGTTAACAATGCAATTCTGGAGAAACAGCATAGATAAGCTATTGGATGACCATGATGTTCCCGTACTTAAAACAAAAGGGACCTATTCACGTGAACAGGCAAAAGAATTTGCAGAAAAGTCTTATCTTGAATTTAATAATCGACGTAAAAAATATGAGGCGCAACAAGCGCCTAAGGGACAAACTCAATATTATATTCTTCTTGATGAGGTGCAAAAAATAACAAATTGGGAAAAAGCAGTTAATTCTTTAAGGTTAAGAAAGAATTTCGATATATATATATTACCGAGTCCAATGCTTTTTTGCTAAACCCTGAAGTAACTACTTTATTGGCAGGACGCTATATAGAAATTAAAGTACAGCCACTATCCTTTAAGGAATATCTTTTGTTCAGACAACAGGAAAACATAGAGGTAAAAGAAGCTTTTGATCAATATATTACCTATGGCGGCATGCTAGGAGCTGTGCAATTTTTGTCCAAAGAAGAAAGCTTAAAAAAATATCTCTCCAGTATTTGTGACACCGTGTTGTACAGGGATGTTATACAAAAAAACAAAGTACGTGATCCCCACATACTGGAGGATGTATTACATTACGGAGCGGATAACGTGGGAAACATTTTATCCACGAAAAAAATAACGGATTATCTTAATAGCAATGGTAAAAAAGCAAGCTTTGAAACAGTGGACAAATATCTGCGCATGCTGGAGCAAGCCTATATTTTTACTCGTGCCAGACGGTTTGACATTAAAGGAAAAGCATGGTTTAAAACCAATGACAAATATTTTTTGGCTGATACAGGGCTGCGGAACCAGCTTATAGGCTTCAGGGGAAAAGATTATGGGCATTTATTGGAAAATATTGTTTTTAACGAATTGCAGTTGCGCAGTAATACAGTAGCTATTGGTAAATATAATGATTTAGAGGTAGATTTTGTGACCATAGATTTTGGGCAAAGAAAATATTATCAGGTTACAACAAGCATGTTAGATCCAAACGTTGCAAAAAGAGAACTGAAAGTACTGCAGGCTATTTCCGACGATTACCCTAAAATCATATTGACTCTGGATGAACATAACATAGGTGATTTCGAAGGCATCAAAGTGATTAATGTTATTAAATGGTTCAAGCAATGTAAAGTGAAGGCTCTTGCTTCTTAAGAAGTGAGGGCTTTTTTGTTTACAGTATGCCAATATATATGGTATCATAGTGGTATCAAATATGGTGATTGATAATCGAGGTGACTAATGACTAAATTAGAAAAAGATCTGAAGGCTTTATCCAATGGAAAAGACCTGCCATGGGATAAAGTGGTCAGAGTTCTTAATCGTTGCGGTATGCAAGTTCAAAATCCCGGGAGCGGTAGCCATTATAAAGTGTTTATAATAGGGAAGGCACCCTTGACCATACCGGTACATAAAGGAAAAATAAAAAAAGTTTACGCAAAAAAGATTGCGGAAATTATTGGTGAATATATAAGCAAGAACGACTAGCGGGAATTAATGGAGGATAAAATCATGAAAAAAACAAAAAAACTAGATTACTATATGAATTTAAACTATCCCCTGCAAATAACTAAAGTAGCAAAAGACGAGGGCGGAGGCTATTTGGCAGAAATACCTTTACTTAAAGGCTGCATGAGTGATGGAGAATCAACAGATGAGGCAATTGAAAACGTAACTGAAGCAAAAAAAGAGTGGCTGGAATATATGTTGGACAATGATTTGGAAATAACTGAACCAAAAACCGAAGATGAGTATAGCGGAAAATTTACTGTCAGAATTTCTAAATCCTTGCACCGTATTATAGCCGAGCAATCCAAGAGAGAAGGATTAAGTATTAACCAGTATGTAGCAAATTCTTTGGCATATATAGCAGGCACGAAAAGTATTTATCGTCACGGTTGAGAAAAAAACGAATTTTCATAAAAAGTAAATGGATAATTTTGTACAATTAGAGTTCCTGACTACCGTTGGGGACTCTTTTTATTGACCTATAACAGACCTAGAATAATTTTTCCCTCTTGACTTAAAGTTAGGTTTAACTGTTATATTAAACGTAAAGTCAGGAGGAAAATAAATGAGCAGATATAATATGTTAAAAAGAGGTTTTCTAGGTATCATGGTCTTGATCTTGTTAACAGGTTGCGGTAAACAAGCTACATCCACTGTGTCCGCCACAGCAGGAGAGGCCAAGAAAACAGGAAAAGTTTTAATCGCCTATTATTCTTATTCCAAAGATCATAATACCAAAGCTGTAGCAGAACAAATCAAGGGCTTTACTAGTGGAGACATTGTGGAAATCACACCTAAAACTCCATATTCCACAGATTATGATAAGACTGTTGAACAAGGCCATAAAGAGGTGCAGGAGGGTTTCCAACCGGAAATAACTACTAAAGTGGCTAACTGGGATCAGTATGACACGATTATTATTGGCTCTCCCATTTGGTGGTACCATGTGGCACCGCCTGTAAGCACTTTTATGCACAAAAATAATTTCCAAGGTAAAAATGTAGCTGTTTTTGTAACCCATGGTGGATACGGAGGAGGAGAAAGTGCTAAAGATCTGGAGCAGGGCTGTAAGGGTGCCAAGATATTAGGCGCTTATGCGGCACCGGGTGCTTCTGTACAAAAAGATAAACTTCAAGTGGAAGAATGGCTTAAGAAAATTGGTGTAAGTAAATAAGGAATCACTGAAAAGTTATAACCGATAAAAACTGGAGAAAAAATGAAAATTAAAGATGAGAAAGAATTTAATAAATTTAATGTTTTTGGTAAGGGAGAGCCAAATACGTCTTATGCAAAATATTTTGTAGGAAATTCCTTCTTGAATATTTTGACTAAGCCAGGTACAACGCCGATTTTTATGGCTAATGTCACGTTTGCTCCAGGCTGCCGTAATAATTGGCATATTCATCACGCTGCTAAAGGTGGCGGACAAATGCTGATCTGCACAGCAGGCAGCGGTTGGTATCAAGAAGCAGGCAAAGCACCTGTCAGCTTAGAACCGGGCATGGTTATCAATATTCCTACTGAGGTTAAACATTGGCACGGGGCTAAAGCAGACAGCTGGTTCAGTCACATATCTGTAGAAGTACCTGGTGAACAAACTTCTAATGAGTGGTTGGAACCTGTTTCTGACGAAGTTTACGCTAAACTTAAATGAGACAGCAAGAGGGGCAGACAATATCGTAAAGAAAAAAGACTACTATACATAGACCTTGACTTTAAGTTCACTTTAGGTAGTACAATATACTTAACAAAGTTAGTTTAGATGGGAAAGGAGTATCTACTCATGAAATACAGAAAACTGGGCAATACAGGGTTGTCTGTCAGCGAAATTGGCATGGGTTGCGAAGGTTTCGTGGATAATGAAGGAAAATTTATTAAGGCTTTATTAGACACAGCCTATGATAATGGCCTAAATTATTTTGATTTGTATCAGCCCAACCCGGAAACTCATAAAAAAATAGGCGTGGCCTTAAAAGGTCGACGCCATGATTTTATTATTCAATCCCATGTTTGTTCTATCTGGGAAAAAGGGCAATACCTACGAACTCGTGATATTAAGAAGGTTCGTCCTGCTTTCGAAGCTCAGCTACACAATTTGGCAACAGACTATCTAGATGTGGGCATGATTCATTATGTAGACGATATGAAAGATTGGGAGCTTATTAAGAATGGTCCCATTATGGCATATGTACAGGATTTGAAGCAACAAGGCACAATTAAGGCTGTGGGTATTAGCAGTCATAACCCTGTAGTGGGTTTGGCAGCAATCCGTAGCGGACTAATTGATGTACTCATGTTTAGCATTAATCCTTGCTATGATTTACAGCCCCCGTCTGAGAATGTGGAGGACATCTGGGCAGATGAGAGCTACGCTGGCAAATTGGTCAATATGAATCCGCTGAGAGAAGAGCTCTATGCACAGTGCCAAGCTCGTGGTGTAGGCATTACGGTAATGAAAGCCTTTGGGGGCGGTGATCTTTTGGATGCCAGCCTTTCTCCGGCAGGAAAAGCGTTAACTCCGGCCCAATGCATTAATTATTGCCTCACTAGGCCGGCGGTAAGCACGGTTTTAGTGGGTGCTCATACTATAGAACAACTAAAAACCAGTCTAGCCTACGAGAATGCCACAGACGAAGAACGTGATTATGCCACTGCTTTTGCCTCTTTTCCCAAAATTAGCTGGGAAGGTCACTGCATGTATTGCGGTCACTGCGCTCCTTGCCCCAAGGGTATCGACGTGGCCAATGTTACCAAGTTTTTAAATTTATGCAGAGCGCAAAAAATGGTCCCGGAAACAGTAAGAGAACATTACGCTCTTTTATCCCACCACGCTTCTGAATGCATTGCCTGTGGGGCCTGTGAAAAGCGCTGCCCCTTTAAAGTTCCGGTTATTGCCAATATGAAAGATGCTGTGAAAATTTTTGGCAAGTAGAGATGTAAATAAATATTCGAGACCATTACTTTTTATGAGTAATGGCCTTATTTTTCTTAATGTCCAAAACTTTTTTGGCAACATTGTCACATTTATAATAATTTTTCAGCTTGTATTCTAATCGTTCCGATACGGCAGTCATTTCCTCAATGCGTTTTTCCAGATTAGCTTTTTCTTCCAGCAAAATTTCCTGACGTGCTTTTCTGGTTTTGTCTCCTTCTTGAAAAAGACGCATATATTCGATTAATCCTTCTATGGAAACACCTGCGCTACGCATGCACTGGGCAAATTCCACGGCGGCGCAATCTTGCTCAGTATAATCACGAATGCCGCTTTTATTGCGGCTAACGGGAGGTATAATGCCGATCCTTTCGTAGTAACGCAAGGTAGCCGTGGAAATATTATATTTCTCGCTTACTTCCATAATTTTCATGGTATTCTCCTTTAGAACAAGCTTTTCAAACTCGCTCATTTTCCTACGTGCTAATTATTTTCATATATTGCCTTATACTTTGAAAACAATTTTAGTTGCACAGTAATTTTTCCTTTAAGCTTATTGTATAACTTAAAGTGCACTTTAAGTCAATAGAAGAAAAAAATAAGAAAACTTGACTTGTAGTTAACTTTAAGTTGTATGCTAAAAATAAGCAAAGAAAGTTTGCTAAATAAAAGAATTTCAGGAAAGGAAGTATGACCAATGAATATTTTGAGAAATAAACAAAGACTTGTAAAGCTACTAACTTTAGGCTTATTCTTAGCGCTGGGAACAGGCTGCGGAAGTACTAAAGCGGCAACTGGGAAAAGCGGTAATAGTGATCCAACGGAGCCTTTGGCTAAAATTAATAGTGTGCCAGTTGTTAACAAAACAATTCCTAGAGTTACAGATGGATTGCCTGTAGCTAAAACTGATAAAGTGGCCATTGTTTATTTTACTAGAGATTTAAGTGCTAAGGGTTTGGAAAAAATTTATAATCATGTTAATCAAGAAATGACCGGTAAAGTTGCTATAAAGCTGCATACGGGAGAAAAACACGGGCCTAATATTCTACCTAGAGATTGGGTCCAAATCTTACAAAAAACGATTCCTAATAGTACTATTGTAGAAACAAATACACTTTATAGAGGGGACCGTTATACAACAGAGGACCATAAAGATACTCTTAAAGTTAATGGCTGGACTTTTTGCCCTGTAGATATTATGGACGAACATGGCACTGCCACTATCCCGGTTAAAGATGGGCGGCATTTAAAAACCTTGTCTGTGGGTAAGAGTATGTTAAACTATGATTCTATGCTGGTTTTGACTCATTTTAAGGGTCATGCCATGGGCGGCTTTGGCGGCTCTATTAAAAATATTGCCATTGGTTGTGCTGATGGGAGAATAGGAAAGGCAGAAGTACATGGACAAAGTAATCCTGACGCTCCTTGGGATCAATGGCCGGCTAAGGAAAGGTTTATGGAAAACATGGTAGAATCTGCCAAAGCTACTTGCGATCACTTTGGTAAGCATATTACCTTTATTAATGTCTTACGCAATATGTCAGTGGATTGTGATTGCGCCGGGGTTACTGCGGCAAAACCGACTATTCCTGATATTGGTATTTTCGGGTCGGTAGATATTGAGGCGGTGGATCAGGCATCTATTGATGCCGTATTTACTCTGCCGGGAAATGATAATCATGACTTAAAAGAAAGAATCGAAAGCCGCCGAGGGCTACGGCAATTATCTTATGGCGAAGAAATGAAGTTGGGCAATCGGCATTATAAAATCGTAGATTTAGACAAAAACTAACTTTAACAGCAATGCCGCTGCTTTTGCACCTCTTCCCAAAATCAGAAAAATAAAAATAACTTTTGTATCAAAAGCTACTTCTTAGACAATAAATTTTCTTTTGATGACTTTATACGCCGCACACTCGTGACTTCAGTCGTGAGTTAGGCGTATTTTTTTATTTGACTTCGGCTTGTATTAATTTTGAACTATAGTAGCATTTAAAGGTGTATAATTAATATAAAATAACAATTACCTGCATATATGTATTACAAGGAAAAATCATTACTGGTGAGAAGAAGATATTTAGCTACAGGGGGTTATTATGCTTATTAACAGAACAAAGAAACTGATAGTTTTATCATTATTATTAGGTGGATTGTGGCAGATAAGTCCATTGCCGGCGCTGGCAGACCATGCTGACCCAACGTACGATGTAATAACTGTCTCCGGGACAGGCCGTGATGGTCAGTCTAAAGATATGTTTAATTTGTATTTTATGAAAGATTCTTCGCCTAGCGTCAAACCGGGAACTTTTCCTAAGTTTACACCGATTATCAAGCAATGCCTGACTGAATCAGCATCCTATTGGGCCGATATGCTGGCACCGGGCTCTGCCAATACCCAAGGCCTAGCACTAAAATTAACCACTTTAAAAAAAGAAAATGCATCTGGCGGACCAGATACATTTAAAGATACTGTCAATATTCCAGCAGAATATAGAAATGAAAATATTCCATTAAAAGCATTGCAGAACGATTTCCCATCAGGCTATAGCTCTGATGAAAATAATTTTGCCGGGGTATATGAATTAGGTTATTTAGGTACTCGTATTGACCCTACTAATAATTTTTCGGCCTGGTATATTAATTCCGCTACCCAAATACCCGATTCAGCCTCTTTCTTACAGGCAGATTTGGCAGGCTGCACTCGTCATGAATTTGGTCATATACTGGGAATTGTTGCGAGTACTATTTCACCAAATTTAGGATTTACTTATAATTTTGTTACGACCAAGCTTAACCCCTATACCAATTTATTGCGCGATGCCTATGGTAACAAACCTCAGACGGGGATGGAAGTTATTGCTAAAGAAAATCAAATACCTGCGGGGGCTAAGCACGAAGATTATTTTATTTTGGGTGCTACTTCCGGAAATTTTAGCGGCAAAGCTTACATTACAGGAGAAAACATTGATATAGTCCGTAACGGCGCTACCTTCCTTGATTCACCCGGTATACCGGTTGTCGGTCAGGATTTATCCAAAGTTGATTTATCTCACCTCCAATTAAGGGGCAATCTTATGAGTCATGAGCGTTACTGCAATTATTCTACATTTATGGAGATAGAGTTGGCCGTTTTGCAGGATATGGGCTATAGGCTGGATAGACGGAATTATTTCGGTTATTCTATCTATAATGACGGCATGACCTTAACAAATACTAACCCCTATTACGCTCGCAATACTGAGGGTACAGACTATATCGCTGGTACATATAACACGACCAGATTAGGTCTGGGCTTACATATCTACGGTTCTAATAATACAGTGACGCAGGCAGCGGATATTCTGAGCATCGGGACAGGCGCTATCGGTGTCCGCATGGATGGTTGTGGCAATAGCTTAACCGTGCAAGAAGGAACTCGCGTCCATGCCAACGGCACAGACGGTACCGGCATTTGGGTAGCTTATGGCAGCGCCCAGCAGGTTAATTTAGACGGGGAGGTCCTTGCTCTAGGCAACAAAGGCATCGGGGCACGGTTTGATTTTGGCAGCAGCTCCAATGGCTCAAAAGATGAATATCGCGGTTCTTATATGCTTTGGCACGAAAGCACGACTATCGATGATCCAGTAGTATACCCAACTAATCCCAAAGTAGAATTAGCAGGACCACAAGTTACAGATTTTAATATTAATGGTACCTTAGCCGGGACCAAAAATGCCATTTATATCGGCTCTAATGCCTTAGTAAGCAAGATTAATGTCAATACCGGTGCTAAACTTCAAGGCGCTATTACAAGCGATTGGATGAGCCAGACTATGATAGATGCCTGGGCTCCTTCCTTTGCCATAGATAGAGAAAAAAATGATTTGCGTCTTACCTTTAGCGGCGATACAGAAACATTGGCTACTAACCTCAACTTCCAGGGTAATGACCTAACCTATGCCGGTAATGTATCCGGTGCCAATAACATGAGGTTTAATGTGCTCTCCGGTGACCTGAAGTATAGCGGCATCGCTGACGTGATTAAAGCCACAGTAGCATCAGGTGCTACTCTGGCGGTCAACGGTACTTTTAATTTAAACAAAGATGCCAAAACGATGGCCCTCTATGATGCAACAACAGGCGCCGTCAATGATGCCGGTGTGGCCTTTACCGGAGCAGGAACTTTCTTGAACCAAGGGACGATTATTCCCATGGCAACAAGCAATATAGCTAATGATAGTTTTACCATTAATGGTAATTTTGTGAACCAAGGCAAGATTGGTCTGGCCGTGGACAAGCAAGGCAGCAGAACCATTGCTGTCTCCGGTACAGCTGAGTTATCCGCAGAGAGCCAGGTAGTGGCAGTAGCCGGTTCTTCTTATCTGCCCACTACCTATAATCTGATAACCGCTGGGACTGTCACTAGCAACATGGCAGACAATCAGGCTTTTACGGGCATGCTTTCTCTGGACAGTGCTGTCAGTGGCGACAATAGTACATTACTGGTTACCTTGAATAAAGCTAATAATATGGGCAGTCTTAACAGCCAAGAAACCGAGACCTATAATGCCATGAACGCCATGGTGGATGTTTTGCCGACAGGAGAGAAGAATTCTATGAGCACTTTGTATGCTCTGCCACCCTCCCAGGCAAAAATCGCCCTCAATCAAATCAAAGGCAACAATATTACAGCGCTGCCCTATGTCACAGCACGGCAGAACTGGATAGGCGGCAGCGTAGAAAAAGCTGTAGCTAGTCAGACAGTCCCACATACCAACGAGGAAAAAGGCCGTTACCGGATCTGGGCAGACTATAGCCATATGTGGGACAATCCGCTGGGCTTCACTGGCAAACAGAATAATATGGTGCTAGGTGCCGATAAAGAATACAGACCCGGCAGCCGTTTAGGTTTCTACACCGGTTATGGCCAAAGCAATTATACTGGCGATAATACGCGGTTGGATGACCGTGATTTCCGTCTGGGCCTCTATCACTGGCAGCAGAATGGTCAGTGGGACTACCTGACGCAGTTAAATTACGGCCGTCAAAACACCGATACTACCCGTTACTTGAATGCTTTAGACCTGAAGGCTGAAGGGGGCACCAAGAGCGACGTCCTCTTCTTGGGACTTAAGGCGCGCAAGAATACTAAGAGGATGGGTCAATGGAACTGCAATCCTTACTTCACCGGGGACATTACTTTCTACAGCCAGAAATCTTATCAGGAGCATGGTGCTGGTCCCTACAATCATCAGGTAGACCATATGTCAGCTGTCTACACCACCCTGGGAGCAGGGGTGGAGGTCGAACGCAGCTTGAGTAATATTTCCTGGGGAGGCAAGCTGGGCTATAGACGGGTACTCAGCGGCAATAATCCAGATCTTACCTATAACTACGCCGGTCTGCCAGGAAAGAGCTACTACGAAGACAACGAGGACATTGGCAAGGATTATCTGGTAGCCGGAGTGAAATTGGACTACCATATGAGTAAACAAAGCTTCTTGCAACTGTCCGCCGATTGGCAGCACGCTATAGGACATACAGTGAAAGCACTGGGACTTAATTATACCTATAAGTTCTAAGGGAGCAGAAATACCGGAGTTTCAACTAAACAAAAATAAGGCCATTGCCTTTATTGGTAATGGTCTTATTTTTATCTTTGGCGCTGTGTATTGATTTTTTTGTTTAAAACTATTGACTTAGAGTTAACTCTAAATGCTATATTGCGATTAAGCAAGATAGGTTAGCTTAATGGGGCAGGAGTATTATAGGGAAAGGTTCCTGTCAGCCTATTCCAGAGCAAATTCGGCCGCACTGGTGGCATGAATAATTGTAGTATCAAAGGCAGGCAATACAGAATCTTTCTGCTGAATGAGCAGTCCTATTTCGGTACAGCCTAAAATAACACCTTGCGCCCCTTGGTTTTTCAAAGCTTGTATGATAGCAGCGAATTTTTTCCGAGAAGTGTCTTTAATTATTCCAAGGCAAAGTTCATTGAATATAATGTCATTAACAATATCTATATTTTCTTTGTCCGGAATAATTACATCTATGCCTTGTTTAATTAACCGTTCTTTATAGAAAGCTTCTTCCATGGTGTATTTTGTGCCAAGAAGACCAACTTTGTTAATCTTGGCTTTTTTAAGCTGGCAGATGGTAGTATCGGCAATATGCAAAATAGGAATAGATATTTCTTTTTGCATTTGCGGTGCAATTTTATGCATCGTATTGGTACAGATAACAATACAATCAGCACCGGCTAATTCCAGGTTTTTGGCTACGGCAGTTAAAATGTTTGCGGCTTGGTCCCAATGGCCGGAAGATTGACATTTTTCTATTTCGTCAAAATCAACACTGTAAAGAAGAATCTTAGCAGAATGTAATCCTCCTAGTTTTTTCTTTATTGTTTCATTAATAATTTGATAATATGTTATGGTGCTTTCCCAACTCATTCCGCCTATTAACCCTATAGTTTTCATCTTTTTTATCCTTTCGTGAAGCATATTTGGTAATTCATGCTATTAGTGTAGCATTGTGCATAAATGAAAACAATGTTAAAATTGTACTGATGACAATTTTATTATGAGGGAGACGGCCATATGCCTATTAATTCTTTTGATGATTATCCCATGAGTTTTCGGCCAAGAATAAAAGACAAAAGTCAGCCAATTTATTTGCAATTGGTTAAACAGCTTAGGGAAGCAATTATTGTCGGTTCTCTAAAACTGGGTGATAAATTGCCCCCTCAGCGGGAGTTAGCTGATTATCTGGACATACATTTAAGTACCGTAACCAGAGCTTATAAAATATGTGAGGAAAAAGGGCTTATTTGTGCTAAGACCGGTCAAGGAACCTTTATTTCTTCTGATGTTGAGGCAAGCAATATACTTTTATATCCTGAAACGAATAATTTTGCCAAGCTAGGGACTATCATTCCGCCCTATAACGGCAATGAAAAACTTGTAGAGTTTATAAAAGACATTATGAATCAACCGGATATTGCTAAATTTTTAGAATACGGGTCCCCCAATGGCACATTAACTCAAAGAAAAAATATTGCCCATTGGATGGAAACCATTGGGATTGCAGCTTCGGAAGAACAGATCTGTTTTGCCACAGGTGGGCAAAATGCTCTTTGTGCTGCGCTATTTGGACTATTCAAAGCAGGGGATAGAATCGGTGCCAACTCATTAAGTTTTCCCGGATTAAAGGCAATCTGCAAAATGTTTGGGGTTCAGTTAGTTCCTTTACCTGAGGTACAAGGACAGCTGGATTGTACACATCTTGAAGCCTTTTGTCGCCAAGAAAATATTAAGGGATTATATTTCATTCCGGATCAACACAATCCTACTACATATACTATGACAACAAGTGAGCGCAAATGTATAGGCGATATTGCAAAGAAACTGGATTTAATAATTCTGGAAGATGCTATTAATCGCATGTATAGCCAGTCAGGCAGACCATCTCTGTATTCTTTTGCCCCGCATAATACAATTTATATATTTAGCACTTCAAAATTTTTAAGCCCCGGGTTACGAGTTGCATTTTTAATTAGTCCTATGAAATACTATAGGGAGATATCTGCATCGCTATATAATATGAATCTCCTTGTTAGTCCCCTTAATCTTGAAATTGTTAATCGTATATTTACAACAGAGCTGTTGGGCGAAATTATTGAGGAGAAAAAAGCTGAACTTGTTGCCCGTGCCGGGATTGTATCTAGGTGTTTTACGGGAAAAAATATTAGAGGTGAAAAGACCTGCAGTTTCAGGTGGTTAATGTTACCGAAAAACATTTCGGGGCAGGACTTTGAGAAAACAGCACAAAAATCTAATGTGCAAGTTTTTGCGGCGGAGCGTTTTGTAATTGGTAATGCCAAGCCTCTTAATGCTGTAAGACTATGCGTTTCTGCACCCCAAACAAGACAAGAACTGCAAAAAGGGTTAATTGCAATTAAAGAATTACTGCAGGACATTAGGATGAAATCTTAAAAGAAAAGGCCAAGGAGTAGAGGAAACGCATGGTAAAATATATTGTGAAACGATTATTACAACTTATACCGGTCATTCTGGCAATTACTTTTCTGTCTTTCGCACTTTTGCGTTTGGCAGGAGGTGATGCTGTTACCTATTTTTACGAAAGAAGGGGCACAGCTGTCAGTCAGGAAGTTATTGACAAAGGCAAAGCTCTTTATGGACTGGACCAGCCTTTCTTAGTCCAATACGGCAATTGGTTAAAGAAAATGGTGTCAGGTGACATGGGCATAAGTTATGTATCCCAAAAGCCCGTTTTTTCAACTTTCCTAGAGAAACTGCCGGCTACGATTTTACTGACGGCAAGTTCTATTATGCTTACCTTGTTAATTGCTTTGCCTCTTGGCATATATTCTGCTCTCAAGCAAAACAGCAAATGGGATTATCTGATTCGTACTTTTACTTTTTTGGGAAATTCTTTGCCTAATTTTTTTGTGGCCATGGTTCTTTTGTATTTTTTAGCTATTAAATTAGCCCTGCTACCGGTTATTTCCGGCGGTGTAACGTTAAAGGGTCTGATTTTGCCGACCTTGACTTTGACTATATCCATGGGTGCAAAATATACCAGACAGGTTCGTGCTATTGTATTGGAAGAAGTGCAAAAAGATTATGTAGTGGGAGCAAAAGCCAGAGGAGTGAGATTTCCGGTTATTATGATCCGAAGCGTCCTGCGTTCCTCCCTCTTTGCACTTATTACTCTCTTGGCATTGTCCATTGGCAGTTTGCTGGGCGGCACGGCGATTGTAGAGAGTATTTTTATGTGGGACGGAGTGGGCAAGCTGGTGGTAGATGCCATTATCATGAGGGATTATCCCATTATTCAAGCTTACGTGGTCTGGATGTCCATTATTTATGCTTTCGTGAATTTACTTACGGATATTGTTTACCATCTTCTTGATCCAAGAGTGGGCTTGGAGGAGGTGGGAAACATATGACAGGTAATATTAAACTACGAAAAAAACTAATCTTGCTGATCACTTTGGCTGTAGCTATTATCCTGATTTGCTTTTTTGCTCCCAAGTTGTGTCCCTTTGATCCCTATGCTCAGGATTTGGCTAAAGCCATGCAGTCACCCAATTGGCATAATTTATTGGGAACAGACCGTTATGGACGGGATATATTGAGCAGGATAATTGTGGGAAGCAGGGCCAGCGTTTTTTCTGCTTTTCTTTTGGTTACGGTTATTACGATTTTTGGTTCTTTTATGGGAGTTGTTTGCGGCTGGCAGGGTGGAAAAACAGATGCAGTCATTATGCGCATTTCGGATGTATTCCTGGCTTTTCCCGGTTTGGTTTTTGCCTTAGCGGTTATCGGCGTATTAGGTGGGGGAATGTCTAATGCCATTATTGCTTTAGGTGTCATCAGTTGGCCTAAATACGCAAGATTGGCCAGAAGTTTAACCTTATCTACAAAGAACGCTCCTTATATTGCAGCGGCAAGATTATCCGGGAGTAACAATAGACAAATAATTTATCGGCATATTTTGCCTAATATCAGCGGGCCATTGGTGGTAACGGGAGTTTTGGACATAGGTACCATGATGATGGAATTAGCCGGGTTATCTTTTCTGGGACTAGGGGCACAGCCACCTTTGGCAGAATGGGGCAGCATGATGAGCGAAGGAAGAAGTATGCTGCAAACAACACCATGGGTAGTGCTTTCACCTGGTTTGGCGATTTTTCTTACAGTTTTTGTCTTTAATTTGTTGGGGGACACAGTAAGGGATTATCTAGATCCCAAGGAACGACATAAAATAAGTATTTCCAAAGGAGAACAGGTTATATGCAAAAGAAAAAAATCCTGGCGGGGCTAAGTGCTCTTGCCTTAATGGCTATCCTGGCAGTCGGGTGCGGTTCATCTGCTAAGCAAGCTAGTCCGGCCGGGGAGAAAAAGTTTGTATATGGTACCACCGGATATGGAGTGGATATGGGGGATGAAGGATTAAATCCTCATAAGAGTTATTCCGGCTGGAGCTGTGTCCGTTATGGAGTGGGGGAAACCTTGTTTAAATTCAGTGACACCATGGAACCGGTGCCTTGGCTGGCTACGGCCTATAAATTTACGAATCCTAATACAGTGGTAATTACTCTTAGAGATAATGTTACCTTTTCCAGTGGTCGTAAGCTGGATGGAGCCGCTGTTAAAGAGTGTCTGGAGCATTTATTAAAGGTTCATGACCGAGCTCCCCTGGACACGAAGATTGACAAGATAACTGCTCAAGGACAAACCGTCACCATTCATACCAAAGAACCTACTCCTGCTCTTATTAACTATTTATGTGACCCTTATGGAGCTATTATTGATATGCAGGCAGGCATTAAAGCTGATTCCAACGTGGCGGGAACGGGGCCTTATATTGCTTCTGCTGTTTCCGATACAGAAATAACTTTGCATAAAAACCCCAATTACTGGGGTAAAATAAAGCCCAAAATAGACACTATTGTAGTAAAAGCTATGACCAATGGTGATACCATGACCATGGCATTGCAAAGCGGGGAACTGGATGCAACCTATGGTCTGCCTTATGCCAGCTATAAATTATTCGAAAACAAGAAAGAATATAACATTAGTTCCATTGCAACGAGCCGTACTTTCTTTGCCCAAATGAATTATCATTCTTCCCTTATGCAGGATAAAGCAGTAAGAGAGGCCATCGCTTTGGGCATTAATAAAGAGGCTTTTGTCAAAGTATTGCTTAATGGTCATGGAACACCGGCAGTAGGCCCTTTCCCGGATAGTTTTAAATTTGGCGGCAAAATGGTTCATGGTCTTCAGTATAATCCGGCTGAAGCCAAGAAAATTTTGGCAGCAGCCGGTTGGCAAGACACCAACGGAGATGGTTATGTAGACAAAAATGGTGAAAATCTTACCATTCGCTGGCTTACCTATCCGGGTCGTATGGAACTTCCTATTCTGGCAGAAGCAGCACAGGCAACCCTAAAAGATATTGGCATCAAAGTTGAAGTCAACAGCAATGCCAATCATTTAAAGGAAATAAAAAAAGGTACATTTGATGTTTATGCCAGCGCCATGGTAACAGCGCCTACCGGAGATCCGGAGTATTTCTTTACTACTTGCTGTTTAGCTGCTTCTGCGAAGAATCGGGGCTTTTACCATAATGACAATTTAGAAAAATTGGCTCAAGAGCTCCATATAACTTTTGACAGAGATAAGCGCGGGCAATTGGTTGCCCAAATGCAGCAGATTCTTTTGGATGACAGGGGTTATTTGTTTGCTTCCCATTTACAAATGAGCTTGGTGGCGAAAAGTAAGGTTAAAGGCTTAGTTGCACATCCTTGTGACTATTACGAAATAACCTCTGATTTGGATGTATAAAACTAAGAAAGGAGCTGAATATTGTGCCGCTCTTAAGCATAAGGAATCTTAAAATCAATTATGGACCAAAAGAAGTATTGCATAATATCAGCTTCGCTCTGGAACCGGGTGAAATTCTAGGATTAATCGGAGAAAGCGGCAGTGGTAAAAGCACCCTGCTGCGGGCTATTATAGGCGAACTGAGTTCAAGCGGTGCCATAACAGATGGCACCATGGAATATAAAAACCGGGACTTAATAAATATTTCGGAAGAAGAATTGCGACGTTTATTGGGTCCGGAAATCAGTATCTTGTTCCAAGATTCCAAGAATGCCATGTGCCAGATCCGCAAGATTAGAGATTTGCTGTATGAGGCTATGAATGCTCATCTTACCATCAGTTTTACCGATGCCATGAACCGGGCAAAAAGACTTATGGTAAAAATCGGTTTGACGGATACAGACAGAATTTTGCACAGCTATCCTTTTGAATTATCAGGAGGCATGAATCAAAGAGTTGGTTTAGTAATGGCCATGCTCTTGCAGCCATCCTTGTTATTGGCCGATGAACCGACTAGTGCCTTGGATGTTACCCTGCAAAAACAGGTAATTAAGGAAATACAATTAATGCAGCAAACCTATCATATGGCAGTAATCTTTGCTACCCATAACATAGCTTTGGCCCGGCAGATTACAGATAAGATATTAGTGTTAAAAGACGGAGAACTTATTGAACAGGGTAATACCAAAGATGTTTTGCGAAATCCGCAAAGGGCATATACTAAAGACCTAATAGAGGCAGTACCACACTTAAGGAGAGCAAATGACTGATTATATTTTGCAGACAGAACATATATATAAATATTTCTCCGGGAAGAGGGGAAAGTTTTCTGCTTTGGAAGATATAAACATAGCTTTGTCCAAGGGAGAGTGTTTGGGCATAGTGGGAGAGTCAGGCAGCGGCAAGAGCACCCTGGCCCGTATTGTCTGCTGTCTGGAGGAACCATCAGAAGGGAAACTTTTTCTGGAGAACAATGATATAACTAATTTGACAGCCAAAGAACAAAGGAAGATTTATCAAAAAATCCAAATGGTTTTTCAAAACCCGACGGATTCTTTTGACCCGCGCTGCACTTTGCATGCCGGAATAAGTGAAGGACTAAAAAATTTAGGCAGGACCCAAAAAGAGATCCTGCCTAAAATTGAAGCACTTATGGATAAATGCGGATTACCGGCTGAATTGGGAAAACGCTACCCTTACGAAGTAAGCGGCGGACAATGCCAGAGAGCTGCCCTGGTGCGAGCTTTGGCCATGGAGCCGGAAATACTGGTCTGCGACGAAATCACCAGTAATTTAGATGTTAGTGTACAAAAACAACTTATGGAATTTTTGCAAGAACTTAAAAAAACAGACAAAATGTCTTTCCTTTTTATCTGTCATGATTTAGCTTTAGTACAACAATTTTGTGACAGAGTAGTTATTATGCAAAAAGGAAAGATAGTAGAGGCAGGAGCAACAGAAAAAATCATAAGCATGCCAGAGACAGAGTATACCAAACTCCTTATGGATGCAGCTTTTTAGTAAAGAATTTTTTATTTTGCAAACTTTAAGTTGCCAGGCAGCCTTTTCATTACATAAGAATGAACTCCGCCATTAAGCTCAGGGGTAGCCGGTGCCACGCAAGCATAATTATTGACATAAATCAAAAGCATATAATCAGCCGGTTTGCAGCGGACGCTGAATTGTGCTTCGCTATTGGTATGACCATTGCCATAATAGCCACCATGGAAGACATTTCCCTCTAAATAAGAATTCTTGGGGGTAATATATACTTCCGTATACTCAGGTACTTTCATACCTGGTTTATCATCAAAGCGCACGGTACCTTTAATGGTATATTTGCTATTGGCATCAAAACCCACAGGACTGTTAAGAGTTACCTCAATTTTGGTGGGATGATCCGCCAGACCCGGTGCATTTACTTGGGTAGATGAGGAACCGCTACTGCTACTGCCGCTGTTAGAGCCGCCACCACTCGGCAGATTAATTGTGATGCCGCCCAAACTAAAAGCTTCACTGACTGCCAAGGGAATCGTTAACATCACTAATAACGCAATACTAAGCATTTTTTTCATAATAAAACCTCCTCGTCCTATTTTTCTTATCTTAATTATACAAAAAAATATTTCAAATTGTACTGAGGTACGCCTCAGTATCTAAAAAGCAAAAGTGAATAGCTTTTATTAAATTATGGTAATTTTATGGAAAGAAAATTTGACAAGTGTAGTAAAAAGGTTTATTATAACATTCATAAAAATTACACATTTTTAACTTAAGCAAAGCTGCTTTTGAAAAGATTCTTTTCAAGAGCAGTTTTTTTATTTGCTAATAAAGCTATTGCTTTATTATATATAAGACACTACCAGACAAATGAGGGGGAGTATTTTATGAAGAAAACAAGAGGATTGACCAAATGGACAGGTATTTTGCTTTTGACAATTTTAGTAGTCTTTAGTTTAATGACCGGTTGCGGCAAGAAAGAAACAGTACCCAAGGCTGCCGGTGCCCCGGCTAAATCCAAGGCAAGCAGCATTGAGCAAATTAAAAAGAAAGGCAAACTGGTTCTGGCCACAGGCAACTATCGTCCCTTTGAATATCATGACGAAAAAACCAATAAAACCGTAGGCTATGACATTGATTTGGCAGAAGCTATAGCGAAAAAACTTGGGGTTCCCCTAGAAGTAAAGGATATGCAATTTACCAGCTTAATTCCTTCTTTGCAAAATGGTCAAGTTGATATAGTTATTGCAGCTATGTATATTACGGATGCAAGAAAACAGGCCGTTGATTTTGCTAAGCCTTATATGAAAACAGGTATGGTTCTGGCAGTTAATGCCGGTAATACAGATATTAAGAGCACGAAGGATCTGAACGGCAAGACCGTGGGAGTTAAGACCGGTGCAACCAGCGAGAAAGTAGCACAGGATTTGAAAAAACAGGGTATTAATATGACAATCAAGAGCTATAAAGAAACCGTGGATTATCTAATGGATATGGAAAACGGCAGAACGGATGCTTCCATTAATGATCTTCTTAACCAGTTGGAATATGACAAGACCCATCCCAATGTTAAAATTGTAGGAGAACCTTTCACCAAGGCGGAGCTTGGCATAGCTGTTAAGAAAGGCAGCAATGACCTTGTAGATTTAATTAACGGTGTGTTGGCTGAAATGGACAAGAATGGTGAAAGCAAAAAGCTATATGACAAATGGTTAATCGGTAAAAAATAACAACCTGGAAAGGAAGTAGAACCATGCAGCTAGATTATTCCGTGATTTTGGACAAGCTTCCTTTGTTTCTTGATGGATGTTTTGTTACTTTGGAAATATCGTTTTTTGCTTTATTATTGGGAATGATGTTTGGTATTATTGGTGCCTTGTGCAGGATTGCCAATAATCGTTTTCTCAACAGTATAGCGTTTTTCTACGTGTGGATTATCCGTGGCACACCTGTGATGGTGCAGTTGTTTATCCTCTATTTTGGCTTGCCCCAGTTGGGCATTAAGCTGTCCAGCATGACGGCGGGGGTATTGGGGCTGGCTGTTAATACAGGCGCTTATATTGCGGAAATCATTCGGGCCGGCATTCAGGCAGTGGACAAAGGACAGTTTGAGGCGGCGCTGTCTTTAGGTATGAAATACCCTAAAGTTATGGTGCGCATTATAGGTCCTCAGGCTGTGAAATTCTGTATTCCGCCTCTGGTCAGCCAATTTATCATGACATTAAAGAATTCATCCATTGCTTCTCTAGTGACTATTACAGAATTACTGCGTACAGGGGAACAATTGATTTATACCACTTTTCGCAGCTTTGAAGTTTATACGGTGGTGGCCGTGCTCTACCTGATTATGAATTCTTTCTTTATGATTATGGCCAGCAAATTGGAAAAGAGGATGGAACGGACATGAAAAACATTGTAGAAATGCAAGGGGTTTTTAAATCTTTTGGTCCCGTAGAAGTCTTAAAGGATTTCAACTTGCAGCTGGTGGAGGGCGAAAAGGTAGTTATTATCGGGCCTAGCGGCTCAGGCAAAAGCACTGTTTTAAGGTGTATAAACAAACTGGAATCAATACAGTCAGGAAAAATAGTTTTCGAGGGAACGCCCATTACTACCCATACAGACTTAAGCACTTTGCGTACAAAAATTGGCATGGTATTTCAAAAGTTTAATTTGTTTCCGCATATGACGGTTTTAGAAAATGTTATTGAGGCTCCCATGTCTGTGAAGGGGATTAAACATAGTGAGGCTGAGCAAGAAGCTTTAGTATTATTGGACAGAGTAGGACTGGCCGACAAGAAGGACAGCTATCCGAAAGAATTGTCCGGGGGCCAGCAGCAAAGAGTGGCTATTGCCAGAGCTCTGGCCATGCGTCCCCAAATTATGCTTTTTGACGAACCAACCTCAGCTCTGGACCCGGAGTTGGTAGGAGAAGTTCTGCTGGTAATGAAAAAACTGGCAGAAGATGGTTTGACTATGGTTGTGGTAACTCATGAAATGGGTTTTGCCAGAGAAGTAGCCGACCGGGTGATTTTTATGGATCAGGGGGTTATTGTGGAGCAGGGTGACCCGGAACAAATCTTCCAGCATCCTATGCAGCTAAGAACTCAGAATTTCCTGAGCCGTATTAGACATTAATTTTCACAAACCCGGTTACTCCATAGTAACCGGGTTTTTAATAAATGAGAGGTGATAAAGAATGTTAAATGCAGAAAGACAGCAGGAGGTCATTACTCTTTGCCAGCATCTGGTTCAATGTAAAAGCTATTCAGGGGAAGAGGGCAGTGTGGCTGAGGTGCTGAAGAATTATTTTCAAAGCCATGGTTTTGATGCAGTCAGCGTAGATAACTACGGTAACTGCCTAGGATATATGCAAGGCACCGGGCCGGGCCCTACGATTTTATTGGATGGTCATATGGATACAGTACCTGTTACAGAGCCGGAAAGCTGGGATTATCCTCCTTTTGGGGCAGAAATTCATGATGGGAAAATTCATGGTAGAGGCACTTCCGATATGAAAGGAGCTTTAGCGGCTATGTGCTGCAGTGTGGCCAATTTTGCAATAGACAACAAAAAGAATTTTGCCGGTAATATTTATGTAGCCGGAGTTGTACATGAAGAATGTTTTGAAGGAGTGGCAGCCAGGAGTATTAGTAAGCTGGTTAAACCAGATTATGTAATTATTGGGGAAGCATCAGGCCTAAATATTAAAATAGGGCAAAGAGGTAGGGCGGAAGTGAAACTAGAGGTTTTTGGCAAACCGGCTCATTCAGCTAATCCGGAAAAAGGTATTAATGCAGTCTATAAAATATGTAAGCTGGTAGAAGCTATAAGAAAGTTGCCTGTAACCAGGGATCCTTTCCTGGGGGAAGGCATTTTGGAATTGACAGATATTAAATCCAGTCCCTATCCGGGGGCTTCCGTAGTGCCGGAATATTGTATGGCTACTTATGATAGAAGACTGTTAACCGGGGAAAGCAAGAAAAGCGTATTGGCCCCTTTGGAAAAGCTGGTGGCTCAACTGAGTGCGGAGGATAGTAAGCTACAGGCTAAAGTCAGCTATGCCCAAGGGGCGGAGAACTGCTATACCGGTCATAAAATTCAAGGGGAACGGTTTTTCCCCGGCTGGGTATTCCCCAAGGATGCTCTTTTTGTGGAGGCTGCAGTTCGAGAACTGGAGGAGAAAGGCTATACTCCTACCATTACCAAATATAATTTCTGTACTAATGGCAGTCACTATGCCGGCGAAGCCGGGATAAAAACCATAGGACTTGGTCCGTCGCGGGAAAATCTGGCACATACCAAAAATGAATATATAGAGATAGAAGAATTGACCAAGGCGGCAGACTGCTACTATGGTGTTTTGCAAGCCTGGACGAAGTTAAAGGAGTAAAAATATGCAAACTTTGCTCAAGGGAGGACTAGTGGTAGATGGTAGCGGCAAGCCGGGTTATAAGGCTGATGTGCTTTTGGAAGATAATAAAATCGCTGCTATTGGCACCATTGCAACAGGTACGAATGTACAGATATTGGACGTAGGGGGACTAGTGGTGGCACCTGGCTTTATTGATACCCATAGCCATAGTGATTTAGAGGTCCTTCTCCAGCCGGAAGTTCTGCCTAAGATTATGCAGGGTATTACTACTGAAATTTTGGGACAGGATGGGATATCTATGGCACCATTGCCTAAGGAGTATATCGGTACATGGCGCAAAAATTTAGCGGGTTTAGACGGCAATAGCGATAAGATTGACTGGGAATATGAAACTACGGATAACTATTTACATATGATTGAAACTGTAAAACCCGGCCTAAACGAATGTTACTTGGTGCCTCATGGCAACGTGCGTATGGAGGCTATGGGGTTAGATGATAGGCCGGCCACAGAGGAAGAGATACGGCGTATGCAGGCTATTGTGCGGAGAGAGATGGAGTCAGGGGCATGGGGACTTTCGACCGGACTTATTTATACCCCCTGTTCTTATGGCAATAGCCGGGAAATCATTGCTATGTGCAAGGTAGTAGCCGAATATGATGGCTGTTTTGTTGTACATCAGCGCAGTGAGGCAGACAGTATTCTGTCTTCTATGGAAGAAGTTATTAATATAGGGCGTCAATCGGGAGTAAAAATCCATTGGTCCCATTTTAAGGTCTGTGGTCGGAAAAATTGGCATAAAGCCGGTCAGGTTGTGGAGATGTTGGAAAATGCCCGGGAAGAGGGCATCAGAGTATCTTTTGATCAATATCCCTATATAGCAGGCAGTACTATGCTGGGTGTTATTTTACCACCTTGGGTGGAAAATGGCGGCACAGATAGGGCTCTTGCTAGATTAAGCAATCCATTTTTGAGAGAAAAAATGATTTTTGACATAGAACATGGTTTGCCGGGTTGGGATAATTTTGTGGAATTTGCAGGATTGGATGGGATTTATGTAACGTCTGTTCAAACACCTGCTGATGAGGATGCAGTAGGACTAAGCCTGATGGAACTAGGTAAGCTGCGTGGTAAAGAGACCTATCAAGCTACCTTTGATTTGCTGGAACAGGAAGAAAACGCTGTGGGTATGGTGGACTTTTACGGTAGTGAGTCTAACGTTAAACAATTTATGCAACTGCCGGAAATGAATGTCTGTACGGATGGAATCCTTTGTCCCGGGAAACCCCATCCACGTTTATACAGCGCTTTTCCTCGTATCCTAGGCAAGTATGTTAGGGAGGAAAAAACTCTGACCTTGGAAGAAGCAGTGTATAAGATGACGCAAAAACCGGCCGCAATTTTTAACATTAGGAAACGTGGTAAGATTGCAGTAGGTAATTTTGCGGATTTTACTATTTTTGATCCTAATACTATAAAAGACGTGGGTGATTTTACTAATCCGCAACAGTATCCGCAGGGCATTGCTTATGTGCTGGTCAATGGAACTGTTACCATAGATCATGGCAGGTATACAGGCAGACGAAAGGGCAAGGTGCTTCGCAGAGACTGATAATACAATATTAAAAAAGGCTGCAACGTAATGACAAAAAGTCATTATGTTACCCTTGCAAAATCATGGTACAGAGCATAGACCGTTATGTGCAAAGGGTTGCCAGAATAGACATGGTAAGACGGTAGTAAAAAATATTGTAAATTTTCAGACCATTACTTATAAAAAGTGATGGTCTTTATGTTATAATATTGCCAAAAGATTTTAAACATTGTAATGTATATAGCTTAACAAAAACACGAAGGTACATTAGGAGGAGATGAAATGAAGACGGGGCAAGGGTATAAAAAGCTAGTAGGGAGAATTACTTTAAGTATGTTTCTCATGGGTGCTGGACTTGGCCATATGACAAAAACCGAGGCCGCAGATGCTGCCAGCTTTAAGACACCGGAATATTACAAAATGGGCGCTCTTGATTATATTGGGGCTGCAGATGCTTATGCTCTGGGTTTTAGTGGCAAAGGCGTGCGCACAGCTGTAGTAGATACAGATACGAGAATTATCCATGTAGATTTTAAGGGAAAAGATATCTCTTATGGTGGTAATTATAATGATAATCAAAATTGGGTAAAAATTGACCATGGTACTCATGTCAGCGGCATAATTGCTGCCAATAAAGATGATTTAGGTATGCATGGGGTAGCTTATAATGCTGACTTGTGGACTGCTAATATGGAGACAAAGTATGAAAAGAAGCTGCAAGAAACACCGGATATCAAAATCATTAACTGTAGCTTTGGTTATGAAAGCATTTTGGAATTGCAGGATCTGACTAAATATGGTAATGTCTCTTGGAAAGGCTATACTAAGTGGTTAGATAGGACTGAACTATCTAAGGAAGAACAAGAAGGATATTATAATCAACGGCTTGATTGGACAGATTTAGCAACCAATCATGATAAACTTTTTATTGTTTCAGCGGGAAATTGCGGACATCTGTCAGTAGAATCCACAAATTCGGGCCAAGGTTTTTTCACACCGGAGTTGAAGAATAATATTATCGCTGTTGGTGCAATTAATGTGCCTGATGCTCAAGGTGGTATAGTTAATAATTATCATTCTGATTTTTCCCAGATGGCCATGTTTTATGAAGATAATTTCATTTCTGCACCTGGCAATAAAATTTATTCCAGCAAAGCTTCTTCTCCTAATAACGCAGCCGATGTACTGGAGATGCAGGGTACTTCTATGGCGGCACCGGTAGTCAGCGGTGTTGCAACCCTGGTACAAGAGGCCTTTCCCTATATGTCAGCTAAGCAAATAGGTGATGTCTTATTGTCTACGGCAGTAATGCCAGAGTATAATCAGAACGATGGATTTTACTCTCTTCGTGATATAGAAAATGGGGAAAAACCCCATGGACTCAACATAATATACTACAATAATAAGGCTAAACCTACTACTACAGCAGAATGGATGACAGTTTTAGAAGATACCATTAATTTAAAGGGCGACGATTTAATTGAAGAATTAAAGACCAGGAAGGCTATGGATGCCAATGGTAATCTTATAACTGACAATTTATTTTTCTACAACAACATTCCGGCCAGCGTGGTTTTCGGTCAAGGGGCAGTCAATGCGGCCAAGGCAGTTAAAGGCCCCGGTGTTTTAAATGCCAACCGGCTTAGTTCTGACGATATTTATACTTTGACGGATGGGTCAAAACAGGTCCTCTATAGTATAGACACCAAAGGCTATAACTCTGCATGGAGTAACGATATTAGCGAAAAACAGGTGAAAACTGTTGATGAGGACGCAGAACTCCAAGCTCGCGAAGCTTTCTATCGTCAGTATGGGGCAGAAGCAGAAGTCCATGGTTATACAGGAAAGTTGCAGAATATTGAAGATTATATTGCTATTTATAATAAATCTTTAGAAAAAAGTCCCTTATTGAATTTGCCAGTGGGCTTAGTGAAGCAGGGAAAAGGAATATTGAGTCTGAATGGTCAAAACACCTATACAGGTATTAGCCAGATAGAAGAAGGAACACTGCAAATAAATGGCAGCGTAGCTAGTAATGTAGTTCTTATGGGCAGCGATACTAAGACCGCAGCTCTGGCCGGCAAAGGTATTATCCAGGGCGATGTGTATAACAACGGTCAAACTGTTGTGGCAGGAAACTATGTGTTTACCAATGTTTATGATGTTAGTCCTGTTCTTGATACGGAAGGAAGTTATATTGAACAAACCTTTAATTCAGACGGGGGTACTTTGGCGGTAGCTTTTAATCAGGACTTGACTAAGAATGGCTACATTCAGGCTAATACAATGAATCTGCGCGATTTACAGCTGGTACCGGCCAATGGTGCTACTCCTTTGTGGGGAAATTATGATGTTTTGTATTCTACAAAGGATGTAGACGCAACAAAGAATACATTTGCAGACAATGAAGTTTCGCCCTATTTAAATATCCAAGGTAAATGGGACGAAAAAACCGGCATTATGACAATTGCCAAAACCCAAAATCTAGATGACACAGATGGCCTCAATGATATGCAGAAAAGTGTGCTTAACGGAGTGGAAGGGGTATTCGGTAATAGTTCTATAGAGAAGCAAAAACAGCTTATGCCATTGTATTACAAGAGTGCCCAGACAGTGACTCAAGAAAGCTCTCACTTAGCGGCTAATCAGCGAGCAGCTTTGCTGACTGATTCTTTAACCAGCAGGGTTACCAATAATGCTGTTTATGACAGGCTAAATGCCACGAATTCGCTTTCTGGGTTAGGCGCAGAATATTATAATAACAAAGAAGTCGATGTAAAAGTGCCGGGCTTTTCCGGAAAGCCACAAATTGTCAAAACCCATCTGCAGCTAAATCCGGTAAAGGATAATTTCTGGGGTAAGATGTTCAGAGGTTTTGAGCATATGGATGGTCAGACAGGAGGACATGGCTTTGATAATGCCGTAACCGGTGGTATGCTGGGATATGACAGAATGTTGGGAGCAACATCTAGATTGGGCGGCTTTTTCAGCTATGGGGAAGTAAAATATAATTCAGAGGGCATAGCCGGAGACAGTAAAGATTGGCGGATTGGACTTTATGGTAGCGAGCAAAATGGTAACTGGGATTATCAATGGCTAGCAAGCTATGGACAAAACCGTTATGATTTGGATCATTATGAATATGCTTTCGGTATGAAGAGCGGCAGTGATTTTAAGAGTAAACTGTGGGAAGCACAAATAACAGCAGGATACCTGCTGCCATCTACACAAAATAAAGTGTGGCAGATAAAGCCCTATGCTACTGTGGCCTATAGCCATATTAATCAAGATGGTTATACAGAAACAGGAAACAATCTTTTGGCACAAAAAATAGAGAGTGCCGGCAATAACAACTGGACGGCAGAAGTAGGAACTAAATTCCGGAGAAGATATGCTAATGGTACGGGGTGGGGCGGCAGTATTGGTTACAAGCGAGTGCTGAGCGGAGCAAATCCCGGACTGGACGGAACTTTCTTAGCAGATACAAGCAGCAATGTATTCCATATCTCCTACGATAATGATAGAAATTTCCTAACATATAATTTAAATGCTTTTAGTAATATCGGGGATAGGTGGACTATTCAAGGAGATATTACAGGTATAAAGAGCAGCAGTAGTCATACGGAACTCTACAGTGTTATGGCTAAATACTCTTTCTAAAACAGCTTTAAAATAATTCAAGGGACTGTAAACTAATGACAAAAAGTCATTGTTTTACAGTCCCTTAAATATTTATTTACATACTCATTTTATTCTTTACTAACAACATCTTTGTCAATCATACCCAATTTATAACTCGTTACTAAATTAACAATGATATTGGAATAAACATTTACAAGTGTATAAACACAGTCTAAACATACAGTAGCGGTAATTGCCAGAGCCAGAGTTTCTTTAGGCAGCCTCCAACTGGCGAAAAGCATGGTAAGCAGAGAAATATCTCCTCCTGCTACCGGGGGAGCACCATAAACTATCAACAAACAAGTAAAACCTATTAATAAAATGGTTACATAAGTAAGTGGCAAATCCAAAAGATGCATGCAAAGAACCGAGGTAACAAAAATTGCTGCCAAAGACCCTGCCAAATTCATAGTCTGCCCTAGTGGCACAGCAAAATTTACAAAGCGGGGTGCAACTCCCAATTTTTGTTTAAAAGTGGTAATAATTGAGTCTAAAGCTATAAAACTGGAACCTGTGGAAAAAGCAATGAAAAAAGATTTTTTACAGTGGCGTAAAATAAACAGGGGATTGCGTCCAATGGTAACTCCTAAAAAAATAGTTATAGCAATACAAGCCAGGCAAAGAATTAAGAAGATGTGAGAAATCAAGTTTACAGCCGGAAGAATGATTTGTGAACCCTTATCCAACAGAATTTTCATTAAGCCAAGATAGTTAATCAGGGGTAAAAAAGAGCAGGCTACCTGCAGTACGCTATTTAAAAGTTTGTTTAAAGCGTAAATAAGGTCTACTACTGAATCCATTGCTTCTCTTGTATATAGGATGGCAGTACCGAAAACCATAGCCAATATTACTATTTGCATTATGTTGCCGCTAGTAAAAGGGGTAAATAAGTTAGTAGGAATGAAATCCAGAGTCAGACTGCTTAAACCGGCAAATAAGGAAGTAAAGTTTACCTTTGCGCTGTCTGATAAAGGCAAAAGCAAAGATAATATGACAGAATAAAAAAGATAAACAGCTACCATCATACCCATGCAGTTACGTAGAAATTTTTTCCCAACAGTATTTAATTGCTGAGGATTGCCCATAGAAATAATTCCTACTAACAAGGAGCAGAAAATAACAGGAGCAACTATAGCGGTAAAAATGCCTAAAAGCATATTATAGGTAGGCGTTATAATGTTTTTTACCAGAACAGGGGCAAGATCGGGGATAAAGACTTTGACAGCGAAAAACGAGACAAAGGCTAATACTATTGCTAGGATAATTTGGGAGAAAGTGGACAAGCCGGAAGTGTAAGTCCAAATTGTCAGAATGTTTTTGTCATTACGATAATCATAACTGGCATGTTTGGTAATACTTTGTAAATAAGTAGACAGTTCTGGACCGGATATAGAATCAGTTTCTTCTTGGAGGGGATTTAGCTTTGTACCATTGGTGGTTAAAGTTAAGACCAATCTATTAAAACGCTTGGTCAAAGCAATGCTGCAGATGTTGTTATCAGTATTTAACCAGTGGAATAAAGCGTCTTCCAAGGATAAACGCATGCGCAAAAGGTCATTTTTATGGATGTTGAGGTTTTTTAAAACTTTTTGTAACTCTAAAGACAGGTTATCAATGTTTTCCTCTGTGATAGTTATTTCTTTATAAAAAAGTTGTTTCATTATAGAATCTCCTTAAATGTCTGTCTAAAGAAATGTTTTTCCTAAATAATAAACCTACCAAGAAGTTGTGATTACCTGGTAGGTTTAAGTGACAAGTAGTATTAGTGGGACAAATTTTTTATTAAAGTCAGCACATTACAATTCCCTTTTCTTTCATAGGTTACTTCGTCCATATTCTTTTTCACAAGGAAAATTCCTAAACCGCCGATGCTGCGTTCTTGGACCGGG
>Ga0183095_11130_pt1 | contig 30562 bp, 20 predicted proteins | sample BioMet4_FD_130346 | JGI IMG/M metagenome (GOLD analysis project Ga0183095, IMG submission 130346) | Microbial communities from bioreactor (seeded with sewage sludge) at LBNL, California, USA - Biofuel metagenome 4 (v2) (version 3) | ecosystem: Engineered > Bioreactor > Anaerobic > Unclassified ...
TATTGGCACGTATCCGATCCATGACGCGCCGCCTTAGTTCTTTTACGCCGACGAAGCTTTCTGTAGGCACGGTTGCTTTGGATGTGGAAGAACAGGAATTATCTTGTAAAAATTCTATCCGTCTGGCTAATAAAGAAACGAAACTTATGAAATTTTTTATGCTGAACGCTGGAAAAGAACTTTCAACAGAATTGATTTTTTCGCATGTTTGGAAAAATGAAACGGACGTAAATAAGACTATCGTTTGGATATATGTATCCTATCTGCGGGAAAAATTGGAATCCATTGATGCTGATATTCAGATTGTGGGGGAGAAGGGCAAAAAATTTTTACTGATAGAAAGATGAAAGTCAAACTACATGTAAAGGCAGGCGGCACTAATCATGAATATGATAAAAGATCTGCGGAAAAAATTTGTTTTAGTTGCTACGGCAGCCGTCGTTATTATTGTTGTCGGAGCACTGGGAATGATCAATACGATTGCGTATATGCGCATGCATGCCCAAGTGGAATCGGTTCTTTCCTATATCTCACAAAATGGTGGGAATGTGCTGCCTAAAAAAATACCTCCTGATAGCAGCTGGTTTGGTGATTCTAATTGGTCAGATGATACCCCGGAGTTTTCCTATCAAACTCGTTTTTTCAGTGTACTGGTCGATCCCGATGGGTATGTAAAGGAAATTGATCTTAAGCATATTGCCGCCTTTACGGAGAATGAAGCGATTCAATATGCGCGGACTACTGTGCAAGAAGGAAAAAATAAAGGATTCTTCAAAAAAGACAGAGCCAGTTATGCGTACATGATTACCAAAAACAAAGATGGAGATTTCCTTATCGTGATTATGGATTGCACTCGTGACGTAGGTGCGGTGGAAGCCTTTGTCCGCTATTCTGTAATGCTTGGCTTTATTTGCATTTTACTGTACGTGTTTATTCTGGCGGCATTATGCAATTTGGCCATTAAGCCGTTTGTACGCAATATGGAAAATCAGAAACGGTTCATCACCAATGCGGGACATGAACTGAAAACACCGATTGCTATTATTTCTACTAATACAGAAGCAATAGAACTTATTAATGGAAAGAATGAATGGACTGGCAATATTTTAAAACAGGTCAAGAGATTGTCCAATTTAATTGATGATTTGATTATGTTATCCAAAATGGGAGAACGCTCTTATGTGGATCTTACTATCACGAAAATGGATTTATCTGAAACGGTTACCACTGTGACAGAATCATTTCAACAAATGGTAAAGGATCAGGGGAAGCAACTGAATTGCCGTATTGTTTCTCCTGTCTATGTGCGGTCTGATGCGAAATGTGTATATGAACTGATAAATATCCTTGTTGATAATGCTGTCAAATATTGTGATGATAAGGGCGTCATTGATGTTGTTCTTGCAAAGGAAAAGAGAAAAAAGGCGGTCATTACCATTTCTAATACCTACGCTGAGGGAGCTGCTATTGATTATTCTAAATTTTTTGAACGATTTTATCGCGGGGATGTATCTCATAATAGTCAAAAAAACGGATATGGCATTGGTTTATCCATGGCAGAAGAATTAACACAGCTTATCAAGGGGAAAATTCAGGTGTCTTATGAGAATGGAAAAATTACATTTGTTGTCAAGATGAGTACGATCGTATGATTTTTTGCATATAAGTTTTTAACATTATATTTATATTTTATAAAGAGGACTGACATTTATTTTTTATGTCAGTCCTTTTTTTGTAACAAAAATGTAACTTATACGTAACTACTACTTGATATACTTTCATTACTTAAATAGATGTATTTTATTAATAAATGTAATGATATGGATGAGAACATTATAATTTATGCAAAAAGGATGTTATCTAGTATAAGGGAGGAGCTGCCTGTGTTTATAAAAATTAACAATATACAACTAAATTATGAATCGAAAGGAAGGGGAACGCCTTTAGTTTTTATTCATGGATTGGGAGAGTGCATGCAATCATGGAGCCATCAGGTTACCTGCTTGAGTCGAAAATATAGAATAATCAATCTTGACTTGCGGGCTCATGGACAAAGCAGCAATGATGATGCAGAAATCATTACAATATCTCTTTTTGCAAAGGATATTATTGAATTATTAAATAAACTTGGCATTGAAAAAACGGTTTTTATAGGTCATTCCATGGGAGGATTAATTTGTCAGGAAATTGCGGTCCACTATCCGGAAAGAGCGATTGCTTTTGTGTTAAGCGATGCTGCTGGATTTTATCCACCGCCGTTTAGTACGGATGGATTGAGAGAGCGATTAGCATATCTCGAAACAGCTGCTATGGAAGATTTGGCGGAAATGGTTGCCGAAAGATGTTGTGCTCCTCAGACATCGCGGGAGGTGCGGCAGGAAATTAAAAAATTATTTTTGCATAATGAATCGGAATCGTATAAACAAGCAACTATTGCTACCTTTAAGGCAGATTACCGGGCATATCACAAGCAAATGAATTTCCCTTTTTTGCTGCTTGTAGGAGAATTCGATCAGACGACACCGTTAGCCTATGCGGAATATTTAGAAAAAAATCTTCCAACGGCACAGCTTGCTGTTATTCCGGCGGCTGCACATATGTCTAAAGTGGAAAACCCACAGGAATATAATCGACTGCTATCTCAGTTTCTTGAACAATTACCTGATGTAGTATATAAAAATTTTTTAGAAAGGAGGAAAAGGTATGCCGTTTCTAAATCTGCCGAAATGGAGAATGTATTATGAAGAATATGGAACCGGACCGAATACGATTGTGGCTGTTCATGGTAATTTAGCATCTTCATTGTGGTGGAAGTTTTTATTCCCCCATATTCCCGATTCGTATCGTTCTATTGCAATGGATCTTCGCGGTTGCGGTAAAAGTACGCATACAAGCAGTGGATATGAAATTTTACAGTTTGTTGATGATATAAAAACATTGGCAGAAAAATTAGAGTTAAAACAATTTCATGGGACATTCCATGGGGGGACAAATATCTAATGATTCATACGATAGGTGTGATGCAAGAGGCACGTGTGGTTTTGTTGGAGAAATGCGGACACTCTCCGTTTATTGAACAGCCAGAATGTGCGGCAGGAGAATTTTTGGATTTTTAAAAACATACGGATATTAAAAAGAGAAGGGATGTGGAGACGTTGATTGACTGTAAAAAAAAAATAAAAATAATTTTGTTGATGTCAGGATTGTGTTTTTTTAGTTTAGCTCCGAGTTTTTTAACAAATGCTATGTCTACCTATATTACGGGTGCACATAGTGTCAATGTAGTACAATATGCCGATTTAACTACCAATAATCCGGACATAGGTAAATTAGCGGAAGGACGCCGCATTGCGCTGGCAGTAAGTGATTGGTCAACGGGGAAGCCGCAGCGCCCTGATTGGTATGCGCCCAAAATAAAGATCTCTGGTAAAGAAATAAGCGGATATTTTGATGATTGTAATTTTGTTATTCGTGTTCCTGATAAATGGAATGGTCGATTGGTTATTGTAGGAGCACCTGGCTTCGGTGATTCTCGTTCGACGGATGCACTTATCAGTGATTATGTTCTTACAAAAGTCGATAAAAATGGTGCCAGTTATGCGTATGCTGTTTGTGATAAAGGGACGACGGGAGAACAAATACCCGCTCCGGACGGTGTTATTTATCCTTGGGCGAAGGCGATGAATGCTTTTAGCAATAAAGAAGATTCCTTGAGTGAATGGAATCAGCGTTTCTATCAACTGACGATGGCATCACGGGAAGTTTTGAAGAAACTGTACAATAAAGAGCCGGCGTACACTTATTTGTTGGGATACTCTAATGGTGGGTATGTAACCCGTTATGCGATGGAACATCATCCGGAATTATACAGCGGCATGATCGATTGGGAAGGTGTTTTATGGAGAGGGCATGAAGAAAATCTTATTTCCAGTCTTTCGACAGCAGTTAATGCATGGCAAATTTTAAAAGATCAAACAGCATCGCCACAGGCAAAGAAACTAGCGGGAGCATCTTTGGAAAAAATGGGTTTGCCTGAACAGTCTAGTATGTTATGGCCGATATACGGTACGTTATATTGGCTGCCGACGTTAAATCTTCACCGAGTCAAATATGATCCGGAATATAAAAATCGTAATTGGTGGGAATTTTTAGGCCATCCTGAAGATTATAAAAATTATGATTGGTTTAAGCGGCCGGAAGCGATGAAACGTATTGCAACTATTGAAAATACAGGGAAAATTACAAAACCGACAATTACTATTCATGGAACTTGGGATGCACTGCTATTCCCCACCGTTCATGCGGCGGCGTATGAAAAACTTGTGGAAAAAAATGGTGATATCCGTATGTACCGATTATATATGGTCGAACACGGCAATCATTTTGACTCCTTTGTGAGTAATCCTAAAGTAGATCCTCAAAATACATTACAGCCGCTTATGCCATATGTACATCAGGCTTTTGATGCGTTGGTGAATTGGGTGGAAAATGGCGTTCCGGCACCACAAAGTATGACTATCGGTGTTCCTGAATCAACGAATAAAGTTTTCAGTATTTGGGATCACAGTGAAATTGATATGTACTAAAAGAGGTAACGTATGATGAAAACGCTTCATTATTTTCGTTCTGGAAACGGGATGGAAAAAAATACTATTTATTCATGGTAATTTAGCCTCCTCCCATTGGTGGAGGCCGGCCATGATCCGTCTTGACGATTCTTTCGACATGCTGGCAGTTGATTTGAGGGGATGTGGTCGATCGGAACGCGAAAAAACAGATATAACGATAGAACAGCATGCTGAAGATATTATGGAGATTCTCCGGCAACAGAATTTTTTTCCTTGTACTGTCGCGGGACATTCTCTTGGCGGAGCAGTAGCCATGCAGCTGGCGGTGGATATGCCGAGTTATTTGAAGGCTATGATTCTTGTAGATTCAGCCTATATCGGAGGCATGGGCCCATTTGATTATTCTTTGCTGGAAACAGTAGTGAAAGACGAACAAATATTACTGGCTTCTTTGAAAGCAACTTTGGCTGTAGAGGTATCTCCGGCACTTATGGAAGGTTTGCTCGCAGATTGTCTTTTGGCTAAAGACGTGTTTATTCCTAATTCCCGGGCGCTGACTACTGTAGATTTTTCTGAAAAAGCGTCTTTCTTTATGAAACCGGTTCTAGTCATGCAAGGAGAGAAAGACGCAGTTGTTCCTTTGTCGGAAGCACAAAAAACAGCACAACTGTATCCTCATGCATCCTTAGTTATTTTGCCGGCGTCCGGACATAATCCGCAAATAGAAGTACCTGATTTGTTTGCAGAAACAGTACGACAATTTATTGCATCATTATAATGTCCATAACGGTATGAGGCATGATGTAAGCTAAACACTATTGAAGGAGGGAAAGAACGTGAAAAAAAGAATGTCAAAAAATGTTTTGGCAGTGATGACGTTTATAATGGCTGTGGGTGTAACTATTTCAGGGTTTGCCGCCCCTTCGGCCATTTTTTATGATGTTCCTGTGAATGACTGGTCTTATAGTGCAATTAAACAATTAACCCAAGAAGGTGTCGTATCAGGAGATGTGACACGCTTTGATGGGAAACGGACGGTGACACGGTATGAAATGTCTATTTTGGTAGCTAACGCAATGACCAAAATAGATGAAGCAACACCGGAACAAAAACGTGTCATTGAAAAGTTAGCTGTAGAATATGCGCAGGATTTGGAGAAAATTGGTGCGGTTCAATCGACGCAATCAGCTCCGGCAGCGGTAAAGTCGACAGCTAAGCCTAATGTGAATTTCTTTTTTGATAATCGTATTGAATATACACATAATAGCTTAGGCAATAACAGTGGAGGGGCCTGGGTTACGGGGAAAAATATTAAGAATTCCGATCAGTTAATGGAACGTATCCGGGTATATATGAGTGCGGACGTAGGGGATAGATGGACATGGAATTCGCGCTTAGTGCAGGCGAAGTGGAATTGGCAGTCAAATACGTCTGAAACGGTTCGCTTTGATCGATTCTGGATGACAGGAAAAAATATGCTTGGCGGTACGCTTGAAATTGGTAAAATGCAATTATATCCGGGGAAAGGCGCTTTCTTTGGCAATACAGGTGATACGGAAGGAGTATACTATACTCGTAAGCAAGATAAATGGACTTTCCGAGGCGGCTTAGCTAATAGTTCTTATTTAATATCATCGGGACAACGCGTTAAATTTATGGAAGCGCAGTATAAGCCGAATGGTAAAATGGATATCGGTGCGTATGCATTACGTCAAAGCTATTCTGATACAGTTGACGATTTGGATTTGCGCGTCATTAACGGTGCTATTGAAATTACACCAAAATTGGCACTATCCTTTGAATATGCACATAATAATGCTAATCCCAGCAATTATGCTTACGGACATGCCTCTGGCAAACAAAATGGTTATTTTATTGCTCTTCAATCTAAATACAAGGCAACAAATTATATGCCGGCCTTATACACGAATATGGTCAATCCGTTTAAACAAGGAGATTGGGGATGGGGAATTTCCTATCGACATTTGCCAAGCGGTGTAGCCGGTTTGTGGAATCGAGGTGCTTTTAGTTGGGTTCCGCTTACGACGGATGTGGATGGTAATTGGCAAAATGCACTGGACGGTATCAATGCATGGCGGGCTGATTTTGTCTATGTACCATGGCGTAATGTACAATGGACCTTGACATATGACCGCATTAAATATATTGATGGAGATAAGCTAAATAATAGCTGGCAGTCAACCTTTAATTTCTTCTTCTAAATATAAAAGATTTTTGTAAAATTCATTATGTAGGCAACATCTTCCTACACAAAAAAGCGAACCCAATAAAGGACTCCGGAAAAGGGATCCCTTATTGAGTTCACTTTTTTACCTGTATTTTTGTTGAAAATAAAAAAGCTTTAGTATGAGTATATACTTAACATGATATAATATGGTAGGAAAGGAGGCATTGCTGTGAGACGCAACCTATTTCAAGTTATCATTTTTATTATGATGTTGACGATGCCTGCATTTGCGAAGGATATTACGCCGCAAGCAATGCAGCATTATCCGGTTCTAACCAAAGAAATCCCACCTTCTTCCAATGGTATGGGAAAGCGGTTGCAAGGTATTGATTCAGTGATAGAAAACGATGTTAAACGAGGATTTCCCGGAGCAGTTCTGCTTGTGGCAAAAGATGGAAAAATTATAAAAGAAACAGCATATGGCTGGGCAAAAATGTATGATCAAAAACAACTGCTCCCCGAAAAAAAGCGTCAACTTATGACTGTGGATACCCTGTTTGATATTGCTTCTAATACGAAAATATATGCTGCGATTTTTGCTTTTATGAGGCTTACAGGAGAGGGGAAAGTTCGTCCTGATGATTTGGTATCGACGTATTTACCTGAGTTTACCAGTGATGGTCGTGAGAAAATCCGCCTTTGTGATCTTATGGATCATACAGCTGGTTTTTCTCCGGAAATATGTTTTTATAAACCCCAGGCAGGCGCTTTTTATTCTTTGAATAGAGATAAGACATTAAAACTTTTAGATACTATTCCGCTTTCTTATCCTACGGGGACGAAGATACAGTATAGTGACACGGATTATATGATTCTTTGTGCGGTAATAGAAAAAATTACAAAGCAAAGACTGGATACATATACGGAGAATGTGATTTATCGGCCATTAGGGTTGACCCATACATTGTTTAATCCGCTGTGTAAAGGATTTAAGCCAGAAGATTGTGCTGCTACGGAACCTTGTGGCAATACGCGTTGGGGAATGGTAACTTTTCCCGGGATACGTACAGGCACTTTACAGGGACAGGTACAGGATGAAAAAGCATGGTACTCCATGAAAGGAGTATCCGGTCATGCGGGTTTGTTTTCACGGGCTGAAGATTTGGCTGTTTTGGCACAGCTTATACTTAACAAGGGGGGATATGGCAATTACACACTTTGCAGTCCTCACGTTATAGATGACTACATGCGCCCTCGCAATACCCGATTTGCATTGGGGTGGAATGTAAATTGTTTACAAAATCAGGAATGGGAGTTTGGTTCTTATGCTAGTTCTCAGGCTATAGCGCATACGGGGTGGACGGGAACGGATATTGTCATTGATCCTAAATATAATTTATGCATTATTCTTTTAACCAATCGGATTCACGAACCGAATGTACCAGGACAACTTAATACCTTTGTTACAGATGATTTTAAGACCGTAAGCTATGGCGATATCATTTCTATGGTATATAAAGCAGTACAATAAGAGACGGTAATTTTGTATTGACAGCACAAGGAGCGGCATGTTAGAATAGCAACAACAATTTCATAACGATATCATCCAGAGCAGTTGAGGGATTGGCCCTATGACACTGCGGCAACCTTCCGTAAGGAAAGGTGCCAATTCCAGCGAAATATTTCGAAAGATGATCGATTACGTTATTAATCTTCGTCTTTTTTGACGAAGATTTTTTTGTTAATTTTATTAAGGAGACCAACTATGAAAAGTCAAGTACTTTCTGAACTAAAAATGAATTTGTTTACAGGTTCTTAAAATAGGGTAACTTTAATAAAGCTCACCAACAGGAAATTTTTCACAACGGTATGTTCGTAAGCTGCTTACAGATTAAATGTGACGTTGTCTGTTAACATTTTATAAATAATGCGAACCAGCTTGCCGGCACAGTGTCCTAAAGCCCCATAATGGTTTAGACCAGCATCACGCTTTTTGTCGTACAGCTGTTTGAATACAGCATTATTTCGTACCACATTGTGAGCTGCATACATTAGGGCATATCGTAAGTATCGGGATCCTCTTTTGGACATTCGGGTATGAGTGGCGTTGAAGTTTCCCGATTGATGGATGGAAGGATCCAGCCCCGCAAATGCCAGCAACTTGCCGGGTGCTGAAAAGCGATGCACATCTCCTGTTTCACCCAGAATCATTCCGGCTTCTAAACAACTGATGCCGGGAATGGTCATGATGACTGAATCCATGGAACGAATAATGGTTTCCATGTTGGATTCAACATCTTCAATTTGGCTATCCAGTAACTCGATTTGCTCAATGGTTTGGGTTATCTGAATAGATATAGAACTGTCGCTGGAACCGACAGACTTCCGTGCGAGAACTCTTACCTCTTGAGCTTTGTCTTTCTTGAAACGGCCATGAGAAGCCGAGGCAAGAAGATGAGCCAGATGAGTCATATGCATGGAAGCAATCGTATCCGGCGAGGGCGCCTCCTTCAGGATAGCGTAGACAGACTTATGATGGATTCCGTTAAAGAAGTACTGCAGCTCAGGGAACGCCTGATCCAGGTAGGAAGTCAGCATGATTTTATTGCGGGTACGCTGCTTCATCAATTTACGACGGAATCGGCCCAGGTTTTTCAAGTGTAGCAGATCCAGATCGTACTGCGTGAATCGTCTGAAAGGCTGCGTCATAAGCGTTTGGGCAATAATGGCGGTGTCCACCTTATCGGTCTTGGTCTTACGGATTCTGTTTTTCCGCATGCAAGACGTTTGGATAGGGTTGAGCACACTGACCGGAAAATGCCGGGTAACAAGGAATTCAACAAGATTATTGCCGTAGTGGGCCGTTGACTCAAGACCAACGATGAGGTTGTCTTTGTCATACTGATTCAGGACAGAGAGCAGCATACAGAAGCCATCGTTGTCATTTGTGAATTGGAACGGTTCTACGAGGACTTTACCATCAGAAGATAATACAGAAGCAAAGTGATTGAGCTTGGCAATATCAATGCCGACATAAATCATGGGATGCACCCCTTTCCTTATTATTGATGATGTGATATCCGTTCACGATTATCATCGTAGACTTGATTGAAATGAGTACTCGTACGCTGGTTTCAGCCTATGGCACATCCAACTATAAACAATTCAGATAATGAAACGGCAATACACTCCTTTTAGTAGTTGAACTACAGAAAATTATGAAAAGTCCACAACATCTGAATGTATTATAGTCACATACACTTACAATTAAAAGAAAGTAAAGTATGTAATTTTGCTTCTGTAATTATCATACAAGGAACATATGAAATTTTTATCTGCTATTATGGCGAGTAGTGAATTTTTAAATTAATTGAAAATTTGCAAAGATAGGTGGCAATTGTGTATTTATTCGGCGAAGTTTAATAAAAAATTTATGAAAATGAGTGGTGATTATAACATGACAATTCAGGAATTAAAAGTAGGAGACAGTGCATTTGTGGCAAAGACCATTTCAGAATCAGATGTTTACATATTTGCAGGTATTACAGGAGATTTTAACCCTGTCCACATAAATGAAGTAGTAGCAAATAAAACAAATTTTGGTGGAAGAATTGCACACGGCATTCTTAGTGCTGGTTTGATTTCCAGTGTATTGGGAATGAAGTTGCCAGGACCGGGTACTATTTATCTAAAGCAGGAACTGAAATTTACCAAGCCAGTTCGTGTTGGAGATACGGTCAAGGCAACCTGTACAGTATTGGAAATTTTGCCAGAGAAAAATATTGTGTATTTTGATACGGTGTGTACAAATCAACAGAATGAAGTAGTTATTAAAGGAAAAACCATGGTAATGCCACCTAGAAATTAAATAAAAATGATTATCGAAAATAAAATAGAATAAAGAAAAAAATATTTATATAACAGGAAAATATTTCTAAAGAAAGTTTATCAATCAATTTAAATAATCAATGGTTAATTACATAATGATAAAGTCCATATAATTGTGTAAAAAGAAAGAGTTATCTAATTCCTTTCTAGGGTATACAAAAGCCTCGATGTAACATTTTCTTATTTTATGGTAGATGTAGTCTATTTGAAGATTAGTGAAGTAGAGCGGGGCGTTTCTCGGATGCCCCCATATTACCAACAATTTAAAAAAAAAGACACCGTAAAATCTTAAGTTTTTGCATTCAAAAAAGATGAAAAAAGAAAAACTGGACATCATTCTTTTCGTCATGGAACGAATGATTGCGTATATGGACACGATCATTTGTTGGTTACACAGGAAGCTTTGGACGACTATTTGTACCGTAGGCGTCCTTTGGGGATTTTGGTATATTGTATGTGCGTTGCGTTCTTATTGCCGTACCTTCAGCTGCAGCTTACAACACTTGGTCTTATTGTGGAAGTTGCAGTTTTGGATGGGGTTACACGAGTCTTGGCTATGTTGATTGCATTTGTTATGGTTGCTGTGTTTGTTATTCTTCAGCGGGCTAAAGGGGATTGTTTCGACGGCTGTTATTAAAGATGTAAAGATAATGAGTTCTATGGCTTTCTTTGGTATTTATCTGCTGTATCATTATTGCGGTGGTATTGACCAAATGTTTGCTAAAGTTGAAGCCATCAAAGGGCAATCCCCAAATTTTTTGTAAACCTCCGAGTGGTGTAAAATAAAATTACATTATACGGAGGTTTTTATTATGGTAAAAAGAAAACGCAGTCTAGAAGAAATGGAACGTCGTGCCAAAATTCGTAAATTGTTGCAAATGAGCAACATCACCAGCATGGATGATATCCAGAATTTATTCAAAGATACCTTTGTCGAATTTATGGAAAACGAATTGGATGATGAATTAGGGTATAGCAAATATGACTACAAAAATAAGGATACAACAACGGTTGCAATGGGCATAGTTCTAGACACTGCGCACCAGTTTCGGGAATGTGGACATTGTTGTTCCTCGAGACCGCGACGAAGATTTTGATCTGATGATTCTGAAAAAAATCAAACCAGTATCAGGTACGACCTACTACCCGTTGCCAAAGAATGGCAACAACGGCCATTGGAAATTCTGTATGCCGTCGTTTTTTTTGATGCGATTCATTACCATGGCTGCAGTAAAGGACAAATCATCAAGAAAGCAGTATATATTGCCATCGGTATCAATCTAGAAGATCAAAAAGAAGTATTAGGGTATGTGGGTGAAAATGAGAGTGCCAAATTCTAGACGACCATTTTTAATGGCATCAAACATCGTGGGGGAGATGATATTTTGATTGCGTGTACCGACGACGGAATTTTCCCAAGCCATCGAAGCCGTTTATCCACAAACAGAAATCAAGAATTGTATTCTCCATCAAATTCGAAATTCGACAAAATATGTACCGTATAAAGACATCAACGCGTTGATGCACGATTTAAAAGCTATTTATGCTGCAATGGATGAATCGGTAGCATTAGAAGCGCTGGAGTATTTTTCCGAAACTCGGGATACTAAATATCCATTCATTGCATTATCTTGGAAAACAAACTGGGAAAATTTAAGCCCTTATTTTAAGTATCCAGAGGAACTACGCCGACTAATTTATACTACCAATGCAATCGAAGGATTTAACCGGTAACTACAAAAAGTGACAAAAGCAAAGTCTGTATTCCCAACGGATGACAGTCTGCTCAAAATGCTGTATTTAGCCATGGTGGATATTACTAAAAAACAGTCAAGTCGACGGCCTGATTAGAGTAAGATCCATGCACAACTCACGGCGTATTTTGCAGATCGGATGCCGGATTGATTGACAGGGGCATGTCCTTGTTGTTATATTGAAAACGAGTCAACGATATTACCGCTGACTCGTATGAAATCGTAAAAAATATCTACATATGTGAATTGCCAGCGTGTAGTTCACTACTATTTGAAGTGTGTCTTTTGTGCTATAATCAAGTTAAATTTTAACGTATCATAAAATAATTTGAAAGTGTTTTTAAGATAAATTTCTTCTACAAATAACTATCAATAATGCAACATAAACGATAAAACAATAATTCATTTATGAATGTAAAACATTGCAAGTAATTTTGAATTAGTTGTTACAAGAGAAAACTAATTCTATGCAACAATTTTTTTATGCAGAATAATGTTTGAAAATTGTATTAGGAGAATTTTATGGAGAATAATACTACAGAGGGATATTTGAAGCACATTTCTGACAGTTTGAAAAATGGAAAAGCCGCAGTTTTGATTGGAGCCGGATTTAGCAAAAATGCAGAGAAATCAATACAATCTGCTCCAGACTTTCCTCTTTGGAATGATTTAGGTAATGCTTTTTATAACAAATTATATCCAAACGATTCAGAAAAAAAATATAATTACACAAATCCACAGGATTTGGCAGAACAAATAGAAGCATCATATGGTAGACCTGTACTGGATAATTTGCTAATTAATTTGATACCAGATCTTCAATATAAACCTTCTTCTTTATATAAAAAATTGTTGGAATTACCATGGACAGATATATTTACAACCAATTATGATACCTTACTTGAACGTGCTTCTTGTGATGTAATTGAGAATCGATTTCGGATTATATCATGTAAAGAAGATTTAACAAGTGGGGCGGAAGTTCCTCGTATTATTAAGCTTCATGGCACATTTCCATCTTATCGTCCATTTATTATTACAACTGAAGATTATAGAACATATCCACATCAATTTGCTCCGTTTGTAAATACGGTTCAGCAATCTTTACTTGAAAATACATTTTGCTTAATAGGATTTTCAGGTAATGATCCGAATTTTTTGAGTTGGATCGGTTGGATCCATGATAATTTAGGCATTGAAAATTCACCTTATATGTACTTGTTGGTACATCACCCGATGCCAGAAGTACAGAGAAAATTACTTTATAAAAAAAGAATTATTACTGTAGATATTTCATATATCAATGCAAATAAAATAACTTCTGATAAGAACAAATATGAATCATTATTAGATTATTTTTTAAATGATGCTTCGATGATTAAAATTAATTGGATTGTAGATAAAAAAATTAATTTTACTGGGAGTAGCTTTGATCAGATTATTTCTCAATTGGAATGTTTACATAAACAATATCCAGGATGGATTGTTTCACCGAGTAAAGAACGTTCTATGATAAGCATGTATGTTGAGATATTGCAGAAGACGCTGATGAATTTAACAAAGAAAAAAGAAAAAAAAGAATTATTATTTTTATATGAATATAATTGGCTACGAGAACAATGTTTACGCCCATTATGTGATGATGATATGGAAGCTTATAAGGTTATCTTACGTAGGCATTCTCAATGTACTCATGAAGAAGAACACTTGATTATTTCATTGTTATTATCGCTATTGCAACAAACTCGAGAAAACGGTAATGATAAAGAATGGATTGTTTTATCTCAAAACATTTGTGACCAACAACCGGTTATGGATGATGATGAAAAAGATGCATTTATATATGAGCAGTGTCTGTTTGCTTTATTTCATTTCGAATATGAAAGATTAAATAAAGCACTTGATGAATGGAAAAATAATATAAGTCTCCCATTACGAATGATACAAAAAGCCGGTTTGTTGGGCGAATGTGGCAGATTAGAAGAAGCGTATAATCTTACACGAAATAATCTTATATCAATTAGGCACCAATTACAAAGAAATGATGATGATTATTTTTTACTTTCGTGTGAAAATATATGTATATCTATAAGTGGATTTATAAGAGCTGCTATGAAGTTTCATCATAAAAAAGAAGTCAATAATCAAGTACAAAAAATGGAATCATATGAGAACGATGTCAATAAAAAGCGGAATTATATTCATCATAAATATCAATGTGCTTGGGAAGAGGAAAATGAAAAACTTCAACAGTCTATGGAGAGTCCATATATTCCTTATAGAATACAGACGATAAAACCATCCTTTGATTTAGGGTATATAACTACGAATGTTTGTTTGTGTGAAGACAAAGATTTCATAAATGCATATGCTTTTTTACATTTTAGAGAAAAAACGGGATATCCTTTAAGGCTTTATAATATAACACATGGCACAAATGCAGCAAAAGGAGCAGCACAGCGAATTGCGAAAGTATTTATAAGATGGGCCATTATTACGCTTGTACGAGCTAATGAAGAAAATGAATTCGAAAATCTATTTAATCGTACTGTACTTAATAAAACTACGGTTGAACAAATTGATGATATGTGTAGTACTTATTTAGATATATTAGATAAAATAGAACCATGGATACTTTCTAATGGAATGGCGACGCATAATTTTGCAGAACAAGCAGCGCGTGTATTACCTGCATTGTTATCATTTTTTTGTTGTAAATGTAGTGATAAAATTCTTGTTAGAATTTTAAAATTTCTTTTAAGAATATATAAAAGTGAGCATCGGTTGATTCATGGAAATATAAAAAAGTTTGCTATACGTTTAATCAAGGCATTGTCTACACAACAAATTGTTGATAATTTTGACACTATCTTAGAGTTTCCTGTTTTTAAAAATTATAATCCTTGGTATCCTGATCCAATCGAATATATTAATTTAACATTGACTACGTTGAAAATAGAAAAAAATAAGTTTGAATCTATGTTTAAATTAGCACAAAAGGGAAATCTTGGTGCAGAAAGACGTGTAATATTTTTGGCATTGGAAGGCCTTTTGTCGGATCGTCAAAAAAAGGCAGTTGGGAAACTAATTTGGCAAAATGATAAATTAAATTCTTTGTTATTTTTTCGTAATATTTTTCTTGATCTATCATGGGGTGAATCTGCTAATTGTAAAAATAAATTAAAGACGGAATTATTGGCTGATTTAACAGAAGCATCTGAAAATACGAGTATTAGTAGTAAATTGAATGATTTATTAATAGAAGTTCAAAATTGTATATTAAGGAAAATATTTAACACAAAAGACATTTTTATGATTATTTCTGATTGTAATAAATTAACTGCTCAGTGTATTTTAAAATTACAAAGCAATAAAAATATTCCAGATGTTTTTAGAGAAAATAAAGATTTAACAAATAGTTTATATCAATTGTCTGTTGTTTTGACATACATATTTATATATTATCCGAGAAGAATTGTTTCAAATGAGGAAACTGCAAAAATTAATAGAATTGTTAATATTATAGATCAACAACATATATGCCATCCACTATTGTTAATTTTGTGGAATAAAAAAATACACCAAAATATTAATGAGCAAGAAATGTTAATTTATTTTTTACTTTATGGATCTGAATATCAAAAGAAAGGTGTTTATAACACTTTATTTATTTTTATTAAAAATTACAAGTTGAATAAAACGATTAATCGTAGTACTTTTGTATGTTTATTATATATAATTATCGATCAGGTGATATGGGATGGTGGAAAATATAGAACTTGGGCAATTGATGTTTTTACATGTACAATCAAGAACCTTAATAATATAATATCAAAAGAAATCTTTGACAAGTTACTTCAGGGATTACAATTGTTAATTAAAGAGAGTGAGATAACCGAAGAAGATACAGAGAAAAATGTCAATCAAAAGACATTACTGAGGGTTGCTGCGGCTTGTTTAGCGAATGAAATTATTAAATTTTATGACTCTCAAAACAAAGAAATCCCAGAAGTTCTAAAACAATGGGAAAACATATGTAACGACTATAATGAATTTGTGGAAGTTAGAAGAACAATGAATAATTAGCAGAACTCTTAGAATTGACCTAGTATAATGAAGTTGTAATACCTCGTTACTGTATCGGAGGTTGTTACCATAAATCAAAAATATGAGCCTGAGCTCAAGAAGAAAATTATTTTCCTTTATCTGGAAGAAGGTCGGACGCTGCAAAGTCTTACCGATGAACACCATCTCGGCAAAGGCACGTTACGATATTGGCTGAAACATACCAGCAAAGAATGCGACGAACACACAGAAGGACACCATGTAGAACTCCAACGGCCACGAAAGCAGAATGCAGAACTTCGTAAGGAAAATGACTTCGGTAGCAGTCTTTGCTACTGAGCAAGGATGGTTGGCTTTTCGTTTTGGGGAAAACGATAAAAAACATTTAGATGAATGTATAAACCTTATTCTTACTTATGTTTCCATAGGATCCCTGATCAATAGGAGAATTGCAGATGAGACCTCAATATTTAGATTGGCTAATTCAAGAAAAAACAGTGATTACTTCTGAAGGAAAGCAGATTGTTATATATGAACTCGTCATTCATGACGATGAGCGTGTTCTTAATTCATGGGCGACTCATTTGCGGAAGCATTATTGTGCCGATTCAGAAATAGATTTTTTGCTAGAAGGAAATGGTTTTACAAGAGAGCAATATCTAAAAGAAATAAAGTTTCCGGATAAAACCATCAATCCGGGACCTTCTGTGCGTTCAGGAGATTTCACGGAAATTCTAATTGCCGATTACGTTCAATATATGTTGGACTATATCGTTCCGAGAACACGGTATGATCGCAAGGTAAATAGAAATTCATCTACTATGGGTAGTGATCTTATAGGATACAAATGCGGTGAAAAAATTAGTAGCAACGATGAACTTATAGTTTTTGAAGTGAAAGCCACAGCCAGTGAAATTCGTCCGGCATCGAAAGCTCGACTGCAGAAAGCAGTTGATGATTCAAATAAGGACGTTGTTAGACTTGCGGAATCATTGAATGCAATTGTTCAACGTTTAATAGATCGAGGAAATTTGGATGAAGGAAGACAAGTGCAACGATTTCAAAACGCTTCCGATACCCCTTATCGAAAGACATTTGCTGCGGCTGCGGTACATTCTAATAAGTCTTATTCCAAGGATCTGCTTAAAACGGTTTCAACCATACATCATGCTGACCAAGATTTGAAACTTATAGTTATACACTGTGATAAGTTAATGGAGTTTATCCATGAAATGTATGGGAGGGCATGTAAATGTTAATAGGGAAAAATTCAAAATATTTGCTAAAGCAGACACGCTCAAAAGCAAAAATGTATGAATATAGTGTTCCAGACGAATTGCACATCAAAGTTGATGATAAAGCAAATAAACTATTACTGATTGCAATTGCGGCAATTGGAAATATTTCGGCGCAGGTACTTCATGCGAACAATCCCTACAGGATAATTCCAGCGGATAAAAAGGAAGAACTTGAATTTGCATCACATTATTTTGATGCTTTTTTACAATCCAAATTGGACCCAAATTATCCTCAATATTACCTGATGTTAGGAGCAATCGCATATTATTTGTGTGATTACGTTGGTAGTGCAAAAGTTATGGCAACTATGATTAATGTTGATGAGTTGGATCTAGGGTGTGGTAGGATTGAAAAAATATTGGCATTATTACTTCAAGATCGATTGAATACAAATACGTTTGGGAAAGCTATTCAAGAGACTCCGTATGATTGTTATTTAAATCAAGTAATTACAGCTTACAACGGTTGCTTTTATCAACATGAAACTGTTGAATTGGACTTTATAGCGAAGTTTCGCTCTCTGATATATTCGCAGGGTTCACCGCGTGAATTGCTGTTAACCGATGCTATGTTGGCAATTTTGCTTATAAAAATTGAACGCTCCGCGGTAAACCTGCTTCCGATATATTCAGGTTTACCAGTGGATAATTGGGAAGGAATGTTAAAGAACAAAAAAAATATTTGTGAGCTTTGGCCAGCCCAAATTCGGATTGGTGAAGCTGGTGTTTTTTTAGGAAAATCAGCGATTATCCAAATGCCAACTAGTTCTGGTAAAACAACATCCATGTCAATTGCTATCAGATCTTCATTTCTAGCGGGAAGATCGGTCCTGGCTGTTATTGTTGCACCATTTAGATCATTGTGCCAGGAAATAAGTACTGATATTTCTGATGATTTTTCGGATGATTCTCATGTTCATGTCAACGCTTTTTCTGATGTTCCGGAAATGGATGAGCTACGAGAACTATTAGCATCTGGTGAAGATAACAGTAAGAATATTTTGGTTTTAACTCCAGAAAAGTTGCTTTATTTACTAAGACAAGATGAGGGACTAATTATAGATGCAGGTTTAATTATATTTGACGAGGCACATATGTTTGATGATGCTTCAAGGGGGGCTCAGTATGAACTCTTGATTTCGTCGATTATGATGTATTTAAGTCCTGGTACACAAAGGCTTCTTATCTCAGCTGTCATTCCAAATGTAATACAAATTAATGATTGGTTCACGGGCGGAAAAGGTGTTGTGATTGCTGACAACTCAATACGTGCAACAGAAAAAAATGTTGCGATTACTGATTGGAAAAAATCGTATGGATACCTGTATTTTTTGGATCCGAAGGATCCGAATGAATCCGAGTTTTTTGTACCACGTATTATAGACATAAAAACGTTGAACAAACTGAAAAGAAATGAAAAAGAGCGGTTTTTCCCATCTGTAAGTTTCAACAATAAAAAGGTTGAGCACAATGATATAGCAATTTATCTTGCTCTAAAGCTGAATCATAATGGTGGAGTAGCAATATTCTGTGGAAGAAAAGATACTGCAGACAGTGTTCTGCGAAGAATTCTTGAAATAAATAACAGGGGTATTGACATTTCGTCTTTTAACACAAATGTGGTTGATAATGAACACGAGAAAATAGCACAGTTAATAAAAGAAAATTATGGGCAAGATAATATTTATTATGAGGCCGCATTGAAAGGAGTGTTCATTCATCATCGAGGGGTATCAAATGGAATCCGGGTGTCAACTGAATATGCAATGAAGAACAATCTAATTAGATGTATCGTTTGCACATCAACTTTAGCACAAGGCGTTAATTTACCTATTCGATATTTAATTATTTCAAGTCTTTATCAAGCTCAGGAGAAAATAAAAGTGCGAGATTTTCATAATCTTATTGGACGAGCTGGGCGAGCAGGACAATATACAGAAGGAACTATTTTATTTTCAGAAACGTTTGTGTATTCCAGACGAAACACAGTTAAAGGTGGCTGGCGTTGGAGGGAATATTTAAAAATGCTCGATTCCAGCAATTCTGAGGCTTGCCTTAGCCAGTTCTTGTTACTAGTGCATCCTGAAACTTTCGAGGTTGCATACAATACCCCCAAAAAAACATATGATTTTTACAAATTAGCATTGGCACGTTATACACATGCTGAACAGTATGAACAAGTAGTGGAAAGATTAATATCAAAGTTTAAAGAAAAATACCCATTAAAGATATATATCTTTAAATCTGCTATTTATAGAGTTAATATTAGTTTAGATGCAATTGAAAGTTACCTTCTATCATTTGTTACAACAGAAGATGACTCATTTAGTATGGATGTGCTTGTTTCTAGCACGTTTGGTTATTTTCTTTCCAATGAAAAAGAAAAGAAGCGAATGATGACTCTGTTTTTAACTATTAATAAGTATTTGTTCCATATGGTAAATAGTGCACCTAAGCGTGCTGTTTTTAGCCATACTCTACTTGGAATAAATCAATTAATTGAAATAGAACAATGGATAAATATTAATTCGTCTGCGTTGATAAGTTGCGAGACAACTTCTGACATTCTTCAAATGCTTATGCCTCAACTAATACAATACACAGGTAACAAGAGCATGAAAGCTGTCGTTTTGAAAAATGAACTTTTTGGAATTGCTAATATGTGGATTTTGGGAATACCCTACAAACAAATTTTTGATTATGCGCTTGAGCACAATGTTAAGATCATTCGCAGAAATAGAGAGGTAGACATACAGCTTAGTGATATTATAGATATTTGTGATGAGGGATTTGGGTATGCATCAACACTGATTATTAACGCTATTTCAGATCTGTTACAATTTGATTATCAGGAAAGTGAAGATGCCTGTAAATTGATGACTGAGTTGAGTAAACAGATGCGATATGGACTTCCGACAAGAAAGAGCATTATTATTTATGAATCAGGATTTGGTGATCGCATAATATCTTTAAGGCTTTCAAAGGAATTGCAAGGGATTCGCATAAAGACTAAAAAACAATTTAAAGAAGCAGTAAGAGAAAGAAAAGGTGCTTTGATAGAAGCGTTATCTGAGTTTCCTAAAGTGTTTTTGGATAGAATGTATGAACTGTGTAATTCTTACTAAATTATGACGTGGTAAGAAGGATAAAGAATAATATCAGAAGCGGTTAAAAGTATCAACAAATCAATATATTGTAACTATGGATGGAAATAGAAGTAATAATGAATTAATTAAATTATAAACTAAACAGTAAGTCTATAGTTGCAAAATGGGGATAATATATTTGCTCCTTACTTGCGCCTTATAGTTTTATGATTATACTACATTGGCGTTATTACCAACTAATTTGTTTTTCAAATAGGAGTGCTGGTTAAGCCGATTTCTTTCCTTTGGAAATATGTTGATTTATACTTAATGGCGTTCGTAATGAGAGGGTCGTTGGTTCAAATCCGATAAGTGGCTCCATACAAATAGCGGCTTCCGAGAAATCGGGAGCTTATTTTTTTTGTCTAAAATTGAAAAATGCCCCTTATTTTGCCCCTTATTTTTGATTTTTTGATAAAAATAGGTTGATAAAATAGGATGTATTATTATACATACATATTCTGTTATAATCATTTTTGTGGTATTATCGTAATTGAAGTGATATTTATGACTAATTGTGAATTTTATATTTGATCACGTAAATGTAGCGATAGTACTGCTTTTAGCTATAGCTGTAGAAAAAATTGTTGGGTTCATAGTAGAGCCTGATTATGTGTTGTGTGTTTAATGAAGGTGTGATTTTGAATGAGGGAAACTGTTTCCAATATTGACGCCAAACAAGCATATGCGGCAATAATCCGTCAAAAAATTAAATACGGTAATTATCATAAGGTACTATTTCATGTCCATACACCGGCTTCATATGATTATCATTTATTGAAAGAATGGGACGTAAAAACGTATCAACAAAAAACAACGGAAGATGTTATTAATGCATTTTCGAACTTTTCTGGTATTCATTGTAATTTTAGTAAAAACAATGGTGGCAAGTCAATCCCTAAAGTATTTGTATCAGAGAAAGAACTGTGGTCATATTTATTACTCGGAGAGGGTTTATGCAAAAATAATATAGAATTAGTTGTAGTTGCCGATCATCATACGATTGATGGAATTCTGAAGTTACAGACAGCCATTTCGGAATTAAATAAAAAGAAAACACTAAAAATATATCCTGAAGTAATAGGAGGTGTTGAAATTTCTTGTGCAGATAGATTACATGTTGTCGGGATTTTTGATGCTTCTAATATTGTGATACAACAGAAAATTTCTCAATGGTTGCAGGATAATTTAATTGATGAGGAATCCGGAGTTTTTGAAACGAGCTTAGAAGTTATGCATCAATTAAAAGAGTTTGAAGCTATTCCATATATTGCACATATTAATACTTCAGATATTTTTAAAAAAGAAAAATATTTGAGCGGTGCTTATAGAAAAAAAATATTTGGTTCTGAGTTTTTGCGAATTATTGGAATATCTTCTGCGAATATGAAAATTTCAACAATGCAACAAATTGAAAATGTTAGTGAAAGTATAAAAAAAGATAAAATTAATTTTGTGATTGATAATGATGCTCATGATATACAAGGGCTTGAGCATAATTTATTTTGGATAAAGGGTGAGAAAAGAAATTTTTTTATGCTTCAGGAAGCATTGGAAAATTATGATATTTCAGTTAGTCTATCAGTAAGTAACCATTCACGTACATATATAAAAGGGATGTATGTAGCACCAAAAATGGGGAATAATACAAGTTTTTTAACTAGTCGAGATAAACAACAAGCTTTTGTTATAAATTTCTCTAATGCTTTAAACTGTTTTATAGGTGGGAGAGGTACTGGAAAAAGTACGGTATTAGAACTTTTAGAATACACTTTGAATCAAAGATGTAGTAATGAAAAAATGCTTAATTTTTTATGTATGCATGGGAACACATATGTCCTTTGTGTATGTGAAGAAAAAGAGTATTTGATAGAAATGATAATGCCTTATAAAGATACAGAGGAGAATAACATACTTTTTCGTTTTGGACAAAATCAAGATCAACGGTATCATTATTCATATATGTTTTATGATAAAAAAATAGCTGAATATGCATTTAAAAACTACCTCAATGTGTACGAAGTTGAGCATTTTTGCCTTCGTCGAGTGCATAGTAAGAAGGCGGTTTTACGCAAATTATTTGATATTAGGTATTCTGTTAATGAATTAGTAAGCACTGCAAGTGGAGATACAATTAATCAATTTATTTATAATAAATTATTTGAGAATAAAACATTATCGAATTTAGATTCACAAGTTAAATTTTATAATATTGGTGGTTTACAAGATTTTCTTTCTAGAATAACAACCATATTAGAATATAGAAAGCAAAAGATACATTTAGAAATTACACCTTTTAATGAATCCCAAAAAAATCTACTACAAATCGTTTATCATCAAAATGTAGAAAGTTATACAGAACCGCCGGTTTCTGAATGGTTATTTGGAAACGATAAACCGGCTAAATATTACAAAAATTTTAATATTACATCACAGCATGTAGTTGATTATTTACTTAGAATTTATGATCAAATGTCAATGGTTCAATTTTGTATCTTGCTTTTTAGTAAAACCATTACAGCTGAGAAATATCCAATTTTACCTTTTGTTGAACCAACAGCGGAACAATCATTTCATATTATTACTCGGAATAATGAAGACAAAATTATTAAAATAATACTTGGTGATATTTGTAAGCTAAGTAATCTTCAAAGTATTAAAAATTACTTTCGAAATTATTTTCAAAATATAGAAAAATTCTCATTAGAATTTAATGTTAATAGTAAAGTTTCTAACGTTCAACAGAAACCATTATATAAAGATATTCAATTATTATCTTTGGGACAAAAGGTAGTTGCTATGCTAGATTTTATTTTGGGGTACAGTGAGTATTCAGGTGATTATAGACCTTTAATTATTGATCAACCAGAAGATAATCTTGATAGTCAATATATTTATAATAATTTAGTTACGCAATTGCGTCATGTTAAAGAAGAACGGCAAATTCTTATTGCAACACATAATGCTACTATAGTAACTAATGCTATGGCAGATCAAGTATGTGTGATGCAATCTGATGGGGAACATGGCTGGATAGAAGCTAATGGTTATCCGGGAGAAAATAACATAAAAAAATATATCATAAATTGTTTGGAAGGAGGCATAGATTCGTTTCGACATAAACAGCAAGTTTATAAGCGTATTATGTAATAACTCAAACTATAATGATTTTTCCATCTCCTTTTTCTAAACACTAGGTTCGTAAAAAAGGTTCAGATACTAGTGAGTGATGACGTAGAAAGTTTAAAGGAAAATTGGAATGTAGTTTTGAACGAGCCTCCATACGTTAGACTTGAAAACTCTAGCTTATGGGGGCCAATTTTTATGGCAAAATACAGTTATGAATTTAAGTAAAAGATAGCTCTGGAATATCTTCAAGGACATATATTGGCTGAATCGACTTCCTTGGCGAAAAATGCTATGAAGACGCGCCACATTTTATGTAAACTCCATTCATTGTTTTGAGTATGTTATTCTGAGGATTTATGTTGAAAAGTTTTATATTTTGAATTATATACTATAAAATTGAAGGCGAACACTAATCCAATTGGATTGGTGTTTTTTTGTTGTACATTCTGTTTGTGATTATTTGTAAAAAATAATATGAATATAACATATTAGTAAAAATAGTTTGCTGATGATATAGTTGGTATTCTATTAATTTTAAAAGAGGTGGTATAAATGGAACCGTATTTGATTTCAGAACGAGAATTAGCAAACACATTGGGACTGTCGTATTGGACTGTAAGAACCATGCGTTTACAGGAAGGCCTGCCTTTTATTAAGAGTGGCAGCCGGGTCTTTTATCGGTTGGATAAAGTAAAGGAGTGGATGACGAAGCAGGAAGAACAAAATTCTCAAGCACATGCAAAACCCAAACGGATACCTTGTCATTATTCATGGTAACTATTTTATTACCCGCAGTTGTGAGCTGAAAATCAGCTTGCAGCTGCGTTTTTTTTATTATAGGAGGATGTTGTATTATGCCGAAACGGATCAGAAAACGGGGGAAAAATTCGTATGAATTAAGTGTGACGAATGGATATGATTATTATGGACGGCAGCGGTTATTTACTAAAACGGTGAAAGCTGCCAACGAAAAAGAAGCAAAAAAATTATACTATGAATTCGAAGGACAAATCCGGCGCGGCGATTTAGTATGCCATAAACAGATTAAATTGGGAGATTTTGCATACCAGTGGTATAAAGAGTACTGTGAGCCCAGACTGGCAGTATCCACGCTGCAGAATTATAAGCGGTGTTTGCAGCAGCATATTATTCCGGCATTAGGACATATTGATATCCGGACATTGCAGCCGTTTCAAATTGTTATGTTTATTAATCAGCTGCTGGAACCCTGTCAGGGGCCCAACAGCCAATCCTATGGAACGCATAAACAGACGGCGTTATATTGTTACCGGGTTCTTTCTTCTATGCTGGCTACTGCAATTAAATGGAACTTAATTGCGTATAACCCTTGCGAACGGGTAGATACGCCAAGAATACAAAAAAATATGGTCTATACGTATAATCATCAGGAAACAAGAAATTTAGTGCAAGCGGTTCATCAATTGCCGATTCGGGAAAAGACGCTGCTTATGGTAGCGTTATCTACAGGAATGCGGCGTGGTGAATTATTAGCACTGCAGTGGCCGGATATTGATTTTACGGAAAAAACGATACATGTTGTGAGAAGCTGTCAGGTAGTTCCCCATCAGGGAGTATCCACCAAAGAGCCAAAGACGATGAATTCCATGAGGTGGATTACCGTGCCGGATTCTGTCCTGCAGCTGTTGGCTGCCTATAAACAATGGCAGGATACCATTCTATACGCGGATCAGGAACGTGAAACAGATTGGGTGTTTGTAACAGATAAAGGTGTTCCCATTTATCCGTCCACGCTATCCCATTGGTTTAAACGGTTTTTAGCACAGCATGAGCTGCCTCCCATGCCGTTTCATGGATTACGGCATACTTCGGCAACACTGCTATTAGCAGCAGGAGCACCCATTAAAAGTGTTAGTGCCCGATTGGGACATGCAGATATCCGGACGACAGGAAATATCTATGCGCAGGCATTGCAAAGTGAAGACCGCAGTATTGCGAATACGATGGATGACATCTTGCATCATACGTAATGTATGGTATCGTTACGTGAATCTGTATTTATGGAAAAAATAAAACGAGTTCGTGCCGATTAGATAAACAGACTCGTTTTATTTTTTGCTATTGAAAATGTATTGTACATTAAAAAAGTAGTTGCATCAATAATACCTTTCACCGACTTCATACTCGTTTTTTGGTGCTAAAACATAGGGAATAGATGTATTTAATAAATTTTCTAAATACTGGGTAAATTTTTTCTGACGCTCTAACGCAGACTCTTGTAACTGTGTGGATTCTTTGGTTTCTATATATTTTTTTAGTTCTTCTGTTTTTATTTTTATGCCGTAAAAACCACGAGCTCCCGACGATTTGTTTGTTTCCAAACTTCTATATTCGTATGTGACACCATTTTTCTTCAAATAAAATAGAGAACCCAATATATCCTGTACGGTATGAATAATACGTGTATCTTTATCTGTATAATCTTCATTGTACGTTGCTTTAAACCAGTGTTTAAAAGCATACCGGAAATCTTCGGAGGAAGTGAATGGCAACTTTGTAATACCTAATCTGGTTACTGTTTCATGCATCTTTTTTTTATCGTGAGAGCTGGCAATCGTTTTTTTGTCAATTGGTGGTATTTGAACCGTACTATCAGTACAGAATTTATCAAGGAAGGCTAACACCGTGTCATCCAGATCGGGAACCATATTATGCACATAGGCGGTTGGGATATTTTTCTGTTGAGGAAAAAGAATGCATTCGTTTATCAGCCAGCAGACAGAGGCCGCAGCAAACGTTATAGCTTCATATTGTTTTAAAGGCTGATAGAGGCTTTGAGAGATCGCGCCTGGCAGGGTAATCACATCATGCGGAATATCCTTGAAAATTGTATTTTCTGTTTTTCGAGTCCGGGCAATAAAAATATAATGTATGGCGTTTCTATGAGAAATTTGCCCCCATTGTTCCTCTTTGACGGAAGTTTTAATTCCCCGGGCAAGTGCTTTGAATCGTTTCATATTTTGCGGGATGCTATTCAATTCCGTGGTGTCTATATTAGCAAGACATCCCATTCCTTTTGTGATAATAAAATCCGGTAAATTTTTATCATTGGTCAAGGAACGTAAGGAATGTTTTGTAATGTAGTTGAAACAGATTTCTTCTAAAAACCTTTTTACGTAATACGGATTTTCACAGTAAATAAGAGTAACATACGGAGCTGTTTCATTACTTAAGACCTGGTGGAGGGAATGGCCTACATATAGTTTTCCGATTAAAGCCATTAACTGTTCTAAAATGGAAATGCTGCTATCAGTTATGGCAGTCAGGATGCTCCGTAAATTACCATATGGATTTTGTGATCTATTTACATAGGTCCGACATTGATTTTGAATGCGGCCAAACTGAAATTCTACATTAGAATCGTAATCTTCAATTAACAACTGATGATATACTTCTTTTTTGAATTTCATGAAGGCGGTAAATTTTTGATTATTTGTAGCGTACTGGGCTTGGGTTTCTAATGCAGGTGGTGAACTGGATAATATTCGTATTGCAGCAATATGCCGAATGAAATTTATAGAGATGGGTAATGTCAGGCGACTGAATTTTTGCATTTTAGGGGTCGCATATTTTATGTATTGATTCCGGTGACAGTAAAACAGTGCGATGAGTTCATTTTTATAAGGAGGATATAACTGAAATAGAAAAGGAATCTTATCATATAAAAAACGGGCTACATTGGCAAACGTACGATCGAATTCTTTTTGAGGTAAGGACCTTAATGTATGGAGAAAAGATAAATCTTTTACAAGTGTTTGAAATAATTTTGATGAACGACCATAAGGGTACGATAAATAAAAATCATCAAGAGAAGTGGGAAAGAATAAGTGCTGCATTTTTTCGTGGGACATTCCAAACCAATTTTGTGGTACACAACGTGCATCTTTAGAATTTTTTAATTGTAACCTGATGCGATCAAAATCACTATCAGAAATATTATTTTTGTTATCCAATAGACACTCTATTTCTAGTGAAGCTAGAGGAATCGGGTTTAATACAGTGCCGGTAGGCATTAATAAAATATTTAATATATCATGAATTTCATTATCGGAAAAGCCACGTGTCGACGTTTGAATAAAATTTTTAAAAGAAGTCCTGAGTAATAATTTTTTCAAAGTAGTTATCTGGGATGGATCGGTGTCAATATGAAACGTACCAATAAGCCGTTCTTCTGGAATTATATTTTTATTATAAGTAGTAAAAAGGGCATCCACATCTTCCAGGGAAATGATGGTTTTTTGATAATTGAAATCAAGGTACACGAATGTTTCATCCAGCAGTTCTACCTGTATATTATTATTAGGGAATATGCATTTGTTAATACAACCAAGTATGGATTGATACTGCCTGCAATCTGGATTGGGACAAGCACGGTCAATATATTGCTTAGCGAGTTCTTGACATTGGAAGTAGGCGGCTTCGGAATTTTGTCTTTCTTCGCGTAAATGTATTGCATTGGTGAAGTTAACTTGCAGTGGGGAAGGATGGATAAAATCCTTAATTGTTTGTTCCGTGGCTTGTGGCAACGGAGAGCATTCTTGGTTAAACTGAATTGGTTTTATTCGTGAGTTTTTCATTTTTTATTATCATCTCCATGTAGAATCCAGATAAAATCCATATAAATAATGAAATTCTAATAAGTATCATAGAAACATGAAAAAAATAGGAAAAATAAAATATATATACTATATAACTCCATACTCCACTCCAAAGAACACTCCATATATAATATATATAATACCACGTTATCCGGATTTTTGTATCCTGTTTTTTTAATTTTTAATATCGTACCAACAATATGGTGATTCAAAAAAATATAGCAAACGAGGAGATACATTATGAAATATAATAATACAAAATCTACTAATACCCATTGCACACAAAAACCAGGAGCCATCCTTGTTGCGTTTCGTGTTCCGCGGCCAGTGATAGAAGAAGCCGTTACAGAAGAACCGATATCAGAAACGGAGAATAATACTTCGGAACAGACATCTCATCGTTATGGGAGAAAAAATGAACTGGGTACTGTCAAAGAAATAGGGGGTAAGTTGTATTTGGTTTCGGAAGGAAATTTCCCACAGTTACTATTTGGAGCATCTATAGCCATCGCATATATGACACGGAAACATGTAACACAGGGTAGCGTGAAAAACTATGTTACTGTTTTAGTCAAAAAGAACACCTGTGAAAGTCAATTGGTATCCATTGCGGTAGATGAGTTTTTTCAAAACAGCTTTAAACGTATTGGAGAAGCATGTCCGGATGTTATATTTCGTTCGGTTATTCCTAACGGCGGTCTCTATATGCGCGATTATCTGTCGCAATTATTGAGCGCGGTTGTAGACAGAGGACTTCCTACTGAAGATCAGTATTTGTTCTGCGGCTGGTATCGTCAGGGGATGTCTTGGCAGTATCTGCACGACGGAATGCCAAACGTTACGTCTACTGTCACACTTGATAACAAGCCGAATAAAAAGCCGGAACGGAGATTAAGCGTTCATTACGAACCGCGGCAGGCATTTCACAATTTCTTTGCCTTATCGTCGCATTTTTTGCGACCTGGACAGGAAGCTGCTAACCTTCTCATTTTTCTTCATTCACATTTGGGATATCTGGCAAGACTGATGCAGGAGGCCGGAGCCCCTGTGCATCATGCGCTGTATCTAAAGGGGCGATCAAATTCCGGAAAAACGAATTTATTAGCGGCTATTAGTGGAGAAATCTTTTGTAATCCTCCGACAATCGCACGGCTGGAAGATACGCAGTCCTTTTTGGAAGGCGTGATTGACGCTATGCGTGATTCCATCATACTGATAGATGATGCCCATCCTGCAGCAACACGTGATAAAGCCAACATTATACGTGCCAATATCGAAACTGTTGTTCGGACATTCGGCGATGGACAGAAGCGAGGAATTCGAGGACCGGGTGGCCAGTTAGTAAAAGAAGCAGTATCGGAAGCCGTGTGGATGACCGGAGAATATTATCACTTGGCGTCGTACAGCTCGTATTTGCGAGTGTTGCTGGTTTCCATTGAAGATGATGGCGTTGACTGGGGGACGATCGATCAGCTGCAGCAGCGGCCAAACATAGCGCGTGATTACTACACGGGTTATATCCACTACCTGGAAGAACATTTTGATGACACCGTTGCATTTTTCCGTTCTGCTGCGACAGAACGGCGGCAATACTGGAAGCAGGTGCTGCCAAACTGCATTTCACGAACAGCGGATATTGGTATGGCGATGGACTTTGCAATCTTTACCGTTGTTGGATACGCAGCTTCCGTGGGCATAGATATTGCCGATTGGGATCAAGAAGCGCAAGATTTAATCAAGTCTTACCTATTGGATAAAGTCAGGCAGGATATAAAAGCGGATCCCGTGGAAATTTTCCGGCAGGCCATTAAGGACCTCTATGACTCCGGAGACATGAAGATAGCTTCGGATAAGCTTATTTTTAAAGACCATAAAGAATATATAGTATA
>Ga0183095_10840_pt2 | contig 30494 bp, 21 predicted proteins | sample BioMet4_FD_130346 | JGI IMG/M metagenome (GOLD analysis project Ga0183095, IMG submission 130346) | Microbial communities from bioreactor (seeded with sewage sludge) at LBNL, California, USA - Biofuel metagenome 4 (v2) (version 3) | ecosystem: Engineered > Bioreactor > Anaerobic > Unclassified ...
TCCGCTGCATAACAATGCAGCGGAATTAGCAGCAAGAGCAAAGGTTAGAAAAAGAGATGTGAGCCTTCAAACCATAACAGAGGAAGGAACAAAGGCAAATGACACATTTATGACGATTGTTCAGACATCAAAGAAACTGGGGGTAAGTGCATATCAGTACATATGTGATAGAGTCAGCGATACATTTGAGATGCCATCTCTGGCTCAAATCATCAGAGAAAAAAGCTCAGTGAGTGGAAATTGAGGGATTTCCACTCAATTTGAAGAGGATACTTTTATTTTGTTTTTTGCTTCTTCTGCCTGGCTCGAGCGTTCTATTTTGTGCAAATATATGTACAGTGTTCACAGTTTTAAAAACTAAAATATTTGCTGTATTCTGTACCTTAAAAGCCTTTTATTTTGTTTTTTGCTTCTTCTGCCTGGCCCGAGCTTCGCTCGGTGAAAGACAGGTTTTAGACGATGAATATGGTTTTCTGGGATTTTTACCACAGTATTTTTATTTTTAACCGGCCGTTCGCTTTAGATTAGTGAATTCACTGAGCCAAAGCAACGTCATTAGACGTCTTACACGGAGCTTGTTACGCTCGACGAAGGAGAGCGGCCTTTTAAAAAAAAGAAATCAAAAAAATAGTTTCAATGTTTTATATTTTACAAAACGAAAATTCAGTAACTCCTATATGTGAAAAACCGTTTATTATTATTTTTTGCTTTTTTGGCCTGGCCCGAGCTTCGCTCGGTGAAAGACAGATTTTAGACGATGAATATGGTTTTCTGGGATTTTTACCACATTATTTTTATTTTTGGCATACTGCCTGATGTTCCTGATACCTTTTCTGCAAAATCAAAATTGCACTGGCGCATTTCGCTGCAAGCAATAGAGTATCTTAGTGCCAGCGTTCCAAATTTCATTAAAGGAGACAATAACCTTAAACAATCTATAGTCAAGAACCAAAATTTCTCCACCAATCTCAAGTGAAAGGTTAACCACGGAAAACACGGAAAACACAGAATTAAAGGGAATAGGGGCACAATTTTTCCGTGCTTTCCGTGTCTTCCGTGATTATAAAATAGATGCAAATACTTACGTTATGGACTCTACATAAAAAATTGCGTTAGAATCTATGATTTGAGAGCTTCATTGCACAGACTTTCATTTTCCAGAACTCTGTTCCCGATACTTTCTTTTTCTAGAACTTCATTCTCTACACTTTTGTTTTCCATAACCCCATATCCATTACTTTTATTCTCTGGAATCCCTTTCTCCAAACTTTGATTTTCCAGAATCTCATTCTCCAAGTTTTTATTTTCTGAAATTTCATTCCCTATGCTTTCATTCTCTGCACTTTCATTCCCTGCAGTACCATTGCTCGCACCTGCATTGCCAACTTCGCTGTTGTTATTGGTCTCTTTAATCAGATACTTCAGCTTTGGAGAAACATTCTCAGCTCTGTCATCCGGCTTAACTGAAGGCAGGTTAAATGAGCCGCCACCAGGAAAACTAGATATTGGTAATTGCGTATTTGACGTATTTTCATTCCTCAGATCCTGTATTAGAGAGTTTATATCTCCCCTAATCTCTAGCTGGACCCTGAAAGGAGGAAAATTCGTGTCATTGTTTTTTGATATGTTAAATGAAGGAAATGTCGGCTCCAAACCTGCTTTTGATAGTATCAGGAACCCTGCTATTAGAAAAAGGAAAAAACAACAGGCGTATCCTGCAATTCTTTTCTTTTGCCAGATTTTATTCTTTTTTGGAGGCGCTTCCTGAGTTTTTGGAAAATCGTTACCATGAGCATCATTAAGATTAAAAACATTCTTGTATTCTTTTAGGCTTTTCTCCTGAATTTGGTCTCTCATTTCCACCAAATTTGCCTTTTTATCATGCGCTGTAGAAGCTCGGATTTTTCCGCCTTCAAACGTAAAATCAGGGTCAGTTTCTCCAGGGCCAGCCGAGATATCAGTCTGCGAAGGATAAAGGGACAGAGCAAAGCTGAAGCCCGGAAAGATAATGGATTTTAACTTAAATATCAAACCGGCAGGCAGAAAAAGCCCGTTTGAAAGGTCTGGGGTCCAGACTGAAACCTCCTCCCCTGAAAGAACCTTTTTCTCCAGACAATCAGGAAGGTTTCCAGCGCTTTTTGGAGGAAAAATGTCGAAAATATCTCCTTCTTTCCACAACCCAATTACCTGATACCGAATTGATTGCAGTCCTTCGGTTCGGTTTTTTGCATCCGCATAAAATCTCCTAATCCAGCCTGGAGCCTCGGTGACAGCTTCTTTGGGAAAGCACTCTATGAATACGGCTCTTTCTTCTCTTCCTTTCCTGATTTTTACAAGGAGGCTGCACCCAAGAAGAAGCTCTCTTTCCCGGACTTCTACGTAAAGGGCACTTCTTTTAATGTCAAGCTGTTTTGCAAGTTCTGAGTATTCCCAGGCTTCCTTAAACCTTTCACTACCCTGCAGTAGCCTCCCACTTGAGCTATAAACTCCAAATTCAGAATGTGAATCTTCAAATTCAGAAGCAAAATCCTCAAACTCAGAAGCAAAATCCTCAAACTCAGAAGCCGAATTTTGCAATTTCACCCACCCTCCAGGGAAAAATCTGGGTGATTCCCTGCTGCTCCTCAGGCAAACCCTTTGAATCTTGAGGAGAAAGGGTTGCATCCACGCTTACGGTATAGAAATAAATAGGGACTCTTTTTGCAAGATTCTGGATTTCCCGGAATGTGTAAATTCTGTCAAGGAGGCTGTAGATCTCGGCCTCAATCTCCCCGGCTTTTTCGGAATTATCCGGAATTTCGGAAAGGTCTTTTAACTTATCTGTTTTGGTCAGTACAAGAGCATAGGACTTATCAGGCCCAAGCTGGTTCATGAGCCGGAAATAGTGCCCGAAAAGGGCTGTCAATTCTTTTCGGCCTTCTCCGTGATAATCCAGGATATAATCTCCATCTACCAGAAAAATAACCTTTCCAGCAGTCTTCATTTTTTTGTAGATACAGGCCAGAATCAGGTTATGAAACTGCTCCCCAGCTTCCTTTGCATACTTGTTTTTCAGAAGCTCAAGAAAACTTAGAGTCCCTATCTGCCTGTGAAGGGCTTCCACACTGAATCCAGGCAGCTTTTCGTTCCCAGATAATTTTTTACTCAGGCTGTGGAGGGCTCCAGAATATTTTTTCTGGTCCAGGTCTTCAGTGTATTCCCCACCATAGTCAATAAAAGTAAACTCTACTGGAAGTAAGCCATTCTTTTTTCCGCGAAGTTCATAAATTGCCAGGTCTGTACGGTTGGTACTTTTTGGAGTTATTCCTCCCTCAAGTTCAGCAAGCATGGATTCAATCCTTAGTTTTTTTTCGCTTTTCTTAGAGAGTTGCCAGACTTTTTCCTCTTCTCTATCGGAAGACAAAATAATTTCCCTATGGGTTCCCTCGTAAAAGTCCACAAAATGGCTGTATAAGGCAAGCAGCAAAAGGGTTTTACCCGACCTCGAAGGTCCGTAAACAAAGACCTCAGAAGCCTGAATGCCCCGAATGAAAGTTGTTGACATTAGCAGGAAAAAAACTGCCAGAAAAGCTATCCCGAGATTATTAAGTTCTTCGGAACTAATTTCGAAGGCCTGCCGTATTCCTTCGATTGAAAACGGGTATACGAACTCGAGAAGCCTTATAAGAAGGTAATAGCTGAGAACAATAAAAAAAAATTGAGACCCTGATCTGGCATACCTTGAAAGGGAACTGAATTGGTTTCTGGAAAGGACCTGCAAATCGAGCAGGCTTCCTGCAAGAAATCCCAGAACAAGGCCGTTTGTGCTTAAAAAATCATGCTGCGAAAGAAGGTGGAGTACAGGCAAAAAGCCTGCAAACAAAAAAAGGCTTCCTCTCCTTGACTGCTCGTGAAGAGCTAGCCCGAAAGCATTTGCAATCAGGAAAGCCGGGATGAAACTCAGCCAGAAAACTCCAGGCCCTGAAATGCTCGGAACTTCAATCCGTCCTCCGTAAGTTATGAGAAGATAGGATAAAAGCAGGATAAAACCTGCTGCAGGCAGTTCAGAGAGCAATTTCCAGTTGCCTTGAATCCTCATGCTTCAATGCCTCTTTTATGCTTTTTTCCTCGTATAGCCTGTTGATCCTTTCTTCTACATTTCCCCCTCTCTTTTCCAGGTTTGCCAGTTCTCCGGCCTCTCTGAGGTCCAGAAGCGCTTTTCGAGTAATGTATTTCCCTTCCTGGAGTTTCAGCACGTGGTGAAGTACGTTATCCTTATTGTTTTCATATACTTCCCAGAAGCCGCCTCCAGCGGTCAGAGGAGAGATATTGTCCAGAAAACCGGACGCAGAGAAGAAGGTAAGGGCAATATCCCATGACCCTGTATGGTTGTGGGTTGCAAGTTTTGCATCATTGATGTTCTTTAAGGCAAGGGTCCCGTTTATCTCATCTTTGATTGCATCGGCTATGCGTTCGCTTGTAAGCTGGCTTGAGATGTAGGATGACCTTGAGGAAACAACAAGAGCGGCTTTTTCGAAGTTCCAGCGTTCAGTCGCGCTGATAGGGATCATCAGGTTGTGAACCCCGAGCTTGTAGCTTTCAATAAGGTTCTTGTATGTGACCAGGATTTCCTCAATGAGTTTATCAAGTTCATGTTTTCCACTGTCATCCCAGTCAAGGTCAGTCATGTCGGAACTTGCATCAATCAGGGAGAGAATCTTCGGGTTTATATCACCAAACTTGGTCATATAGAGGCTGATTGAGGTTTTGCCTCCAAGCCCGTGGAGGTTATTCATCCTGGTAACCTCCTCATAAAATTGTCCGTAATACCTGTTCAGGTCCCTCCGGTTTGCAAGGGTTTCTTCGGTCAGGGTTTCGACTTTTTCAATCAGGGCTGAAAGGGCATGTTTTTCCTGAAGGCTTTTTTCAAGCTCCAGTAATTCCGTTTCGACCCGGCTAAATTTTCCGGAATAGTCTTCCTTTTGAAGGGTCTTTCCGGTCAGGATTTCCCTAAAAACGCTTCTCAGTTTGGGCCGGTCTCTGGACTTAAAACTCTGTTCAATTTCTTCAAGCTCGAAGTCCTGAAGATCCATCCCGAAAAACAGGGATTCGAGCACCTTACTCTTAAGTTCCTCAGACTTTCTGTTCAGGCGTTCGCTCAAAAAGCGCTCAGGAACCGAGAGTTCAAAGGGGCTGCTTATCTGGAGATACTCCCTTCCCGTACTCTTGATATATTCCTCTTTGTTTCGTTTCTTTGCTTCATAGTTCCTGAGGGACTTGGTCTTGTTTCCCTTTATTGCGCCAAGAACTTTTTCCTTTATTCCGGCATTTTCGAGCCGGTTGATTTTGTAGTCATAGAAATAGTAGAGTGCAATTGCTTCAAGGAGACTTCCGAGCTCGTTTAAATTCAGGTCCAGGTCCCTGGAAAGCGTTTCAAGTTCTCTCTGAAGGTCAGGAACCCCGGCCATGAGAAGCCAGCTGTCCTTATCCCCGCTTTTTATATTTCCTTCCTTGAGATTGCCAAGAAACGCATCAATTTTTGTTTTCAGGTCATATTCATGTTCCTGAAGCACCTTCAATTTCTCTTTCTGGCTGAAATATTCTTCAAGCTCCAGGTCGTTGTCGTTTAAGGCTTTGTCAACGGCTTTTTCAACCTGAATGTGAAATTCGTTAAGTAAATCCCGCTCACCATTCTTCCTCTGGAGTTCGGCTTCTACTTCCAGGGTCTCTTCTTTTAAGCTTTTAGCTTTTGCATTCAACCTGTCCATAAAGGAAACAAGGTCCTGTTTTCCTTTCAGGACATTTATAAGCACGGACCCGACAGCTTCCTCTTCAATCCCTGCAGTCCGTTTAAAAAGCCTTGCAGTTTCTTCTATGCCTGAGAGGGCTTCAGGAATCAATCTAAAGAGCACTTTGTCATTTTCATCTTTTAGCTCATCTTCCTTTACACTGAGAGTAAAGGTTTTCACCTTCGAAAGGAAGCTCAGCATATCTTCGTAGTTATTTATTTTTTCGAGACTGGTTTCAGCCGAAATATTATTCTGGATAAAGAATTCAACTGCGCCCGGGCTCTGGTAGTTGAGGAGTTTTTCAATCTCGTTCTTCCAGACTTTTTCGACGTTTCCGTACTCCTTTTTGATATATTCTGAGTCAGCTCGCGTAGGAGGCACTTCCCTGAACAGGTTCTGGCTGTCAAGCAGGGCTTTTACGCTCCTGTTAGTCTCTTTTCGTGTTGCAGTAATCGCTTCGAGTTCCAGGATAACTTCTTCATACTGCTTTTTCAGGGCCTTTAGCTCGTCCACAGGGTACTCGATTACGTGGGCATCTGCAAAAACAAACGATGAGTAAAGGTGTTTTGAGTCGCTCAGGTTAATGTCTCCTTTTTTAATGTGGAAGAAGTTTGTCAGTATGTGAGGGAACATAGAATCGAATTCATGCACTTCTACCTTCGCTTCTTCCCCTTTTTTATATCCTGTAGGCCCAAGCGATGTCAGGATTATGTGATTGAAAAGCCTCTCGTTCAGGTTCAGGTATTCAAGTTCTGTAAGGGCGATTGCAGCGTTTAGCTGTTCTTTTTCACCTTCTTTTGTTGTCGGGATTACCGCAAAGAGCCAGATCTGGCTGCTCTCTCCTTTAAGTGCCCGTATATACCTGGCAAGGTCAATAAACATCCCTGACCCTGTACCTCCTCCAAGCCCGACAATAAGGGCTGTGGTTCCTGTACTGGGAAATGTAGGAAAACCACTTGCCTGCCCCTGGCTCAATACCTTGTAGAAAATAGCCTTTGAAATAGCCCTTCTCCGGTGTACGCCTCCGCCAAAGTCGTCGATTAAAAAAGGGTCAATAGATCTCAGTTCCTCAAAACTGAGCCCAAAGTCTCCTGAATCGTTCATCCACCAGGTTTTGACAAGAGGCTCAGATTTCCGTTCTTTTATCTTTTCTGCAACTTCCTGGCTTGCCAGGTCTGAAACCTGGGTTATATTTGCAAGAGAAGGCAGGTAATAATATTTGTATTCAATATTTCCCCCTGCTCCCATTTCCTGAATTCTGGACTTAACCCTGCTTCTGTACCATTCGTCATCAGCCCTTTCGTTGGCATCCGTATCCATTGTATAAACCCTGAGCCTTTTTCCGAGCACAAGGTAGCTGCCGAGTATCCAGTCATGCCTGCAGACCTCTTCACACAGACGTTTCCCACACCCTCCAAGCCCCACAATCGTCAGGTCCATAGGAAGCTGCAGTGAAATATTTCCCCCTCTGTTCATTCTTCGTCCTCCGAATTTTTAAGTCTTAATCCGATTACAAATCCAAGCAGTGCAGTTGCTAAGAACCCAAGGGCGTACTTCCATTTCATGCTCGACGCGTCTGCTTTTTCCTGGAGCAGATAGTCTGCAAGTTCGTTCGATTCGTTGTGCAGCCCAAGGTCAAAGAAGGCCTGCAGCTTCATACCAAGGACCGGATCGGAAAATCCGTTCAATTTTTCCTTAAACTGTTGACTTTCTTCTTCGGTAGCAAGACTCTCGTTTTTCTTTTCAATCAAATAATCTGCAAGCTTGTTTGCCTCGGTGACAAGCCCGCGGTCAAACATATCCTGAAGGTACATGCTTAAAAACGGGTCTTCGATTTGTGCTGCCTTCTTTTCAAAAGAATCAACGTCAGTAACTGCAATCGTGAATGTGCTTGTATCGCTTCCCTGAATGGCATTTCCTTTTTCATCGGTAGGCTTGATCCGATAATAGGCATACCCTGTCCGTTTAGAGTCATATTTCACCAGTGTAAGTTTCTCATACTGCTGGACCTCAGTGACACCAGGCACCTGGCCGTTTAGCTGGGCAACGATTTTTTTCATATTATCTTTGACTGGAAGCTCAAAGTGGCTCTCATTGCTTTGAAGATTCAACTCTGTAAAATTATAGATTGGCTTGTCGTCATATTTCTCCAGATCCGTATCAAAATACAGATAATCCGCAGCACTGGGAATGCCGCTTATCGTCAAAACGCAACTTATCACCTGCTTTTCCTTAACCTCAGCCGGATGGTCTCCTTCTACGTTAACTTCAACTGCTGATGCAGGCACTGTAAGCCATGAGAATAAGAAATATAGTAAACATAGCGTAAGCGTGCAGGCCGTGTGGCCTTTTCTCATACTTTATCCCCCCTGTAAAAATGAGAATAATACGTTCTAATAACCCCACGTAATCTCTGCATATGTCAATAAATACTTATTTTTTGAATATTTTTGCAATGAAAGGTTAATAAAATCTTTATTTTGTAAATAAATCTACATCATTGTCTAATTAATTAAAAGCATAGTTTTTATCCCAGTTCCAAGTACCAACCGGTTTTTCTATTGTGAAAACAGTTCTTGAAAACCTGAATTCTCCGAAAAGTTCTCCGAAAAAATGAGTTTTAGAATGAGTGACCTGAAATCAGTGAAATGAGTTTTAGAATGAATGTATTGAAACCAGTGAAATGAATTGTGGAGTGAGTGACCTGAAATCAGTGAACCGATATCTCACCCATCTAATTTCTTATGTAGAAAAATAGAAGAAATAAACAATTGTGGAGACCCCTTGATTCACAGGATATAAAAAAGATTAACTCCTTAATCTCTGGCCCTGAGAACGGTTCGCTTACTCTTTCAAACTCCTTGTAACCAAACCGTTTTCAGGATGTAACCCTCTTTAGTTTTCTGGGGAACAATTTGTTCTTATATTTTTATACTTTTTCCATACCTTTCCATATTTTTTCGTGTTACTCAATATTCTTTGTTTTCGGTCCTCACACTCAGGCATTTCGGAGAGGCTGCAGATCCTGCAGTTCTATTAAAACCTGCAAACACTTCTTAATACTCTCAAACATAAATAGTTATTTGTTAAGAAAGTGGTAAAGCTAAAAGAAGTATCTAATTCATATTAGGATGACATAGGGTAGTGATTATTTAGATTTTTAATTTACATTACTGTTAAATAATATATTACTTTTTATTTTTCTTGAGACTCCCTAACCAAGCTTGTCAACTAAGCTTGCCAACTAAGCTTGATCTATAAAATGAAATTCTGGAAATAATTAAAACACCTAAATTCCGGCCCCTGAAAGCCTGAAGATTGCCTCTTATCTCTTCTGATTTCAATCTACAGATCAGGCTCTTTTCACATTTCGGGTTATATCTTCTATAATGCCCTGGAAATGAGTAACTTCTCCTTCCTCATTGCGCTGGATAAAGGTTTTTTCGTCAATCCAGCGGACGTCAGCCGTCTGAGTAAGAATCCGGTACTGACGGTTGAACTCTTTTCCTCCTTCTTCACAGTTTTCCTCAAGTTCAAGTTCCACAAGGAGCAGGTCTTCGGGATGGATTATCTTCCCATAAAGGACTTTTCCGGAAATGAAGTCCTCTGGAACGTACCCGAACTGCCTGACATTTTCAGACACATATAGCGTGGGCCAGTATTTTTCAGCCTTCCAGAGAAACACTACCATCGGGCTATTGTTAATTACGGTTTCAAGGACTTTTTGCCGCTCAAGGAGAGCTTTTTGTTTTTCCATGAGAGCTTTCTGGCTTTGAAGAGCATCCTTCAGAGCCTTTTCATTTTTAATCTCCTGAGTAACGTCCCTGACTATTCCCTGGAAATTCGTTACATTTCCGGTCTTATCACGCTGGATAAAGGTCTTTTCTTCTACCCATCGGATTTCCCCATTACCGGTAAGAACTCTGTACCTCTGTACAAAGCTGTCATTTCCAGCCTCGCAGCATCGGGTAAGTTCTTTTCTAACCCTATCGATATCCTCGGAATGGACTATATCTGAATACATTATCCTTCCTGTAAGGAAATCTTCTGCGCTGTATTCAAGCTGGGTTACGTTTTCCGAGACATATTTTGCAGGCCATTTTTTATCCGGGGCCCAGAGAAAAGCCATAACCGGACTGTTATTAATTACGGTTTCCAGAACTTGCTGTCTTTCCAGTGCTTCACCAAGAATCAGTTCGTCGCTTTCAGCCAGTTGATTGAATCCCATAGCTACTACCTCTCCAACAACCCTTCCGGATCCAAAATCCTTTTACCGCCTCAGGTAATATACAATTTTCAAATCCTTAAGCAATATATAATATATTTTGACATCTTATAAATCATGTCTTTCTGCACACAGGAGGAATGTTCTGAGTTCCAGACTCGCAGCAGGAAATAAAGAGGATACCTGGACAAAGGAAAAGTCCGGGAAGAAAACATCTGACATTATACAGCAGACCAGGGAAGAATATGGGAGATACTTCGGGATCTGCGGCTCATACCATAACCTTAAAGCCTGCACCTGCAAAAATTGTCCTTCTTATCCCGGCGGTGCAGGGATGTTTTGCTCCAGGGGCAAATGTCCAGAACAGGGAAAAAAACAGGGCTGCCTCTGTGAAACCTGTGAACTTTTCAGGAAATTCCGACTTGAAGGAGAATACTTCTGCCTGAATGCCGAAAAACCGGAACTGTCCGAAGAAAAGCCTGAGTTTCTCCTGAAGAACTGCAGAAAAGTTCCTGAATCCAGCGGAAACACCAGGTTCTGTGTGCTGGGAGAATCAAAAACGTAAGTATATGAACTCGAAGTTAAAAGAATTCAGAATTAAATGAATTCAAAGTTTAATGAATTCAAAGTTTAATGAATTCAAAGTTTAATGAATTCAAAGTAACCGAAACCTGAATAGCCCTAGTTTTTTCCTGAAATTTAAATTAAAGTAGCTGAAGCTCTCTTTTTATAACGATTTCAAATTTCAGATTTTTTATTCACAGCGTTTGGGATTTTTATTCGGAAAATTATAGTCGCTTTCTAACCTGAAACCTATCAAAGAGATTTCGATAAACAACCTTTGTATTTTTATATAGTTTCCAGTTCTATGCAGCTTTCCATCCCTGGTTGCAATATCCCTTGGCGGAATTAATTTTGTCTGGCTTTAATCTGGTCTGGCTTTCATTGCTTGCAAGTGCTGGTCTTCTTTTCGGGAATCTCGCGGTTTATTATTTTTCTAAAACAGGCAGTCAGCACATTCCGGAAAAATATGAAGGCATCATTGCTCACCTGATAGAATGGACTGAACGCGCACCCACAAACGATATATCACAGGTTGCTGAATGAGTCCAGCAGAGCTTATATAAATCGAGTAATAATCAAATGGTAAGAAATTGTTTTAATCGCATTCCGACATCTCATAAATTTCAACACGATAGGAGGACGCGCCTTGAAAATAGCAGTTGTGGAAAACGAGAACCAGAAAGCGAGTTCAATCTTCGAACCAGGATTCATTGCAATATATGAGGAAGACGGCGGGGAATGGAAAGTTCTGACCCGATTTGAAAATCAAGTTTGCAACGCGAGAGGTATGGCCGCGGTACGCACGTCTGTAGCAGATACAATAAAACAGCTTGGGGACATAAAAGTAATTGTTGCAAGTGAAATCCCAGGGATAGCGTCCGGGACTTTTCAAGCGGCGAGTTTTGACATATTCATTGTGGAAGGTAATGTGCCGGATCTTCTTGATTCAATCAAAAAAGAAATGCTTGAAACAATTGAGGAGCGTCAGAAAGAACCGCCCAAATTTGACATCACGCAGTTTCTGGAACCCGGTGTGAATAAAGGTGATTTTTCGATTAATATAGAAGACATCATGTTTAAAAATCCGGATTTGACTTCAAAGAAAATTCTGATCCCCTATCTGAAAAATGGAAAATTTAACATACTGGATGTCATTTGCAGCCATATTCCAAAGTGGTTTGTCACAAATTTAGGCGCCATGGGATTTGAATATGAAATCGTGAACGATTTGCCGAATAGAAAAACTGTTAGAGTAGTGCGTATGCAAACTTCGTCATCGAAGTAAAAGCCATAGCTTTTAGGAAAAATCAGAATATAGGTAAATCTTATTATCGCTTAAGGAAAGTAATGATATAATGGACGGAAGGGGAGCAGAAAGAGGACCTCTGCAACTGGATATAGGCATAGTTGTATCAGGGCTTGGAGGGAACTCCAATCAGGAAAGGGATCAATTCAACGGACTTGTTTCCTTTTTTGGTGTTGATTTTGGACTATATATCGGACCATCCTATAATCCGTTTCGGACTATAGGACCAAGTATCGGCATCGGTGTGGTCATAGGGTCTAATGGTTTTCTGGCTGCAAAATTAGGCATCCATTTCAGAAGAACATTCGGTTTAGCTATGTTGTTTCCTATAGTTCCTATTTATGGTGTTACTGGAGCAAGCTTTTTAGCTGCGCTGCCTATTTCAGAAGGAGCTAAAGCTGCAGCAACTATTCCTTTACTGTTAGTGCCGGCAGCATTCGTATACCAGGGAAATCTCAAAGAATTACGTAGGCACGGAATAGAAACCTTAGCGGAATTGAGAGCACGTCTGCCAGGAAAAAAATATTAATTCATAAAATTAAACCTGAATCTATTAAACCTGAATCTATTAAACCTGAATCTATTAAACCTGAATCTATTAAACCTGAATCTATTAAACCTGAATCTATTAAACCTGAATCTATTAAACCTGAATCTATTAAACCTGAATCTATTAAACCTGAATCTATTAAACCTGAATCTATTAAACCTGGATCTGTTAAACCTGAAACTATCAAACTTGGATCTATTAAACCTGAATCTAAAAATAATGTCTGTGAAGCTTTCTCAATCCCTATCTTTAGAAATCTTCTCACTTTCTCAGGGACTGCCTCTTTAGCAAGTTTCTGGAAATCACAAGTCCGGCGGTTAAGGATTATCCTGACAGAGCGAAGATCTATATCGTTGCCATTAAACCAGTTATCTTTCCAGGATATGGCTATACTTTACTGCACTGGGTCACTCCTCGTCACGATTTTAATAAAATTTGCTGGGTACGGCTATCGGAGGATTAGCATTAAAAGCTCCCTTAATGGTATCTTATCGCATGGGTAAAGGATGTTTTGTGGAACAGGCTATTGGGGTGCAGGCAGGAACCAGTCTGCTGAGCCACGTAAACGGTTTAACTTCGCAGCGGCACTTTGATTGTAGTCACTGATAACTTTCAGGAGCCCAATTTAGCCTGTGATTACGGATCTTGAAGACAGACCAGGGTCTGGACGTAGCAGAATGAAATTAACGGATTAGATAGGAGGAGATTATGGACAGCACGACAGAAATTCAGCCGCCTGTGCCGGTGGTCCGACGGAATGGCTGGTTAAAGGTTCTAACCACAGCAGCAGTCTTCTACGTTCTCTTACTGGTGGCCTTGCTGCTGACGAAGAACTCAAACCTTTTTCCCACCCTGGCAATGGTCGGCAGCTTTATGGTTCCTGTAGCTTATGTGGCTTTTATATACGAGCGCAGGCACCTAAGCCGCCTGGCAATGCCAACGGTCTCCCTGGCTTTTATATATGGTGGGCTTCTGGGTATCATTGCTGCTGCCTTTCTAGAGCCATTTTTTATCAGGCAGCTGAATCTTGGGGCAATTTTAAGAATAGGACTTATAGAAGAGTTTGCTAAAATTCTGGGAGTGCTGGTGATTGCACGCCGCAGGCGGCATGACTCAGAAATGGACGGATTGATTCTGGGTGCGGCAGCGGGAATGGGATTTGCAGCCCTGGAAAGTAACGGTTACGCCTTTACGGCTCTTTTGGAAAGTCATGGGAGCATTTCGGCAACAGTGGAAGTGACCTTACTTCGCGGTTTGCTTGCTCCGCTGGGACACGGAACCTGGACAGCTATTTTAGCCAGTGTACTGTTCCGGGAAAGCAAGAGTTGCAACTTCCGCATTAACTGGCAGGTAATTAATGCTTATCTGCTCGTTTCCATTCTACATGCAACGTGGGACGGGCTTCCCCTGGTCGTTTCTTCTATCTTTGGCCAGGATTTAGGCGTGTTAATTGCATGGGGTGTGATTGGTGCTGTTGGGTTGTTTATCCTCTGGATACGCTGGAAAGAAGCAATCAGGTTACAAATGGTTTTGCCATCAGAAATCGAGGAAACATGTACCTAAAAGGAAGACTACGTGCAACCTCAAGCCCAAACTGATGTAAGTTTGGATGAACTTCGGACACAGAAAAGCGTTAGGAAGAGCATGAGGTGATCAATTGACAACTTCAGGTATTGATAAAAAAGCAGTTATTGGCGTGATGGGCCCTGGGATCATGTGAAGTTCTTTTGCTTCGAACCTTCTATCACGAGGCTACGATGTTCACGTATATAACAGGACTAAGGAAAAAGCTCGGCCACTTTAAGGATCTAAAACTTGTAAATGCGCAGATAACCAGAACCGGGGCCATATCGCCGATGACAGAAGGTAACCATAGAGGAATACGCAAGAGCAGTAGAAAACGGCGAAGGGCAGAAGGACTTCAGTGTCATTGCGTTGAATATTCAGCGTAAAAACGGATTAACTTAAGTCATGAAGATTCTGCCACGGACCTGACCAAACTCCACATTAAGAATGCAAAAAATATTTCTTCATCTGGAATTTCTTATTTTTTCCCATTTTCCTTTCCTTTTGATCAGAGCAAATTGATGCCTTTCAATGATATTGAAAATTTCAGATGCATTATATTTCCTGAGGGAATATGTACAGAGAACCAGCATATGAGAGTTACCGATTACCCGGTTTATTTCTCTTTCATATTCAGCAAAATCATCCCGATATTCTTCTTCCAGTGAGAAGAGCCCTTCAAATAACCTCAAACCGTCATAGCCATTGGCCAGAGCTTTGTTAAGTTTTTCCATCAGGCTATTTAAGAGCTCTTGTGTATCGAAAAAACCTCTTTTCAAATACCAGTCGTCATAATGAATAATTTCTATTTGTCCTTTTTCCAGATAAGTTTCTGGATTAGAAACAAACATTTTAAAGGTTTTTTTTGCTTCCAGAGGATTTGATGCAATCCATATGCAAAATTCGTTATTTTCTAACCCTGCTTTTAAATATGGAATAATTATATCTACCAGATCCTGTTTTGTATTGTAGAACTGGCAGAAGTGTGTTCCCCAATTAATACTCCCAATAGCACCAATGCCAGAATTTCTGGTTACTTCCTTTGTCATCTCTCCCCCATTTGCTCATACTCAGCTTTTACTTTCAATTCTACATAAACTAAGCAATAATCTGTTTAAGAATAATCTGTTTAAGCAATAATCTGTTATAACTAAGCAGTAATCTGTTATAATCTGGCTATATAAAAATTGTTTTCAAACAAGAGAGATTTTACCGTAATAAATCACAACAGCTGCATATGGGGAATAAGAATACCAATAAAAGAGTAGAGAAGATAAAGGAAAAACAATAAACGAGAAAGAAACGAGAAAGGAAAAAGAAGATCAAGCTTCCTGTCTCTCACTCAGATATAAAATGGTGTCTCTATTTCTTTTGACTGTCTTTTTCTCAGGCCACTCTGTACAGCCTGGTAATATTTCATGGTATCAGGAGTAACCGAAGGCCCGGTTTCAGCAATCGCTTGAAGGAAATGTTTCTGCTTTACCTCTTTAGCATGAAGGTCTTCGCGAAGTGCGTCTCTTCCTGCCTTTTTGCACACTGCTGCAATATCAGCACCTGTATACTGATCGGTCATAGAAACGAGTTTGTCAATATCAACATCCTCTGCAAGCGACATTTTTGCGGTATGGACCTTAAAAATTTCCTTTCGAGCTCCCGCATCCGGAACAGGAACGAGAATTAACTCGTCAAAACGTCCAGGCCTTAGAAGAGCAGGATCTATAATATCAGGACGGTTGGTTGCACCTATTACCACTACGGCTCTGAGTTCTTCAAGCCCATCCATCTCGGAAAGAAGCTGATTCAGGATTCTAGCTGTAACCTGTGGCTCACCTATGGCAGCCCCGCGAATAGGCGCAAGAGAGTCGAGTTCGTCCAGGAAAATAATAGATGGAGCAACCTGCCTTGCTCGTGAAAAAACTTCTGCAATCCTTTTTTCGGACTCTCCGTACCATTTGGAAAGCAAATCGCTTCCTTTTGCGGTGATGAAGTTAGCTTCGGACTCATGGGCAATGGCTTTTGCAAGAAGAGTCTTTCCAGTACCAGGTGGACCATATAGAAGCACTCCTTTGGGAGCCTCAACTCCTATATCCCTGTACGATTCCGGACTTTTAAGGGGCCACTCCACAGCCTCCTTCAAAAGTTGTTTTACTCCCTCCAGGCCGCCTACATCTTCCCAGCTCACGTTAGGAATCTCGATAAGGATTTCTCTTATAGCAGACGGCTGGACATCTTTAAGGGCATTTTCAAAATCTTCCCTTGTGACCCGAAGTGTGTCAAGAATCTCACTTGGAATTTCAGGTTCATTGAGGTTAATCTTCGGGAGAATCCGTCTTAAGGAACTCATTGCAGCTTCCCGGCAAAGCGCAGCAATGTCAGCTCCCACAAACCCATAAGTTATCTGAGCGAAGTCCATGAGATTTACGTTTTCGGCAAGCGGCATACCTCTTGTATGAATCTGGAAAATCTCAAGCCTTCCTTCAGTGTCCGGAACCCTTAACTCAATCTCTCTGTCAAATCTACCAGGGCGACGGAGTGCCATATCAATTGCTTCAGGACGGTTGGTTGACCCTATCACAATCACGTTCTTGCGAGCTTTAAGCCCGTCCATCAGGGAGAGGAGTTGAGCTACAACTCTCCTTTCGACTTCTCCAGTCACCTCAGCCCTCTTAGGCGCAATGGAATCGATTTCATCAAGGAAAATGATTGCAGGAGCGTTTTTCTCTGCTTCTTCGAAGACGTCTCTTATCCCTTTTTCTGACTCCCCATAATACTTGGACATAATTTCCGGACCATTGACTGAGATAAAGTAAGCATCGGTCTCGTTTGCAACTGCTTTTGCAAGCATTGTCTTGCCTGTTCCAGGCGGTCCGTAAAGCAGTACTCCTTTTGGAGCATCGATTCCCAGCCTGTCAAAAAGTTCAGGGTGCTTCAAAGGTAACTCTATCATTTCTCTTATTTTGGTAATAGCCTCTTTAACACCACCCAGATCCTCATACATGACAGTGGGAACATTCTGTTCAGGGGTTATTTCTGCAGCTTCAGGTAAGAGCTCAACCTCTGTCATATCTGTAATCTTTACTATCCCGGACGGGGAAGTGGAGACCACCTGTAACTTTATTTCTCCCAGCCCAAATGACTGTCCCATACCTGGACTAAAAAAGTCCTGAAAGAAATCCTCGAACATGATTCCTTTACCGAAAGTCTCTCTTTCCCGGGACCGCCTCAAACTTGTGGTGGAAATAAAATCTCCCTTCGAAACCGTACGGTTCATGAATACGGCTTTAAGAGTTTCACTCGGAGCATAGATCTGCATGCCCTTAGCTACAGGCGCGAGAGTTACACTCCTTGCTTCTTTCCAGTCGGCTTTGCGAATATCCACATACTCCCCTATACTGGTTTTTGCATTGGTACGGATAAGCCCGTCCATGCGGATAATATCCAGGCCCGAATCGCTGGGATATGGACGTCCTACCAGGGCTGAAGTCGATTTTCCTCCTCTTATTTCCACAACGTCAAAGGGCTTGAGGCCCAGCTTTTCCCTGAAACTATCGTCTACCCGGACGATTCCTTTTCCGACATCTCTTTGATCAGCTTCTGCGACTTTTAGTTTTGCAGTTATCTTTTCCCTGTCAGCCAAATGACAACCCCCATCTCCATATTAGAACTTAATATTTATTGAAAAATACAGTGTAGTAATATTTTTACAGTAGCTTTTAAATGATTCATCTTCATTTTTTACCTTCTTTGCCTTCCCACTACGCTTATCCAGTGAAATCACAGTTGTTACCTTGTGATCCAGAACTTTTAACTCTTAATTTCAACAAAAACTTATCTAAGCAGCCACAGCTTTATCAATGAAGGAACCAGTTTCTATTGTCTAAGTTTTATAATGCAGTTTCTACGAAAATTTCCTTCATAAGATCCAGAAAGTCACTTTCTGCCTGCTTTTCATCAGCAAATCTGAGAAGGTCTTTTCGATTTGCAGGATAACCGATACCTCTACCGGTTATATACTCTTTAATCTCGCGTGGACTTCTTTTGATAAGTTCATCTCCCAAAAATAAGGTAGCTGCTACCTTCTCACCTGTTTCCCACCCTCCATTTTGTATTATATTGATAGTTATATAAAAAAGAATCCAATTAAAATGTTTGCTAGCAGATGATTTTTTTCGCTATAGTAACCTCTTGTTTTTTGTTAGGTCTCTGATTGGCTATCCGATCCTGATGCTACACTATCATTTGTGGCGTTGGGATACAGTTGTGAGTTTATAGAGAATATCCCGAACATAATTATTCTACCCTGTAAACAAACTCATTAAAAAATATAAGTGCCTTGTCGTTAATTATAGGATGGTGCTTTCGTCATGAGCGTCTGAAGTTTTGCATATTGACGAGTTGGTGCAGTGTCATGATTTGTCTTGCAAAATAGTTAGAAGTATCAAAGGCTGAAAGCTCGTTATCTTTTGCATATTCAAAAAATGACTGTTTTATCTTCTCAACTTTTTCGTCTTCTCTTATCCTGCTATCACACAAAGAGTTATAAAAAGTTCCCCACTCCTCTTTATGCTTGATCCGTTTTACTTTTTAACTAAGGTGCTCATTACTTTTTTACTGTAATATATCCAGAAATGGTTTTAGTATTACTGCCTTTTGCATTCTTTACTGTTAAGCTAACAGTGTATGTTCCTGCCTTTGAATACTTGTGAGTCGGATTCTGAAGGAATGATTTTGATCCGTCTCCAAAGTCCCATTTCCATGCAGCAGGTGAACCTGTGCTCTTATCAGTAAATGTTACCTTCAGTTGTACTTTTCCGGAAGTAGGAGAGGCTGAAAAGGCAGCAACTGGTTTTGTTACCACTTTTATATAGCCTTTTTTTGTTACCGTGTTACTGCCTTGAGCATTCTTTACTGTTAAGCTAACAGTATATACTCCTGTCTTTGAATACTTGTGAGTTGGGTTCTGGAGGTATGACTTTGATCCATCTCCAAAGTCCCATTTCCATGAAGTAGGTGTCCCTGTGCTTGTATCAGTAAATGTTACCTTCAGTGGAGCATTTCCAGAGGTAGGGTTCGCAGAGAAGTCTGCTACAGGAGATGTACTTCCTGTTGTGGTGAAGGCCTTAATACATACATTCGCATCTGTAGCATATGTCGTTATGTCGCCCCAGGTTTGTCCATCAGAACTAATAAAACTCTCTCCAGCATTTGCTGTTGCTTTACTACTGTATCCTGAGGACGGCATTTCTAAGGCAATCGGATAAACATATCCAGAGGTCGTAAGCTTCAGGACTACTGAGAACTTTTGACCGGCTTTGAGATTAACTTTGGAATCCAGAGGAATCGTGTGATAGCCTGCATAAGGGATTTTCCCGCTCTTTGAAATAACCGGGCCGGCTTGAGTTACAGGGCTAGACGAAACGTCAGTATATATATAAAGAATATACTTGCAGTTTGAGTCTGTAGTATAGAAACTTACGGCTTTGAGGATCTCATCAGATTTTGCAGTGAAGATATTTGCACCCCATAAGGTAGAAGTTCCGTCGCCGCAATCTGTGACCCATCCAAGTGGGTCATACTGGTAGATATTTTTATAATTGTTAGTATTTTCTGCCGTAAAGACAGCGTTTGTACTGCCTATATTGGAGTCATAATAAGAAACATAAAAATATCCGTTTTCACCAAAACCTGTACCCCAACTATTTTTCACGATAAATGCTCCATTTCCGGGCGGAACATGGGTAAAGTTATTCTTATCATACGAGTCGTCCCAACCCACAATAGTCACAGCATGGTCAGAGTACGAAGATTCATCATAGTAAAAACTATTTGTATCATTAGAATAATAATCGTAAAAGTCGTCACCACCAGTATATAAATTTGTATAGACTGCTCCGTATTTTTCAATTGCAGATTTTATTCCGTTGTTGTCCGTAGATCCCTGCCTGACGGGAAGGAATAAAACATTCTGTACATGTTGGTATACAGGAAGTCCGAGTTCACCTGGTGAATATACTGATGAATCACTATAAGGGTCATTACTTTCCTTCACGGGTCCACTCCATCGAGCCAGGTAAGCAGTAGACATAAGTATATTTCCCCCGTCTGAATAATCAAACCCTTCTGGGGCATCAGTGGAAAGCACGTTTTTAAGATTATTTTCTGAAAAGTCCCAGCTTTTTCCAGGCATTAAATATGACTCCAAAGACCCGTAGGTTGCAAATGACCAGCAAGTTCCTGCTTTACCCTGATCTTTCACAGGAGTTACTTTGTTTAGCGTCCTGAGGTCATATCTAGCTGGATAAGATAACGTGCTGCTAGAAACAGTGCTGAGATGACTAAGATCTACAATTGTGGGGACTAAACCCGTTTTGTGTCCGTCAATAGATGGTTGGCTGGAAATTTTTTCCTGTTGATACTTTACAAAATCGGGGTTTTTTGGCGCAAATGCAAGCTGTGAAACTTTGTTATTGTCTGATAAGTTCGTATCAGCTATCGCTATCGATGAGCCTATAATTAAAAGCAGGACCAGAAGTCCGCCGAAGATTACTGCCCTTTTTTTCACATTTAAATTATTTTTTGTATTACATTTTTTCGTCATGATTAGAGCCTTACCTATATTATTTACGTTATTTTATAATTCTAAATACTTTAATATGTAAAAATTCATGCATATATCACCCATCAAATTAATGTTTCAAAAATTTCGATTATAATTTTCATAGATATTCTAATTATTTTGATGAATGCGTAAAATAATAAAACAATTTTCTTTATATAGTCTTTATGATTTATTTTACTCAATACCAAAATAGACTCAGTATCAAAATCCAGTGATGAACATAAAATAAAAAATCACTAGATTTTGTAATTGGCCACAATCCTTGAGATACAACTTCGAGGTTGAAGTCTTTAGATGTCGAATATTGATGTTGATGAAAACTGGACTCTTCTTGCGAATTCAGATTTTCAATCAATAAATGCAAAAATCACTAGATTTTGAAACAGAGTCTATTATATTTTTGCAGGCATTTTTCGGATGAAAAAAAGATTATCTTTTGAAATCTAGACATTACTTAAAAAAACAGTTAATTGAGTATATACGCCGTGAAGTTTGGGTAACACATTAGCCAGTTCAAACAGACTAAATCCATGGAGCCTATCTTTCTCTGTTTGCTGCCATGAAGATTTCTATAAATCATCCTGACTCCAATAAAAACCAGAAGACCAGAGGCAATCCAGGAAGCATATTCGGAAACGAAGCCGCTCATCGCACTTCCTCCAAACCAGCCCAATATTACCATTAAAGCTTGAAAGCCCCCGAAAAAAATAGAAAATTTTAGAGCATCGCTGACCGAAAATTTAGTCTGCCCTTTCTGTTATTGATCGGCCTGAGAATTTTCTGTAAATCCATTCAACACAGAAGCAGAAGAAAAGTGTGATTAAAAGCAGTTCCAGAGTTAGTTTTGAATTAACAAATTCATAATAAACTAGCACTCCAAAGAAAATCAAGCTGCTTAGAAGTGAAGCCCGAATTATCCAGCGTTTCGCTCCGGTTTCTTTTAAGAGACGTAGATGAGATGTATTAACGGCTACATAAATTATAAGCAGGGAGGTACTTGTGAGCATACCTATTCCATCCAGAGAAAGGAAGTTAGCCATGAGTATCACAAGACCGGATGTAATAAAAAGTCCTTCAGTTCCCCTTTTCCAGATTTTTCTCTCAAAAAATAAGGGCAAACGTCCTTCTTTTGCAAGCAAATAGCTTATGTTTGCTCCCCCATAAAGAGAAGCATTTATCGCAGAAGAAGTTGAAATTAGAGCAGCGAGCGCCATAACCTTGAAACCTGTAGCTCCTAGAAAAGGTTTTGCTGCAGCTGCAAGAGCATAGTCTTTTGACTTTTCGATCTCAAAGGTTGAGAGGTTTCCGACTACTGCAAGGCTAACTGATACGTAGATAATAACGACAAGTACAATACTCAGATAAATTGCTCTTGGAAGATTGGTTTCTGGATTTATGATGTCTTCCGCAGCATTGGTTATCAGTCCAAACCCCTGATATGCAAGAAATACAACTCCCGCCCCAAAGAGAATACTTATGGAGTCTGGCCATGTAGAAGCCGAGAGATTTCCAGTGTTCATGTAAGCAATACCTGCAGCCGCAAAAATTAGCAATATACAAAACTTTATCGAAACTATAAATAGTTCGGATTTTCCTACGGCTTTAGCTCCTATAAAATTAATTGCTGTAAAAATCAGGATAATTGCATTTGCAAAAATCTTATCCCATACCTGCGCTGAGCCTGGAGGCAGGAAGGTTACTGCATAAAAAGAGAAACCTTTTGAATAAAGAGCAAGTGCGAAGATGTAGCTTATCCAGAGTAAAAGGTTAAGCCCTCCACTTAAAACTCCGTCTCCGAACCCCTTTAGAATAAATTCTACAGGTCCTCCAGCAGATTGGTATCTAACCCCAAGTTTTGCATAGGAATAAGCATTTAAAAATGCAACCACCCCTGCAATGATAAAAGAGATATATACTGCATTTCCTGAAATCTTAACAGCTGTCCCGAAAATAGAAAATATCCCGGCTCCAATCATACCCCCGACACCTATTGAAGTCGCAGCATAGAGCCCCATTGATCTGGTCCCAGTCATAAAACTCCAAATTTAAAACTTCTTTGTTTAAAACCAGTCCATTGCGATCCAGTAACTCGTATTCAAAGATGAATATATTAACCTATTTTTTTATTAACCTGCTTTTTCATTTTTCCTGAGATATAGTTTTCCGGTCTTATTTACACATACACCGGAACAGAACTTTGTCTTGAAAATAAAGCGACTTAAGTAGGTAAAAATGACAAAATCGATATTAAAACCCTCACTTTTCTTTTGTGCTTAATTTTACTCTTTTTACGACCTTGTATACTTAGCCTTACTTTTCTATTCTTTATTTAGCTATCTCAGCCTTTGTTTTTTAGCTATCTCAGCCTTTGTTTTTTAGCTATCTCAGCCTTTGTTTTTTAGCTATCTCAACCTTTGTTTCCCTTTTTTGAATCTCATCAATTTCATGAAAAGATGTAATGTTAAATTTGTAATATAAGTATAATATTAGTTTTTATATTAGTTTCTGGATAGCCTTATATGATAAAACCGAGATATATTTACTTTTAAAATTTTAAAAATCTCTTTACTGATTTATAAAATAATTAATGTTTCCAGCTAAGCATTTCAAAACTATAAGGAACCGTGAACAGAAAGGATATTACAATAGGTATGAAAAAATATGGAAACAACATTCGATCCGGAGAATATAACTGGGCTTTCAGAAGAAGAGGCCGCTGCGATACTTAAGAACGAAGGCTATAACGAACTGCCGTCCCAGAAAAAACAAAGCCCTTTTTCCATCTTTCTGAATGTTCTTAAAGAACCGATGTTGCTTCTCCTTTTAATTGCAGGTACGATTTATCTATTCCTTGGGGAAGTTAGAGATGCTCTTATACTGCTAGTTTTCGTTTTTGTGGTCGTGGGTATAACATTTAACCAGGAAATAAAGACCGAAAGGGCCTTAGAGGCTTTAAAAAATCTTTCAAGCCCAAGAGCTCTTGTGATAAGAAGCGGGGAACAGAAACGAATTCCAGGGAGAGAAGTCGTTAAGGGAGATATCATAATTTTGAGAGAAGGAGACCGCATCCCGGCAGATGGAGTTGTACTCTCCTGTACAAATCTTCTGGTAGACGAATCCTTACTCACAGGTGAATCACTGGCTGTTCGAAAACGCGAGTCTACTGATTTAACTCACTCTTTGAAATCTGAGCAGCCAGGAGGAGATGATCTTCCATTTGTATATTCAGGAACCCTTGTAATTCAGGGTCATGGAGTAGCCCAGGTAAGCGAAACCGGAATACATACCGAAATGGGAAAAATCGGAAAAGCTCTTGGGACAATTGCCGAAGAAGACTCTCTACTCAAAAAAGAAACCGCCCAAATTATAAAGACTTTTGCTGTTTTCGGAGGAATACTCTGCGTCTTTGTAGTTGTGGTCTATGGTTTGACCAGAGGAGATTGGCTGCACGGCTTTCTTGCAGGACTGAGTTTGAGCATGGCCCTTCTCCCCGAAGAGTTCTCAGTAGTTTTACTGATATTCTTGAGTATGGGAGCCTGGCGCCTATCCAAAAGAAATGTGCTAGTACGGCGGATGCCTGCAATTGAGACGCTCGGGGCTTCAACCGTACTGTGCGTGGACAAGACAGGGACTTTAACCTTAAACCGGATGATTCTGAACTCCTTATTTTCGAAGAGCGAGTATTGCGAACTCGATAAAAACAAATGCCTGCTTGAGAAGTTCCATGAGCTGCTCGAATTCGGATACCTGGCAAGCCAGCGGGACCCTTTTGATCCTCTTGAGAAAGAGATAAAAAGAAACACTGAAAAATTCCTTTCTAATACCGAACATATCCATGAAGAGTGGAAAACTGTCAGGGAGTACCCTCTCTCAAAAAACCTGCTTGCACTTTCAAACGTGTGGAAATCCCCAGGCTCAGGAAAATACGTTATCGCTACAAAAGGTGCACCCGAAGCAATTTTTGACCTGTGCCATCTGAGTGAAACCGAGAAAGAAGAGTTATCGTCTCATGTTCAGGAAATGGCAAACAGAGGCTTGAGGCTTCTGGGTGTGGCCAAAGCCAGTTTTCAGGATGACTCTTTGCCTGAAAAACAGCACGATTTCGAGTTCGAATTTATAGGACTGCTCGGGTTTGTTGATCCTGTCCGGCCGTCTGTTGCCCAATCAATAAAAGAGTGTTATAAAGCCGGAATCAGAGTCATCATGATTACCGGAGACTATCCCGGTACAGCTCAGCATATTGCCAGGCAGATAGGTTTAGAAAACCCAGATAAATACATTACCGGCCCTGAACTGGCAAATATGGATCAAAACGAGCTTGCAGAGAAAATAAAAGTAGCAAACATCTTCGCCCGGGTTGTACCAGAACAAAAACTGACAATTGTAAATGCTTTAAAACAAAACGGGGAAGTTGTCGCAATGACAGGAGATGGGGTTAACGATGCTCCTGCCCTGAAATCGGCCCATATTGGAATTGCAATGGGAGAAAGAGGAACGGATGTAGCTCGTGAATCTGCATCAATTGTCCTTCTGAACGATGATTTCTTCTCCATTGTTGCAGCCGTCAGGCTCGGAAGGCGGATTTTCGATAATCTCAAGAAGGCAATAGGCTACATATTTTCAGTCCACATGCCCATTGCAGGACTCGCCCTGTTCCCTATATTGTTTAATTTGCCCCTTGTCCTTTTGCCTGCACACATAGCATTTCTGGAATTGATAATTGACCCTGCCTGTTCAACAGTCTTTGAAGCTGAACCCGAAGAAAAAAATATAATGAATAGACCGCCTCGAAATTTGCAGGAAAGAATGTTCGGAAGAAAAAACCTTGCTCTCAGTCTGGTACAGGGAATAAGCATGCTTGCAGGAGTGATTGCTGTTTTCCTGTATGCCTTATATATGGGCAAGGGCGAAGTGGATGCACGCACACTTACCTTTGCGACACTCGTAATCGCAAACCTTACTTTAATCGTGGCAAATCTTTCCTGGTCGCAGAGCCTTATCAAAACGTTGTCTTCAGAGAACAAAGCCTTGAGATATGTGCTGGTTGGAGCACTTTCAGGTTTACTTCTGGTTTTGTATGTGCCGGCTTTAAGAAGTATGTTCCGGTTCTCCCTGCTGCACGGTGATGACTTGCTAATTGTATTTTTGGTGGGAACTCTAAGTATTGCGTGGCTCAGATTACTCAAAAGCCAAATAAACAATAATATCTGACAGCAATAATATCTGACAAACTGGAAAGGGAAGTACTGAAAAGTAAGTGTTATACCTGTTCAAACTGATAGGTATCTGTTTAAACTGATAGGTATCTGTTCAAACTGATAGGTATCTGTTTAAACTGATAGGTATCTGTTCAAACTGATAGGTATCTGTTCAAATTTGATGGGCGACTATTCGGGTTGATGGGTGACTATTCGGGTCTGATGGAAAAGTGGCTCTGTAGAAGTAAAAAAGCATAACTTTATAAAATATAACATATTTAATTATTTTCTGGACCCTAATTGGTTTCAGCACTCAGTTTGAAAGAGATAATAAACTTCAATGGCCCAGAAGGTATGAAAACTCTCTACGTTTATAGAGAATTTTGAAAAACCTCCGTTTCTGGCTGGATTGTCAAATTATTAGAGACATATAAGCAATTCTTGAACTGAGATTTCTGAATCCTCCGTATATTCCGAAAGCTCAAAGTTAAGGAATTTTTCGTTTTTGGAGTGTATTAACAAAAAATAATTAACAGTTATAATAAGCAATGAACGATGTAAATTTGAGAAATTATCTTAGCCAATATATTATTTTAGCCAATAATAAAAGAAGCATATCCAATAGAGAAGTATTGACATGGCAGATCAAAGCTATTTTATCGATTTATTCTTGCATCTGGATGCTCACTTAAGAGAAATAACAAACGAATACGGTTTATTAACGTATTTATTATTGTTTGCTATCATCTTTTGTGAGACAGGTCTGGTGATAGCTCCTTTCTTACCAGGTGATTCTCTCATCTTTGCAACCGGAGCTCTGGCTGCCAGTGGCTCATTCAATTTATTTATTCTACTTATTGTGCTATGTCTTGCAGCTATTGCAGGAGATAATGTCAATTATCACACAGGCCATTTCTTAGGAAATCGAGTAACAAATCGTGAAAATATAAGGTTCATAAAAAAGGAGCAACTTGACCGTACGCACGTATTCTTTAAGAAATATGGGGTGAAAACGATAATTATGGCCCGTTTTATCCCTGTTATCCGTACATTTGCACCTTTTGTAGCAGGGATTGGAACAATGCCCTATTTGACATTCGTTAGCTATGATACCATAGGGGGAGTTTTATGGGTAACGTCATTCCTTTTTGGAGGATACTATTTTGGGAACTTGCTAGTTGTAAAGGATAACTTCAGCTTTTTAATACCTGGAGTAGTTCTTGTTTCGTTACTTCCAGGTATTATTGCGTATATTCAGAGCAAACGTGACCCAAAAGGCACATAATAGAGTGAAGACCATGATAGAGTGAAGACCTTCTGGATGTCCAAAATTCTTCGTTATTATCAAAACTCTCAAGAATGCTTGCATAGCAGAAATTCGGTTGCACTTTTATAGTCAGAAATTCGGTTAAGTATTAAAAACGCAAGGTTCTCAAGGTTCTAAAAGTAAATTCAGAGTTTTGGAAAGCTAAATTGAAAAACGGTTTCTAGAAAAGTGGCTCTGAACCCTTGTGAGGTATGTCTTTGAAGATGGGAACTTTGATAAAAATCATCGTGACCCTTTTACTGCTCGCAGCAGGTGTATATCTTGTCCGCAGTTACTGGATAGAGATCATACCTGTTATGGAAGAAATGTTGGGAACACTCAGAGAAACAAAGCTACGTTATGTTTTTTTAGCGATCCTGGTATACTTGCTGAGTGTATACTTATTTTCAGTCCGCTGGCAGCAGGTTCTCTACTGTATTGATTACAATCTAAAAGTCACAAGTCTTGTTCCTATTTATTTCGGAGCAGTATTCGTAAATAACATTACTCCTGGAGGGAACATGGCAACGGGAGAATCCTTCAGAATCCTTTGGGCCAACAAACTTTTTGGGATAAGCTATATCAACGCTTTCAAAACAATTTTCTTTGAAAGATTGGTTGAAGCAATTCCTGTTTTTCTCTTATCAATTTATATTCTATATGCATTCCCCTCTTTAGAGATTAGACTCCTGCCCTCAATTGACAGTTTAACATTAAAATCATTCCATCTGTTTTTCCTGGTCTTTCTGGCAGCAGGAATAGCAATTTGGTTCTTTCGAGCAAAATTAGCTTCTCTCTTTCGGAACATTCAGAAAAACTGGGATCAATTTAAACAAGCTTTTGTTCCTGTTTTCCTTTTATCCTGTGGGGTCTGGACCCTTGATGTAATACGCCTCAAACTGGTTGCTCTGGCCCTGAATATTGACCTTTCTTTAAACCTGATTGTAACAATTTCAGTCTTGACTTTCATTCTAGGAGCCCTACCATTAACTCCAGGAGGCCTTGGAATAATTGAAGGAGGCCTGATCTCTTTACTTCTGTACTTTGGCTTGTCCCTCGCATCTGCAAGCAGTTTCGTTTTTTTAGAGCGTTTTATTTCTTATGGGCTCAGCAGCGTAATCGGATTTATTTACTTGTCCTATTATGGAGGATTTAATATCTGGAAAAAATCAAAATAAGAAAAATTACGTTGATCAGCAAACGACATTTTTCAGAGGTTGGCGAAGTTAAGTGCTCTATACATGTCTTTTTAAATGCATACCTCTTTTAAACACAAATTTGCGGAAACGGTTGCCTTAATAGGCAAGCTGTGATCAGAAATCGCCCCTGGGGGCTGGTATGGAAAGGTATTAATTGGAGAAGTATGAGTAGTAATATGTGGGTAATATAATTATTACTGAGCCCCTTGATAAAACCGTGAGGTGACAATAATGTGTAGTGTTGGAGACTCGTTTGATCTGGATATGGAAGGAAATTTGCCGGTTAAAGACTATGTATGTAAAGACTGTGGAAACAGATTCAAAGGCATTGGTAAAAATGTGAAGTGTCCTTCCTGCCAGTCTACAAATGTAGCAGAATCCTGATAATCGAGTGGATTTTTTAAACACTTATTTTTAACATGAAAGAATCGATTTCGTCTACAGACATTTCACTGAAGGAAAGTGAAATGCTTCTCCTGCGCGGCACGGCAGGAACAGTGGCTATTGTGAAAGCAGGTCCGAGTGGACAATTTTTTCTGGAAACCGAAAACGAAGAGATTGTACTAGGGCTGGAACCCCATGACCTGATTGTTGCTTCCGCGCTGTCTGTGAATGAGAACACTGAAAAAGGGCTTAAGTGCGTTCTTTTTATGATCCGGGAAATCAGGTCACCCTTAATCGTTCTTCCAAAGAACCACCCTGCATCCCCAAGGCTTCCAATTGTAGTATCGGTTGGGCAAAAAACTGTTCTAAGCTGCAATATCACCCCTGGCACGCACCCGAATCAGGACGTACTTTGCGGTTCAAATGAGTTTAATGGTCTTGAGGTAACGGGAACATTGGATGGCGTACACATTGAAAATCTGCCAGAATGTGAGGTAGTAAAGGTTACCTTTGATATTTAATCCACATATTTTTCTGATCCACATATTTTTCAGAAACAAAAAATCAGGGGGTTTGGCAGCTCTCTGTCTTACTTACTAGTGTCAAGTCAAACTTAAAGTATCGTAAAGTACTTCTTGTACCTTTTCATAAGTAATCTTTAGGATTACTTATGAACAGATATGCTGTAACACTCACTGAAGACGAACGTAAAGATCTTTGTGAACTTCTCTCAAAGGGTAAACAAAATTCACAAAAAATTCTCAATGCTCTGATCTTACTCAATTGCGATAAAGGTGAATGGAATGTCAACCATTCAACCAACGAAGAAATCTCCCGTATCCTGAACATCAGTATGAGAAAAATTGATCGTGTAAAGAAGCGCTTTGTTGAAGACGGTCTTGAAGTTGCTCTTAATGGAAAAAAAAGAAATCGGATTTATACTAAAAAAGTTGATGGTGATTTTGAAGCCCATTTAGTTGCATTGAGTTGCAGCGAACCTCCGGAAGGTTTTGCAAGATGGTCTTTGAGATTGTTAGCTGATAAAGTTATAGAGCTTGGCTATATTGAAAGCATTTCTCACGAAACAATACGTCATATATTAAAAAAACGAAATTAAACCCTGGCAAAAGAAAGAATGGGTAATTCCTCCTGAACAGAACAGTAGTTTTGTTGCAAATATGGAAATGGTTCTGGACGTTTATAAGCGTCCATTTGATCCGTTAAATCCTGTTATATGTATGGACGAATCTCCAAAACAACTGATTGCAGAAACCAAAATTCCTATCCCCTGTTCATCTGGAAAAACAGCCAGATATGATTACGAATACAAACGTTGTGGAGTGTGCAATATATTTCTTGCCTGTGAACCGTTGGCAGGAAAACGAATGGTAAATATTACTGAAAGAAAAACCAAGCAAGATTGGGCGTATTTTCTGGAAAAAATCGCACTTCAACGTGAAAATGCAAATAAAATTACGCTGATAATGGACAATCTAAATACTCATGTCCCTGGATCTCTCTATGAAACATTTCCACCAGCGAAAGCGAAGGCACTGTGGGACAGGTTTGAGTTTGTGTACACACCAAAACATGGAAGTTGGTTGAACATAGCAGAGATTGAATTGAACGTGCTTTCAGGTCAATGTTTAAAAAGAAGAATGGATAACAGCGAGCTTGTTAGGAAAGAAGTATCGGCATGGCAAAATTATAGAAACAACAAAAATTCAAAGGTTAACTGGCAATTCACAACAGATGACGCAAGGATAAAATTATCACGTCTTTATCCGACAATTGAAGATTGACTCGACA
>Ga0183095_11131_pt1 | contig 30442 bp, 20 predicted proteins | sample BioMet4_FD_130346 | JGI IMG/M metagenome (GOLD analysis project Ga0183095, IMG submission 130346) | Microbial communities from bioreactor (seeded with sewage sludge) at LBNL, California, USA - Biofuel metagenome 4 (v2) (version 3) | ecosystem: Engineered > Bioreactor > Anaerobic > Unclassified ...
TCATTGGTTCCTCTTCCATGCATCCTATAAAGAATCCAGGCATTGTAATAGATCGGAAGGACATCACGGCCTACAACGGTTACATTCATCCAATTCGTGGAATGCTTGTATACGACGAGCATGTGCCTAAGGGAGTGCTTAACGAGCGAGTGCGTCTAGACGCGGAGACATTCCTTGAGGAGCTAATGAATAATGGTTTCAGAAATATGTATTCGGATGAGATCAGTGCCATGAATGGTGGAGGGTCTGGTGCGAGAGTCGCTTATCCTGTCAACTATTTTAACGACGTCATCTGCTATAATGGTGAATCTACTAAGCTCCGCACGAATGTAAGAGGGGATTATCGCGCTTATCAAGCAGATACCTTCCAAGGCTGGGGACAGTACGATCTAGCAGTTAAACTTCCTTCGATGCCATCTGGCCTTTATGAGTTCAGATTGTTCTACTCACCGATGGGACATGGTGGTATGATGCAGTTCTATTGGGGGAAGTCTAAAAATGTTCAGACCATGGAAGCGCTAAGCATTCCGCTTGACGTTCGTATTCAAGAGACAGATCCTCGCATTGGTTGGACAGCATTCTATAATGAGGATGATAGAGGTATCGCTACCGATGAGTCTATGCACAACCGTGGATATATGCGTGGCCCGTACAGCTTCTGTGGTCACCCAGGAGATGATGGAGACCAAAACACCACCAAAAACTGTCGTGGTGATGGAGTCGTAACATTACGTCGTGTATTGGGTCGCATAAACATAAAACAAAGTGATGAGTTCTGGTTCCGTTTCAAGAACGTAATCAATGACGATTCGGACTTGAAATGGCAGCTTGACTTTGTGGAGTTTGTCCCTGTTGGTATTGTAGATAATGACCGTTATACCGAAGACTGGTATTAATCATAATGGTTAGACCAATGAAAATGATGAATAACAGAAGAGTTTTGATGTCTATCACAACGCCCTATGCCACTCTCAATGGCTATGGTGTTGCTTCGGACACGGGCTCTTCTGGTATAAATCAACCTAATCTGAAAACAAAACTTGAGGCTTTAATCAGAAAGGAGGTCTTGTCATGAAGAACCTCTTTGCGAAATTAGCCTGTGGATTGTTTACTATAGGTTTCCTTCTTGTTTCTTGTAATAGTGAGCCGGATGAGTCGAACCTCTACACAATGACTGGTGAGACTATTGAGAGTTTCATAGAGAACGACAGTGATTTGACCTCGTTCAAATATATTCTACAGCGCACTGGACTAGACCGCAACATGGCCACTTATGGACAATACACCTGTTATGCCCCGACAAACGAGGGTGTACAACAATATGTGGATAGTCTATGGAACGATCCGGAGGCCGTCATCGAACATAATGGCATGACAGCTAACAGCCTTGAAGGGTTGAGTGACAGCCTTTGCAATGACATTGCACACTATCATCTCACCAATGGACTCTATAGCATCATCGATATGGGTGGCTCTGGAACGACGATAACTACTATGCTTGGTCGTCCAATATCTACTACAGTAGACACATTAGGAAATACCGTGCTTAATGGTGTATCCACAATTATCAGCGAGGACAACGAGGTGATCAACGGTTTGGTGCAGGTTGTGAACAAGGTCGTGCCGCGTACGTCCCGATTGCTGGGTCCCACGATGCAACGCCTGAAGGACTATTCGATCTTCTACGAGGCCTTATCCCGTACTGGGCTGGTAGACTCAATAGCCAAAAGTACCAAGGGTATAACCTATTCCAAGGACTACGACCATACAGATACTAATGGTAGTTCGCTTTATACACCGACCGAGTGCAAGATCGGGTATACTATTCTTGCAGAGACCGACGCGGTGATGAAGGCCAACGGTATCAGCAGTTTCGAGGACTTGGTTGCCTATGCCAACAAGGTGTATGGGGGGGCAACCAGTTGGTATGACTATCCTCGTGAGAAAGGCATCCCCATCAGCACTGGCCCTGATTACACCAACCGTTTCAACGCGCTCAATATGTTCGTTGCATACCATCTCCTTTTCGTGTCCATGGCGCAGGACCAGATGGTATTCGAAGACAAGCCGGGCGTTCCTGCAGGTACTGACAAGTGGAACTATGTGAACGGCGCTGAACCTTATGACTACTATGAGACGATGCTGCCCAACACGTTGCTGAAGATATGGGAGCCACAGCCTGGCAAGACGCTATATATAAACAGGTGGGTGTTGAACAATACGTTGACCGATGAGGTCGGCATCATTGGTTCCTCTTCCATGCATCCTATAAAGAATCCAGGCATTGTAATAGATCGGAAGGACATCACGGCCTACAACGGTTACATTCATCCAATTCGTGGAATGCTTGTATACGACGAGCATGTGCCCAAGGGAGTGCTTAACGAGCGAGTGCGACTAGATTCGGAAACGTTCCTTGAAGAATTGATCAACAACAACTTTAGGTATATGTATCCTAATGAGATTAGTGCCATGAATGGAGGTGGCTCTGGTGCAAGAGTTTCTTTTCCTGTCAACTATTTTGATGATGTCATCTGTTACAACGGAGAGTCCAGTAAACTGCGCACAATTCAACGCGGAGATTATCGCGCTTATCAAGCAGATGGATTCCAAGGTTGGGGTCAGTATGACGTCGCTATTAAGATACCATCATTGCCTTCTGGCCTTTATGAGTTTCGTCTATATTATACGCCCATGGGGCATGGTGGTATGATGCAGTTCTACTGGGGGAAATCGAAAAATATTCAGTCAATGGAACCGTTAAGTATTCCTCTTGATATTCGTATACAAGAGACGGATCCTCGCATTGGTTGGACAGCCTTCTATAATGAGGACGATAAAGGTATTGCAACTGATGTTGCTATGCACAATCGAGGATATATGCGTGGCCCGTACAGCTTCTGTGGTCACCCAGGAGATGATGGTGACCAAAAGACAACAAAGAATTGCCGAGGCGATGGCGTGGTGGGTATCCGCCGTGTGCTTGGTCGCATAAATATCAAGCAAAGTGATGAGTTTTGGTTTCGTTTTAAGAGTGTCATCAATGACGACTCTGACTTAAAGTGGGGACTTGATTTTGTTGAGTTTGTCCCTGTTGGTATTGTAGACAATAACCGTTATACTGAGGACTGGTTTTAAACATAATGGATAAATACGTATGAAAACAATTAATAAAATAGGAATTCTGATGATGGCAACAGCGATGCTGATGGTCACATCCTGCTCCGATTTCAATGATTACAACACTGTTCCAACAGATATCTCCTCCTCTGCCAGCCAGACATTATGGGAGAATATATCACAGAACAGTGAGCTCTCTGATTTTGCAGCATTAGTCAAGAAGGTGGGTTTTGATGACGAGCTTCAAGCTGCACACTACTATACTGTGTGGGCTCCAAAGAATGGTACTTATGATGCCGCATCACTCATGCAGCAAGATAATGACGTTATTTTGAAGGAATTTGTAAAAAACCACATTGCTGATTATAATCATCAAGTCTCAGGAACCGTGGATGAAAGGATCCATACGCTCAATACCAAGTCCTATGATTTTGTCGGCAATGGTTCTTATGCTTTCGATGATATTACATTATCACAGGTTAATCTTCCAAGTGTTAATGGTGTCATGCACATCATCGATGGAATGGCAACTTTCTATCCTAATATTTATGAATATTTGGATAAGGCTGATGGAATAGATTCTTTAAGGAATTATTTCAAGAAATATGAACTGACCACCTTAGATGTGAGCAGATCGGTGGTTGGCCCAACGGTTAATGGTAAACAGACATACATCGATTCTGTGATGGTTACAAAAAATCAGATGACTCGAACGCTTTATGCCTTCATTGATAAAGAGGACTCTTCCTATACCATGATGATGCCCACCAATGAGGCGTGGCTGTCAGCTTATAATCGTATCAAGCCCTATTTCCGTTTTATCAATACCACTAAGGCCCAGGATATTAAGAATGCGACATCAGCCACATCAGCTCCTGAGATCTTTGTAACGCTTAATGCTGCTTATATGACGGACTCGCTGACTAAACGTGCTATAGTTAACAGTTTGGTTTTCAATAATAATTCTTACTATAACAGCGGGCTTGAGGAGGTCAATTCACAAAATATGGACACTTTAATGACAACACAAGGCTTAAAGTTTGCAAACCCAGTTGAATTATTATCAAGGACCAAAGACAAAGCTAAAATGAGTAATGGTTATGCTAGAATCATTGACAGCTTAGCTGTTCGTCCATGGGATGCATGGGCCTCGAAGCAATTCTTATCTGCTCCTACGATATTGGGACATTATTGGACGGGCACACCTGTGAACAGACGTCTAATATTAAATATAGCCAAAAAGGACACTACGATATCTTATTTGCATGTGCAACCAACAAGTAACTATTCTAAGCCGCAGGTGGATCTTGTTATACCTAAAGTGCTCTCCACATCATATAATATATATGCAGTGCTCGTTCCTCCTTACGACGAGGTTGGTACGACGATAACATCTCTTTCGGAAGCAAAGCCCAATCAATTAGATTTCTCGTTAAGTTACTGTAACGCAAACGGTGTATTGGCTATTCAAAAACTTAATCAGAAGGTTGAGAACAATCCAGGTGCGATAGATACAGTATTTGTCGGACAGTTTACTTTCCCTGTATGTTATCAGAATATAGGAAATGACAATATTGTTCCCAACCTTAAAATAACTACTGATTTCGGCGTTTTCAATAAGGTAGCTATGGCAAAGTATACTAGGGACATACGTATTTCTGGTGTTATTTTAAAACCTGTAGAACTTGACCAGTTTGAAGCAAACAAATAATTATGAAATTCACTATATTTCCCATGCAGAGCCACAGTCTAAGATTTGCTCTCTGCGCCCTTGTAATAAGCATTAGCGCTCCAGCCTTTTCACAGGATGATGATGTCCAAACTGATGAGGTAGTGACAAGAATAACTCAGCCTAAGCGTCAACTTCAGAATCTTAACAAGTATAAGATGATGACGTTGCATGGTACAGTGCGCGATCAAGTATCTAAAAAACCTCTCTCCGGTATTCAGCTGCGCACTTTGGGCAACGAGAAGTTCGCTGCCATGACCGATGCTAAAGGCCAGTTTAGCATAAAGGTTCCGGTCTTTACGACAAGCCTTTATGTGTATTCTCCAGGATATCTAGCCCAGCAAGTATCTGTCATTTCAAATGATTCTTCACAGAATATTCAGGTTTCAATGTTGGAGAACAAGTACCGTGGAATGTATACTGATGGTACTGTTATTACCGCAATGAAAGGCTTTACAGCTGATAGTAAAAGCGTTACAATTGACAATGACATTGAGAATGAGATTGGTGCTGATGTGCGTAGCATCACCCGTTCTGCAGCTCCAGGTGCAGGAGCATCTATGTTTATACGTGGTTATAACTCACTGACAGCAAATGCTCAACCTCTCATTATTATCGATGGAGTAGAGCAGGATATGCAGCAGAATCGCGAATCGTTGCATCTTGGCCAGTTTAACAACATCCTTTCAAACATATCACCCGATGATATTGACGAAGTAAAGGTGTTGAAAAATGGTACTGCCCTCTATGGGGCTCGTGGTGGTAATGGCGTCATCATAATTACTACAAAGCGTGGTCACTCAATGGCCACAAGGATTGACGCAAATATCGGTGTAGGAGTGGCTCTTCAACCACAGTTGCCTAACATGATGAATGCATCCCAATATCGCAATTATGCAACTGAAATGTTAGGTACAATAAAGGATAATTTAGAGCAGGAAGACCCTATTGCTTATCACTTCCTTGATGATAATCCAGTTGGATATTATTATAACACTTATCATAATGATACTAATTGGAAGGATTATGTTTATCGTACGGCTCTAACCCAGAATTATAGTATAAACGTTCAAGGTGGAGATGACATAGGTATGTATAATCTGTCTGTAGGTTATCAGACCAATCAGAGCACTGCAGAGAAAAATAATTTTGATCGAATGAATGTGCGTTTCAATACGGACATCAATATTCTTTACAATCTGAAGACCAAGTTTGATATATCAATCAGTAGGACAACATCCAATGTTTTTGATGATGGTATCTCGTCAGACCTTTCGTCTGGAGCAGTCACCTCGCCAACTTTTCTCTCACTTATAAAGACTCCTATTGTGAGTCCGTACCAGTATAATGCTGTAATAGGTGGCTTTACAAGTCTTCTTTCCAACTATGATGATATTTTCAGTCAGTTGGGTAATGAATACAGCCTGGCCAATCCTGTTGCAATTCTACAGAATGCTAATGGTGACAATAAGAACAAAGCAGAGAATACTTATTTCAATGTAAGAGTAGAGCCGACTTGGGTTTTAAACCCCAATCTGTCACTCAGCACGATGTTCAGCTATACCCTTGATCGTAATTCTCAGCGTTACCATCGCCCATATGTGGGAGTCCCATCTTTCGAAATAGATGATTTAGGAACTGTTACTTCCATGGCAGCATCATTGTTTTCCAAGGAAATCAATGTGGTCAGTGATACTCGTGTCAACTGGCATCATCAGTATGGACGTCATACCTTGAGTGCTTTCGGTGGATTTCGCTATACAAGTTTCTCATTTGATGATAATAATTTGAGTACACAGTACAACGGAATCACCAATGATAAGAATCCTGCACTGAATGCAAACACAGGTTATCAAGGAGTGTTTGGTAATAACGATGTTTGGAAGACGATGAAGTGGTTTGGTAATTTCGATTATAACTACATGAATCGTTATTTCGCAACCGTGTCTTTAGCAGCAGAAGCTAATAGCCGTTTCGGCGAAAATGCTAATGGACTTTCAGCGCTCGGTACTGTATGGGCCATCTTCCCCAGTGTGCAGTTGGGTTGGGTGATGACCAATGAAGATTGGTTCCCAAAGCATTCAGTTGTCAATTATCTGCGTTTGAATGCTGGTTATGATATCAGTGGTAATGATGATATATCGAATTACGCCGCTAGGACCTCATTGTCAACAGTTCGCTTTAACTATGATATGACAGGCTTGCAGCTTACAAATATTGGTAATGACAAAATCCAATGGGAAACTAACAAGAAGCTTAACTTTGGTATTATGTCTTATTTGTTTGACAACCGATTAGGTGTTGATTTTAACTATTATATCAATAATATCAGTGATCTGCTTACTATGATGACTTTTAAGAACCCTATTGGTGGTATTAATAACTACTGGACTAATGGGGGAGCACTGCAAAATACTGGTTTTGAACTAACAGTTACAGGTAAGCCTATTGTATCGGGAGATTGGCATATGGAGGTTGGAGCTAGTATAGGACACTATAGTAATAAGGTTAAGAAGTTACCGAATGGTGATTATACTACTTCAGTATATGGAGATCGAAATATCATTACTTCAGTAGGCAATCCAATTGGCTTGTTCTATGGTTATCAAACAGCTGGTGTATTCTCAACTGATGCTGAGGCGCAGGTGGCAGGCAAGGATGGATATCTCTATATGTTGGATAATGCTGGAACTGCCAATCAGTTCAAAGCAGGTGATGTTCATTTTGTTGATCAAAATGCCGATGGAATCATTAATGAGGCTGATAAAGTTATTATCGGTGATCCAAACCCTGATCTGTATGGCAATATTTTCGCTACTGTAAATTGGAAACACCTTACACTTGACTTAGGTTTCAACTATAGTCTAGGCGGTGACGTGTACAACTATCAGCGTAGCATACTTAATAGTGGTGCTACCTTATACAATCAGCAAGTGGCAGAAGTCAATCATTGGCGCTATGAGGGTCAGCAGGCTGATCTTCCTCGTCTATGTTTTGGCGATCCGTTGGGTAATGATCGCTTCAGTGATCGTTGGATAGAGGATGGCTCCTACCTTCGTCTTAAAACGATAAACCTTGCTTATCAGCTACCTATTCCAGGTTCATGGACTTGGTTGCAAGGATTAGCCATCTGGGCTCAAGCCAATAATGTGATCACATTCACCAAATATCTTGGAAGTGATCCGGAATTCAGTGTTGGCAATAGCGCCCTTTATCAGGGAATTGACGTTGGCAATATTGCACAAGGCCGCAGTTTCCAAGTAGGTTTGAAGATTAATCTCTAAAGGCTCTTCAGTTGATGGAATGTTCACTGATGAATTAGAAAGATAAAACCATTAAAGAAAAAGATTATGATTTCAATATTCAATAAAGCAAAACATATTCGCCTGGTCTCATTTAGAAAGTTAGGCATTGGCTTGATATGCTTATCTTTGGGTTTGGGTAGTTGTGATAATATGTTAGAGTCTGATAGTACTAGACAGATATTCGGAGGAGACTTAACTAGCAAGACAGACTCTATCTTCTTTGCTTTCGGTATTATGCAAGGTATGCAACAGCTTGCGGACCAGTATGTATTTCAGGGAGAGCTAAGGGGAGATAATGTGTCGACTACTTTATACACAGACAATGATCTTCGAGAGTTGTATGATTTTTCAGCTACTGCAGCCAATCAATATGACTCAGCCTTTGTCTATTATCGTGTCATCAACAACTGCAACTACTACTTGGCCCATCGTGACACGACCTTGCTTACGGGTTCTACCAATGTCGTGATGCATGAATATGCCGCAGTCAAGGCTTTTCGAGCATGGGCATATTTGCAATTGGCTCGTAACTATGGAAGCGTTCCTTTTTTCACAGAGCCACTTACCAGCATCTCTCAGATCAATGGTAACGATTTCCCCTCACTTGACATTAAGGGTCTTGTGGATCGTTTAGCTCCAGATCTAGAACAGTATTCTGGTTACAGTGTGCCGAATAATGGAGGTGGAAACCATGCAATTGGTTCCACTAATGCAGGTCAGCAAAAGGCGATAAATACCGCATTATGCTATATCCCCGTTGATGTTATTTTGGGTGAACTGTATTTGGAAAGTGGTGATTTTGCTAAAGCAGCACTCCATTACACTACATATGTGACTTCCGTAAGTAAGCCTGTTGGTACCAGATATGCAGAATTGATCTCTGCACCATATCAACCTCGCACATATGCAGAAATGTTGGCGCGACCCAACGATATGATTATTAGTAATAATGGGTCAGACTGGAACCGTATTTTCAGCAGTAACAGTACTCAAGACATTATCACTTATATTCCAATGGCCGTTAATCGATTACAGGGAACTACGACCTCCATTCCATTAGCTTTTGGTTATAATTATTATTCTACTGTCCGTTCCAACAACGAGCAATATATAGATGAAATACAATTGGAGCCCTCTATGCCCTTGAAAACGCTTTCTGATAGCACTACTTACTATTATTATCAAAATGTGATTGGAGGATTGCCACAGCAATATGTGAATAGTGCACCATTAGGAGATCAACGTCTCAGAAGTGTAACACGACGGGGAACAGATGAAGATTCTACAAAGGTTTGGATAGAGAAATACAATAATGGTAATGTAATCCTATTCCGCAACACCACAGTTTATTTGCATTTAGCAGAGGCACTCAACCGTTTAGGACATCCAGATCTCGCTTTTGCCATCTTAAAGGAAGGCATTACGGAACAGCTTCTTGATTCTACCCGCACATACGTCACCAAGGAATCAAAGGATATGTTGCAAACAGTCTACCCATTCCTTTCTTCGGCTAATGTGTCATTATTTCCACCTCAGACAAACAGTAACAATTCCTCAACCAACTGGGGAATTCATCAACATGGTGCCGGCATTACAGGCGACGGTAACTATCCTGGCCGTTCCGGTTATCAGTTTGATGCCGTTGTAGGAAAGAAGATTAATGAAATTAATGAGGCGTTTAACCTCACTCTTGGTACTTCTGCTCAAGACACGCTCAATGCTAAGATCAATGCGATGGAAGATCTGTTGTGTGATGAATACCAGTTGGAGTTTGCTTTCGAGGGAACGCGATGGTATGACCTGATGCGGTTGGCGCGTCACAAAAACACAGCAGGAGTCTATGGTTCAGACTTTGGCGGTAGATGGTTGGCTCGTAAGCTTCTTTATAAGGATGTTACTAAGGATCTAAGCAATCCGAGTAACTGGTATCTACCAATTCAATAGCCTGTAGTATGACTAGCCTTTCTTCACAATCCATTTTAGTGTTGTATTGGTAATGCAAAGGTTATTTAAACACATTATTAGAATGCTATTTGGAGAACGCTTGTGTTTCCCAAATAGCATTCTTTTTATTCTTGCTATATCGCCAAGCTCATGTTGGGCAGATACACTTGATTCCTTGGAACTTTGGCTTCGTGAGAAGCCTCAGATTCAAGAGAAAGTCTATGTTCATACGGATAATAACAGCTACTTTATAGGCGACACTATCTGGTATAAGGCATATGTGTTGCGAGCAGACGACCATCATTCTACAGATATGAGTAAGTTGCTTTATGTAGAGTTGCTTTCACCAGATGGTCTGGTCGTTGAAAGACAGCGTGTCGTCATTAGTGACAAAGGAGTAACTTGTGCACAGTTTGCATTAAAAGATAGTCTTTATAGTGGTTATTATGAAATTCGTGCCTACACACGTTGGATGCTAAATTTCAACGTTACTAATCGACAATATACCATTGATGACCGCCATCGATTCTATAACAATCAGATGGCAAAAGACTATTATCGCGATTGGGATGGACTATATAGTCGTATCATTCCAGTCTACAGCAAGCCCATGAAAGCTGGTGATTATGATGGTAAGTATATCTATGAGCGTCCAAAAATGGAGATGCCTTGGACACCCAAGAAAGAAATAAAGTGCCTTTTTTACCCTGAGGGAGGTCTCCTTGTAAAAGGGATGAAGAGTAGGGTAGCCTTTGAAGTTCTTGATCAAGATGGTAAAGCTGTCGATATCAGCGGTAAGCTCAATGACTCTTTAGTAGTGAAGACTACTTATATGGGGCGTGGTGTGTTTGATGTTACACCACCGATGTCTGGAAGTACTGGAAAGGTGAACTTTCAGTGGAATGGTAAGAACTATTCTTTTCAACTCCCAGAAGCTTTGTCGATGGGTGCTGTGGTTACCTATCAGCCTACCCAAAACTCTACGATTCTACCCAATGATTCTTTGAATTTTTATGTTCAGGCAAGGGATTGTCAGGTGGAAGCTTATGCTGTCTTGTGTCGAGGGCGACTTTATGATTTCAAGAGACTACAAGGAGAGTCCAATTTTCACATTGATGCGGCGTTACTTCCGTCGGGAGTCAATGAGCTACAGATTTATGATACTCAAGGCAATGTTTTGGCTGATCGGTTATTCTTTGTCAATCATCATGATTTGGTTGAGCCGCTTTTTGCTACAACTGACAAAATGGATTACCAGCCATTTGAGCCAATTCAGGTGTCTCTCAAGACGACAGCCCTTGCTCATAGTGTGCCAATCTCAGTAAGTTTGCGAGATACTCGTTCTGACGACACCTCCTATGATGATGGCAATATAATGACCGACATTTTGCTTTCCAGTGATCTGAAAGGATTCATTGCATCCCCGTCTTATTATTTTGAGAAGGATGATTTTCTGCATAAACAAGCTCTTGACCTATTGATGATGGTGCAAGGATGGCGCAAATACTCTCAATTTGCTACGACTTCCAAAACCATTGGCTTAGGAAAACCAAAACAAATTAGTCTTCGCTATCAGCCTGAACAGAGTATTACTATTGAGGGTACGGTCAATAAGCAGTTAGGTGTGGACCTGCTTACCATCAATGATGTACAGGGATTAAACAAGATAAAGAGTGTAGCCGAGGAAGGATTGGAACGTGCGGAACAAGCTGTAACCGTTGGAAATGATGAGCAGTACAAAGTTTCTACTGACAATTCAAACACAGATCAAGATGAGTCTGAACTTGGTATCCAAGAGAACGCTTCAGAAGATGTTACCTTTGACGGAGTTGTGGATACTCATCTTGGTGTCAACCATGGCACGTTGTCACAGGAAGTACTCGTCGAGGCTGAGTTATCCAAAGACGGACAAGTCGCAGGCTTAGTGCAGAAAACTATTAATGGAGGGAAGTTTACTTTCCAGTTACCACCCTTTTTTGATAAAGCAGTCCTGTTTATGACAGCCTATCAAGAGAAAGACTCCTTGACAAGGTCCCTCTCCTCGAGGAAAGATAAAAATAGACTTGACGAAGAATCATATCCCGATTTCTATGTTAAGAGAGACCTGTTCTTCCCTGTTTTCTCACATCCTTACAACTATTACCAAACCCATTTACCTGATGTGCTTCTTCCTTCGGATATCATTGATGGTGAAGGAGATTCCAAAGGCTTGACAGGAGAACATACGCTTGGCACTGTTAAAGTTGAGGCCAAAAGGCGCTCCCGTAGAGCAGTAGACTACACAAAGCCAGCATATGTTGTTGATGCTTACGACCTTTATAACGAAGCTACCGATCGAGGATTATCGTGGGGTGTGGTTAATATGGGTACTTTTCCTCCGATTGCTTGTCAATCGGTTTATGGTAATATGAATAGAAAGCGAGATTATAATGTTCAGGCCAAACTCGACAAGTACACATTCTTTCAAAATTTCAGCTCTACAATTGAGAGCTTGAAGAACCGTGCCACAACATCCGTATTTCGGGACCTACATTTAAAGCGTATAAAGAATTTCAGATTCTACACCGACTATGAGCCACGTAACTACACTGACCCACATACAGAGCAACTCAATATGGAGGATGTTACGCTTGTCTATGAACTAATCCCGGATAATGGAACACGTTATACTTATCGTGATCGCCGGTACGTAATCCAAGGAATAACTTATCCAGAAAAGCAGTATTGTCCGGATTATAGCAAGATGAAACCTTCAACGCCTACTGATTACCGCCGTACGCTATACTGGAATCCAAATGCTATACTTGATGCCAATGGCGAATTTCATGTGACAGTCTACAATAACAGTCGTGAGACCCGTGTCACGGTAGATGCCGTGGGTTTACTTCCCAATGGCAAATTCCTTGTTCAACAGAAAAAGTAGCTACTTTATCGTTAACTTGTCGCTGCTTGCAGCCTTAAGACTCATGTCCAAGCACTTGACGCTGTGAGTAAGTGCACCAAAAGAAATAAAGTCTACGCCTGCTTTGGCATAGGGTATCATGTTATCGAATGTGATACCACCACTTGACTCCGTTTCACATCTCCCACCTACGAGCTCAACGGCCTTCTTTGTATCTTCGGGTGTAAAGTTATCAAACATGATTCGGTCGCATCCTTCTGCAAGTGCTTCATCAAGCTCCTTAAAGTCACGTACCTCGCACTCGATCTTAAGGTCTTTACCAGAATCCTTGCAGTATTGCTTTGCCCTTGAGATAGCATTGTGTACGCCACCGCAAAAGTCAATATGATTGTCTTTGAGCAAAATCATGTCAAAGAGGCCAATGCGATGGTTCATCCCGCCACCAATTCGGACGGCTTCCTTTTCAAGCATTCGCATTCCTGGTGTTGTTTTGCGTGTGTCCAAAACTCGTGTCTTCGTACCTGCATCAATAAGTGCCTGTTGATATTTGTGCGTCATCGTTGCAATACCGCTCATTCGTTGCAGGATGTTGAGCAATAGCCGCTCTGTCTGTAATAGACTTTGCTCCCGTCCCTTCACACTTAGCACGATGTCTCCGGGCTTTACGGGTGTTCCGTCTTGAATAAACACCTCTACTTTGAGTTTGGAATCGAAGCGATGTAACACTTGCTTGGCTATCTCTACTCCTGCAAAAATTCCTTCTTGTTTAATGAGTAACAGGCTCTCGTCCATTGCATCGACAGGAATGCAGCATAGGGTAGTGTGGTCGCCATCGCCGATATCCTCGCTAAAGGCGAGGTCCAACAGTTTTTCGTTGAGTTCTTCTACGGATAACATATTATAGTCTTGTATTTGTCTATGAAAAATTCTAATGATGAAATGCAGTATTTGATGCTTTACTATAGACCTAGTTTATTGGATATTTCAAGCATTCTGTTGATAGGCACGATAGCCTTTGAAGCAACTTCAGGGTCAACTTCTATCACCGGCCACTCATATTTCAAGGTATTGTAGAGCTTGCGTAGGTTGATGAGCTTCATGAAGTTACACTCGTTGCAAGCACATGTGCTGTCGTCCGGTGGTGCTGGAATAAACACCTTTTGTGGTGCAGATTTTTGCATTTCATGTAAGATGCCGCTTTCAGTAGCCACGATATACTCTTGTGCATCATCAGTAAGGCTGTATTTAATAAGTGCAGCTGTACTACCCACTTTGTCTGCTAATTTCACCAAAGCACCTTTGCATTCTGGATGTACCAGTATCTTAGCATGTGGATGCTTGTATTTTAATTGTACGATTCGCTCAACAGAGAACTTCTCATGTACATGACAAGCGCCGTTCCAAAGCAGCATTTGTCGACCGGTGATACTGTTTACATAGTTTCCGAGATTTTGGTCGGGGCCAAAGATAATAGGCGTATCCTCTGGGAAAGACTCCACGATTTGTCGCGCATTGCTGCTCGTCACGACCACATCGGTCAACGCTTTCACAGCTGCTGTAGTGTTAACGTAACTAATGACTGTATGATCGGGATGGGCCTCGACAAACTTCTGGAACTCGCCAGAAGGACAACTTTCTGCTAAAGAGCAAGATGCGTTAAGGTCTGGGACCAACACTGTCTTCTCAGGACATAATATCTTACATGTTTCTCCCATGAAGTGTACGCCGCACATCACGATAATCTGAGCATCAGTTGCTGCTGACTTCTGGGCCAGTGCCAGGCTGTCGCCAACGAAATCGGCAACATCTTGTACATTGCCCTCGGTGTAATAATGTGCCATGACGATGGCATTCTTTTCACGACACAACTTGCGGATTTCAGCTTTGAGGTCGATAGTTTCGGAGATGGGCTCGTCTATGAAGCCTTTCTTCTCCCAATTTCCGTCTACCTTGTTCATTGTTCTGTGTTTGTTTCGTTTGTATTCATGTTGTCGTAGGCATGCCAAGGATAATCAATCGTGTAGTGTAGCCCACGGCTCTCTTTTCGTTCTATTGCCTGGCGAGTGATGAGATATCCAACGTTGATTATGTTACGTAGTTCACAGATGTCAGGTGTGGCTTTCACTCGCTTAAAAAGTTCTTCTGTCTCCTCATAGAGAAGGTCTAGTCGTTTCCATGCACGTTTCAGACGGAGATCGCTTCGCACGATGCCCACATAGTTGCTCATGATCTGTCCTACCTCACGCTCGTCCTGTGCAATGAGTACTTTTTCCTCGTTTGTCATAGTGCCATCGTCGTTCCATTCGGGCACTTTCGTGTTAAAATCGTAGTTGTCGATGACTTTTAGAGAATGCTCTGCCGCTGACTTAGCATAAACCACTGCTTCAATTAGCGAGTTACTTGCTAGGCGATTACCGCCGTGTAACCCTGTGCATGAGCATTCACCTACAGCATAGAGTTTGTGTATGCTGCTTTCAGCATTTAAGTCTACTTTGATACCACCACACATATAATGTGCGCTAGGGCAAACAGGAATATAGTCCTTGGTGATATTGATACCTATCGAGAGACATTTGGCGTAGATATGCGGGAAATGCTTCATGGTTTCGTTAGCATTTTTCTGGGTCACATCAAGACAAACATGAGTGAGTCCATGTATTTTCATTTCATGGTCGATGGCTCGCGCTACAATGTCACGAGGTGCTAAGGAGAGTCGCTTATCATATTTCTCCATGAAGGTTTCACCATTGGGTAGACGCAGTATTGCACCATAGCCCCGCATAGCCTCGGTAATAAGGAAAGCGGGATGGGTTTCTGCTGGGTTATACAAAACAGTGGGGTGGAACTGAACAAACTCCATGTCCTGCACTGTTCCTTTGGCACGATAGACCATAGCTATACCATCACCGGTAGCTATGTTGGGGTTAGAGGTTGTTGCATAAACAGCTCCCGTACCGCCTGTTGCCATAAGGGTAACTCTGCTTAGGTAGGTGTCCACCTTATGGGTCTCAGGGTTTAATATGTAAGCACCATAGCACTCGATGTCTGGAGTACGTCGTGTCACCTCTACACCCAGGTGATGTTGGGTGATAATCTCAACAGCATAATGGTGCTCCAAAACTGTAATATTCTTATTAGCGCGTACTGCGTCCATCAGACCTCTCTGAATTTCATAACCAGTATCGTCTTGATGGTGTAGGATACGGAATTCACTGTGTCCTCCTTCTCTGTGTAGGTCAAAGTTACCGTTCTCCTTTCGGTCAAAGTTTACTCCCCATCTCACCAGATCCTCGATAGCTGCAGGTGCATTTCGCACAACGTGTTCCACAGCCTTTCGGTCTGATATATAGTCGCCAGCAATCATAGTATCTTCTATGTGCTTGTCAAAATTGTCCACCTTTAGATTGGTCACTGAGGCAATGCCGCCCTGTGCTTTTGTTGTGTTTGCCTCGTTGAGGGTCGTTTTGCAGATAATTGCCACCGTTCCTTTGCAGCTATTGGCCACTTTCAAGGCATAACTCATGCCTGCAACGCCTCCACCAATGATGAGAAAATCGAATTTGTATACCATGATTACTATCTTACCTTAAGTCAAGCGCAAAATTACAAAAAACTATGAAGAAAAGGTCCGCTTGCCTTGGTTTTTTGGAAAATAGGGAACAGGAATGGGAGAGTTGTGCCGGTGATTCGAACGACTTCAGAGTGTAAATCAAATTGAATCACACGGTAAATCAAATTGATTCACAAAGTAAATCAAATTGAATCACGCAGTGAATCAAATTGAATCACGATCCGATTGCTGCCTAGTGACAATAAAATAAAGCTGCGATCACAGAATTCTGGACCGCAGCAGGTTGATAATGAGTTAGTAATGTAGTTTTATCTGGCTACCAGCCATTATCCATATGCCTGGTTGAAGAACAGAGCCAAAGTCATAGTATCGATGGTTTGTAATGTTGTCGGCTTTCACATAGACTTGCCAGGAGGGTTCTGACCAGGTAAGTTTGCCGTCTAGCTTAGCATATGGTGGATAGCCGTTCATGCGTTCTTGCCAACGCAATGCCCAAGAGGCGGATAGTCGTGATATAATGGGATGAGAGAGAGATGTCACAAATTTGTGCCTCAGATAATCCAGGACATAGAGCGAACGGTAAATTTCGCGTTCGGTTTGGTGTTGCTGGTGAATATAAGCATAACTCAACTTGACCATTACTGGCTGTGTGTTTGTGGACATACGGAACATCTCGTTAAGGTTAGCGGTCCCTTCGATATTGAATCCTAAATTGTTCAATTTGCCAATATTCATAGCTTGATACTTGGAAGAAGTCGCTGTTTCATAGACCCAGTCTATCATATTGGTTCCATGACTATAGAACGCAGTAGCCATACCAGTAAACCACTTTGCGCGATATCGTGCACCTACTTTATAGGTTGAATTGTTTTCCGGCTTTAGCCCAATGTCGCCTTGTTGGGCTGCATTGCTTGTATAGAGGTCGGTATAGGTTGGCACACGTAGGGCATTGTTCCAACTGGCATAAATCTTCCAATGGCTTTCTGGGCGATAACTGATATCGATTCCGGGATAAAAACGGAGTTTTTCGTCGAGACCTGTATTACGGTTGGCTAAAACACCAGCCGATATTGTGAGTCCACCAAGGATAACATTGTGTTCCACGAAAAGGCTTGTATTGGTGCGTTTTCCCTCTCTTGAGTAATTACGTTCGCTTCCGCCGATCTTGATCCACTCATTTTCGGGTAACTCGTTACCGTAGGCGGTGGAAAGAATATGCTCACGATGAATGTCCGCTCCAAATGCGGTCCGCCCCAACAGCCAATCAAAGTTGATGTTTAGGGAACCCCCATAGACATCTGTTCGATGATAGTTTTCGCCAGATTGGGCTCCCTCCTTGTCTTTGATCAACTGGAAATGGTCTATGTCGCGATGACCATAAAGCATGGGGCGAACAGTAAACGACGATTTGAATCTTCCCTCATCGCCTTGGAAGGGGTGGAGCGTAGTGCTGACAGAGGCCATAAAGCGGCGTGTTTCTTCAAATTGATCATCGAACTTCGCTGAATAAAACGTGTTAGCTCCGAAGTTTTGTGACGTGACCCCTGCTTGCCAATCTATCTTGGCATTCTTTGTGTCGAGAGTCCCTTGATAGAACCCCCGCCATTTGTCAAAGTTGGAATTGTCGGTTCCACCATCGCTACGTGTGTACCCCCCAGATAACTGATGGCTCACTTTTGGATCGTGGTCGCCATTATATGGCATTGCCCATGACACACTGGCATCACCTCCCACGGTTCCGAACGATCCCGCTTCTCCTCCTATTCTGACGTTGTTATGATTTTCTGGTCGTGTAACAATGTTGATGGCACCACTGAACGCTGAAGCGCCAAAGACCCTTGCCGATGCACCCTGAAGCACTTCGATGTGGTCAATGTCAAGCATGGAAACGGGGAAATCGGCTACATTGTGTCCTGTCTGAGGACTGTTCAGTGGCATTCCGTTAAGTAGAATGGCAATCTGATCAAATGTACCACCGTTGATGGAAATGTCCGTCTGTACACCAAATCCACTACGCTGACGGACGTCTACGCCTGTGGATAGTTTCAAAATGTCGTTGATGGTTTGCGCTTCGGCACGTTGAATGTCGTCGCGCGAGATAACCTCGACGATCTTGGCTGACTGCATAGCAGTCAGCGGCGCCCGAGACCCCATTATGAGAATCTCGTCAATGCGTTGTTCTTCAAAGCTGAGCGAATCGGTGTCGATCCATGGCTTGGCGGCAATGCCGTCGGCCTTGGAATGTGACAGTGTCGACACGCTGAGTACACCAATGAGCACTTCTTTGCCCAATGCGGCAAAGAGACTATAGCTCTTATGGCTAAACTGCTTGAAGACGAGCGCTTGGCGCTGGATTAAAAATTGTTTTTTCATAAAGCAGGGCAAAGATAGCATTTTATCTGTTAATCTTTGTAATAATGTGAACAAAATGCCTTATAAAGTGTATATTTGCTAATCATTAATCCGAGATAATTACTAACATTATTTAAACCAAAAGTAAGACCCGACATGAATGTAAGGCAAGTTTTATTATCACTCATGCTCCTGAGTGCTGGGGGTGTTTCGGCACAAGTTCAAATAGACATTGATGCAGCCCAAAAGGGAAAGCAAGTATCACCCATGCTCTATGGTATTTTCTACGAAGACATTAATCATGCTGCCGATGGTGGGCTTTATGCTGAGCTAGTACGTAATCGCTCTTTTGAGGATAGTTCTGAGAAACCGGATCATTGGAATGTTATTGGGAACGCTACATTGAAGTTAACAAGCAAGAATCTACTCAACAATGTTCAGAGGAATGCTATTGAAGTGACATTCACAAACAAAGGGGATGGATTCAGTAATGAGGGTTTCTGGGGTATTCCTGCAGTCCAGGGTCGCACCTATAGACTTAGTTTCTGGGCCAAAGGCAAGCTTAAGGGCAAGCTCAAAGCTTATTTAGGGAGTTCAAATGGAAACCAAGTATATGCTCAGATAGAGTTTGAGGGTAAACAATTTGGTAAGAAGTGGACCAAATATGAAGCTGCATTCACAGTCAATGCAAATGATCCAAAAGCTATTTTAGCTTTTACTGGCACAGACAAGGGAATGCTTAGCTTTGATATGGTTTCATTATTTCCCCCTACATTCAATAATCGCGAGAACGGCATGCGCCCAGATTTGGCGTCGATGCTCTACGACTTGCAGCCGAAATTTTTCCGTTTTCCAGGTGGCTGCTTTGTCGAAGGCCAAGACAGCCCGGACAATGCTTTCCGTTGGGAACGCTCCATTGGTCCCATCGAAGAACGCTGGGGACACAATAATGTGAATTGGGGCTACCGCACGTCTGATGGTCTTGGGTTCCACGAATATCTTCAGTTAGCGGAGGACTTGGGTGCCAAACCCCTTTATGTGGTTAATGTGGGCATCTGGCATGGTGGTTTTACACCTATCAATGAGATTCAGTCTTGGATTGATGAGACGCTGAATGCCTTGGAGTATGCTAATGGACCTGTAACTTCCAAGTATGGTGCCATCCGCGCCAAGAACGGTCATCCTGCACCTTTCAACATTGAATATTTGGAAATTGGCAACGAGAACAACCAACCAGATCCTAGCCAGCAAAGCGACAACTACTACAAACGATATCAACTCTTCAAGGATGCTGTTTTAGCGAAATATCCCAATATGCACCTTATCGGGAACGTTGCAGCATGGGGGACAGACTATCCGAAATGGGAATCAGACCAGAAAGTGGAGTTGGTGGATGAACATTATTATCGCACACCAGGTTGGTTTGCAGATAAGTTCCATCACTATGACAACTATGACCGTAAGGGACCAGATGTCTATGTAGGTGAGTATGCCGTGACACAGGGCTTTGGTAGAGTTGGAAATCTTAACGCAGCGTTGGGAGAAGCCGTCTTTATGATGGGAATGGAAAACAATTCCGACATTGTAAAGATGGCTAGTTACGCTCCAATCTTTGCCAATATCAATGAGACGAGATGGCGCCCTGACATGATTCAGTTTAATGCAGAAAAGGCTTTTGGGACACCTTCGTATTATGTGCAAAAGGTAATGACCGAGAATGTCGGAACTCGAATCATGAAAACGGAGCAGCAAAATCCCTATGAGAAGTCCAATGTGGAAGTCAAAGTCAAGCCTACCACATGTATGGTAGGAATGGGGACTTGGGGCACACATGCTAGTTTCAGTGGACAACAACTGAATTCTGTCGGTGAAGATCACGCCACTCAACTGAAAGATATTAATTTGAAGGGTCGTTGGTCTGAGGACGGCGATGTCGTGAAACAAACCTCATGGGAGGAAGGCAGCATTCGTCTTAATCCCAGGAAATTCACTTCAGATGAATATACTTATCAAGTGAACGCACGTAAAGATGGTGGACGTGAGGGTTTTCTTGTAGTGTTTAACTATGTCGATGAAGACAATTATTATTGGCTTAATCTTGGTGGCTGGGGAAATTCACAGCATGGGATTGAACAAGTTGTCGATGGGAGCAAGGTGCAATTAGCATCCGCACGTGGAAGTATAGAGGAAGGCCGTTGGTATAATGTCGCTATTCATGTCAAGGGAGACAGTATCTATGCTTCAATCGATGGAAAGCAAATCTTTGCCACCAAACTAAGGCAAAGTACTTTTGCAGGTTTCTTTGCAAATGCCACCTTCGATGAACCTTCTGGTGAATATATTGTTAAGATTGTGAATACGAGCACCGAACCCACTACGGCACGCATCAATCTGAAGAATCATTCATCCTCTACAGCTCGTGTCATTAGGCTTAGTGGAGAGAAGGGAACATCTGAAAACAACATCGAAGACCGCACTAATGTCACTCCAACGGAAGAGCAACTAAGTTCAGATGCTGCTGGTGTTAATTTGTTTGTTCCCGCCAACTCGCTGAACATAGTGAGAATGAAGTAATTTTTAGAAATTCTTAATCATATTGAGAGACTTTCAACAGAACTGAAAGACTAGACAATTAAGTCGTAATACGTTCAGATAGCTGTAAAAAAAGAATAATCAGAGTATGCGGATAAACCGATACTCTGATTATTCTTTTTTCTTAATGTATTGATTGTAATCTGAAAACCGAGATAATACAAGGTCGTTTGAGCCTTGAGTTCGTTAGATTATTCTTGCATTTCGTTTTAAGCCCTTACATATATAAGGACACGAAAAAGCTAGTTTTAATCAAGATGGAACAGTTCTTCCAATGGTATTGATACAGGAGAATGATCCTTGTTGGTATCCATGATGTCCGCCATCATGTCCCACCAGCGCTGTGTAATTGGATCAATGTCAGTGGTGTCCTGTGAGTTGGTCTCCTTGGAGCACTCCTGATAGGCAAAAAGAAGGTTGGTTTCCTTGTCCCAGAAGATGCTGTAATTGCTCACTCCCTGATCCTCGGTGATCATTTTTTTTAGTTCAGGCCAAATGGCGGCATGACGCTTAGCGTACTCTTTTTCGCAGCCAGGCTTAAGATACATCTTAAAAGCAAAACGTTTTTTCATTTTTGATTGTGTTAAGTTTTAATAGATAACTTAGCAAAGTTAGATAAAAAGTGGGTATTGACCAAGCTGTTGTCATGATATTTTAAGTTTTTCATAACTAGTCAAATATGTATTAGATGATTAATTCTGCTAACGAGTAGAAATAAAAAAACATCGACATTTTTTTGTTTTTACAAATATTTTTCTTAATCTTGCAATACAAATCTAAGAACTTAATGGATATGATTATATCCCATGTCAAACTCCAGAATGGAGAATTTGTGTCTCAATCCAACGAGAACCATTCGTTGGGTGTCGCGACCTTATCTGAACGATTTTCCTCGGCTTTCGGCTTTGGAGCCTTCGGCCACGTGATGGGCATGTTGCACGACATAGGCAAAGAGCAGTCGTTGTTCCAGACACGCATCAGGCGAGCATCGGGGATGGAGGAAGGAACAACATTGAGAATACTATATCAATTCCCAACATAGAACTTTCTCCATTCTATAAACCATATAAGATCAGGGACATCCAAATAACCAAAGAATAACGACCATTATGAAGAACTACATTGCCCATTCACAAAATGCTGAAGGAGAAAAACAAGACCTAAAAGATCACAATCGAAAAGTTGCAGACCTCATGAAAACTCATGCTTTATCCAAGGAGTATGAAGAACTTTATGCCTATTGTGGACAGATACATGATATTGGGAAGTATACCGACGATTTCCAAAAGAGAGTAGCCGGTGAGAATATTCGTACGCCACATGCTATATATGGAGCATATTTAGCGTGGAATAACGGATTTCTACAAATTTCCCTTTCTGTATATGGTCATCATGCAGGACTTCCCAACCGCTCTGACTTATCTTTGGCTATGAGTAAAATAATAAAATGTGGTCTTGAAGATTATGACCTCGTTTGCGAGAGGTGGCGTGAGGATACCAAGGATGAAATAGTATTACAAGAAAACAATGTTTTTAATAAGATTCCTGATCTGCTCCAAAAAGAATTGTTTGTACGGATACTGTTTAGTTCTCTTGTGGACGCAGACAGTTTAGATACAGAACGACATTTTGATTATCAGAAGAATGAACTTAGAGAATATCTCCCCCTTGATGTAGATTTCCTTCTGAACAAGATTGACAATAAGTTTTGTACATTTAAGCAGGACTCTGAGGTCAACCAGCTTAGACACGACGTTTTGCTGTATGCGGAATCGAAAGCAAACTTGCCTCAAGGCAGCTTCTCTCTGACGCTCCCAACAGGTATGGGTAAGACTCTCTGCAGCATCAACTGGGCATTGCATCATGCAAAATACCATAGCAATATTAAACGAATAATTATCGTGCTGCCTTTTATCAGCATCATTGACCAGACTTCTGAAACATTGAAGCAAATTTTGAATGATGAAACTCATGACTGGATATTGGAACACCACTCTAATGTAATATATGACAATGGTTCTGAAGATGAAACATATTCACCCAAACAGCTTGCAACAGAGAACTGGGACTATCCAATTATCGTTACAACAACGGTTCAATTCTTCGAATCTCTGTTTAACAACAAAAGAACCCAATGTAGAAAGTTACATAACATACAGGATTCCATCATCATTTTTGATGAAATCCAAAAATTACCTTTCGTATATACTGAACCTTCTCTAACTATGTTAAATAACCTGCAACAACTGTGTAGATGTAGCTTGCTATTCTGCACGGCCACACAACCAGATTTTGAGACGAGGGAAGGGTTTTCCGGTATCAATCATATAGAACCATTAGTAGAGGATCCACAAACAATATTTTCTAAGACTCAGCGAGTAATTTATCATCCTATAAATGATTATCAGGAAATTGATATCGATGACTTGGCAAGCTTAGTGACTACAGCCAATCAATCAGCTTTGGTAGTGTTTAATACTAAGAAAAAAGCAAAAATGTTCTATGAAGCAACAAAAGGTAGCGGAACATATAAATTGTATCATCTCTCTGCCACCATGTGTCCTATCCATCGCAAGGCAACCATTGAAGCTATTCGCCAGTCACTCGACAAGAAGGAACGTATCATAGTTAGCTCCACTCAACTTATTGAAGCTGGTGTTGATATGGACTTTCCAACTGTCTATCGGGAAATAGCACCATTGGAATCCATTATACAATCTGCCGGAAGATGTAACCGAGAAGGCAGATTGACAGATGAAAATGGGAATAAGAAGAAAGGGGATGTATATATATTTAGATTGACGCAGGAAGGTCAGCCTGATAAAGAATATAAGGTTTTCTCTGACTTTGCTCTATCACTATATAAGGAAAACGAGAATCGACTATATTCTCACGATTTCTATTGCGAATATTTTAGAGGATTAATAGATCTTTATTCGTCATCTGAAAAATATGAGAAGACAAAGGCTATTAACAGAATACGAGGAAAACTACAATTCCAAACTGTATCTGAACTTTACAACTTGATTGACAGTGATACAATATCGCTCTTCATATATAGATATGACGAAGAAAGTTATAAGTTGTATATGGACATCAAGGATAAAGAATTCTTAAACAGAAGAGATCGCCAACTTGTCTCCCAATACTGTGTACAAGTGACAAATGGCTTCCTTAAAAAAAACGAATCGTTCATTGGGGAAGAAAAATGTGGACTAAAGGTTTGGTATGGTAAGTATTCAAATGAAGAAACAGGCCTGCCATTTATAGATGAATTAACAACATTAGCAGTATAATTATGCTTGACAAAGAAATAGTAAGACTAAAGGTGACAGGAAACTTTGCCTGTTTTACTCGTCCCGACTTAAAAGTGGAACGGATGAGTTACCCTTGTATGACACCATCAGCAGCTCGGGGAATACTTGAAGCAATTCTGTGGAAACCAGAATTTAAATGGTATGTTCGCAGGATAATAGTACTTAATGACATAGAATTCACTTCGATAAAAAGAAATGAGATAAAGCAGAAACAAATACCAAAAGACCAACCAATTGTTATCGATGCGGTAGATAACAGAGGTAAACCGATTTTCCGCACACAACGAAACAGTGTTGTCCTCAAAAATGTAGGCTATATTATAGAGGCATCAGTTTTTGTTGATGATGATAAAATTGATAAAACAAAAGATACGGATAAGCCAATTACCGTTATGAAATATCGCAAGATGTTTGAGCGTAGAGTTGATAATGGGCAGTGCTGGAGGCAACCACATTTCGGGACAAGAGAATTTGTTGCTGATTTCTCCCGCCCGAAAGAAGTTGATAAGCCATTAGACATAACATATCCTATTGGAAGTATGCTCTATGATATGTACTATGACAAGAAAGGCAAGCCAATACCTCTATATTTCTATGAAGTCGCTGTCCAACACGGTGTTCTCGAGTGCCCGGAAGAATGTGCCAACAAGATGCTCTCGTCGTCTCATTTTCAGCCAAAGTTATCGGATGACTATAATCAGATGGTATATGAACACTATAAAAAGGAGGAAACTATATGATACAAGAATTAGTCGAATTAGGTAGCAGGATTGACGATGGCACCAGCAGGGCTCTCAGAAAAGAAAAGGTTGATGTGGATATTGTCATAAACTCTAACGGAGAAATAGATGATTTTTATCCTACAAATGGTTTTCAAATTTTGGCGGAATACATAATAGCTAAAAAGGGAAAGGCACGACTGCTCTTAGATAAAGCCGACGAGGTTTTAGGTGTAGGCGATCATAAAAAACACCAACTGTTCTTAGATAAGTTGGAGCAATACAAGGACGTATCAATCTTGAAACCTGTATTTTTGTTTTATGATTCTAAAAACGAAAAAGGATTAAAACTTGCACAACAAAAATTTGAAGCATTAGGGAAAAAGGACAAGAGCTGGAATTATACTTTTAGAATCGGAACAACACGCTTATTGAAGGAAAAGGAGGTACAAAACGCAATCATAAAGCGATTCGACGAGAATGAGCTGAAAATACGAAATGGCAGGACTTGCTCTATATGCGGAAGAAACGAAATTCCAGTTATAGACGAGCCACATGGTAACATAAAGTTTTACCGACGTTTCTTCAATAAAGAAGGGGAATTAAAGCAACCCATGATGGGGCAAAAAGCAGGTAATTGTCTGGTATCGTATAACGAGAATGCATTTCTTTCGTACGGATTAAAAGGAAACGAAAATTCTTCAATTTGTAGAGAATGTGCATATTATTATACCAATGCACTTCAACATCTCGAGTCTGATTGGATTCCGAAGAATAGAAAAGACAATGACAAGGGTAAAGAGAAAAAGGTAGTTCATTATAATCACAGATTCGACCTTAGTGATTCAACAATTGCATTGTTTTGGACAAAGGAAGATACAGAAGGTTTTGATCATTTTGAATGCTATGATGCTCCAAATGCCGATTTTGTTTCATCATTATTCGAATCTTTGTGGAAAGGTGATCAGAAGGTGGGAGCAGTAGTAGATACCAATATGTTCTATTGTTGCACCATTACACCAGAAGCTCGAATCATCGTAAGAGACTGGACAGCCATCAGCTTGGACAGCTATAAAAGACATCTTGCAGAATGGTTTAAGGACATCGAGATAGAAGACTACGATGGCTCTATGACTTATAGCCCCCTAAAGTCGCTGATAAATGCTACCCAAAAAGAAAACAAGGGCGGGAAAGCATTAGGAGACCTCGATGCTAAAAGCCGGATAGGGCCCATATTATGGAAGAACGCGATTCAAGGTTCTACACATAAAGTGCCAATAGAAATTCTGCACCATGTCCTAAACAGGATTTTTCTCAAAGATTCTTTTACTGTCACACATGCAGCACTAATTAAACTCATTATTAATCGTAATACAAAACAACAAATGAAATCAACTTTAGATCCTGCCAACAGAAGTGTAGCCTATTTGTGTGGCAGATTATTCGCTGTTATAGAAGTTATGCAGCAAAGGGCTATCGGAAAAGTAAATAGCAATATAAAGAATCGCTATTTTGCTGCGGCTGCGGCACAACCTGCCTATATTATCGGCAATCTGCTTACCAAGAATGTTCCTATATATCAACACAAGATCGGAGGTTATCTGGCTAAAGATCTCGAGGATATTGCAGGTACACTTAGCGAAATTAATAGTATTCCAAATCGCTTCACTCCGATTGAACAGGGAGAATTTGCTTTAGGGTATTATTTTCAAAAGACTCACAAGTCAGAACATAAAGAAGAAACAACAACAAATTAAAAAACATAATAAAAAATATGAATATGGAAGATCTTATTCAAAATCGTTACGATTTCGTTTTTCTTTTTGATGTAAAAGATGGTAATCCTAATGGCGATCCCGATATGGATAATCAGCCAAGGATCGATTTCGAAACTCAAGAGGGCCTTGTGACTGATGTATGCATCAAGCGCAAAGTGCGTAATTATATACAGTTAATGGTAGAAGCTGGTGAACTCGATGGTTCTAAATATGACATCTTCATCCGTCAAGGTAATATTCTGAACAATCTCATCAATGAGGGAAAAGAGAAAAGTAATGAAGATGAAAAAAAGGGCATCGAATATATGTGTAATCGATATTTCGACATCAGGACATTCGGTGCTGTTATGAGTACAGGAGATTCCGATAAGGATGATGACAAAGAAGATGATACGGAAGCAAATGGCAAAAAGAAAAGTGGCAAAAAGAAAAGTGGCAAAAAGAAAAGTGGCAAAAAGGGTTTAGGCATCGTTCGTGGCCCAGTTCAATTTGGCTTTGCCAGAAGTGTAGATCCAATTTATAGTCGTACACATTCACTCACCAGGTGTTGTATAACAAAAGAAGGTGATGCCGATAAGGATAGCACTTTTGGCAATAAGTCTACAGTTAGTTATGGTCTTTATCGTATGCATGGATATATATCTGCGTTCGATGGAGCAAAATATCATTTCACTGAGGATGATCTGCAACTACTCTGGGAGGCACTCCTTAATGCTTTTGAGCATGATCATGCTGCTGCCCGTGGAGAAATGAACGCACGAAAGCTCATTATTTTTAAGCATGAATCAAAGCTTGGTAATGCTCGTGCTTCAGATCTTTTTGATCTCGTCAAAGTCCATAAGAAAGAAGAAGTAGAATTCCCTCGTTCCTTCTCCGACTATGAGGTAACAGTGGCAGAAGATAAGATTCCTATCAATGTCCATTTGGAGGAACTGATATAAAGACAATGCAATATTCTGATGACGATATGCTCATGCTGTCGGGGATACAACATTATATGTTTTGTCCCCGGCAATGGGCGTTGATTCATGTGGAACAGTTGTGGGATGACAACCGACTGACTGTGGAAGGGGAGATCCTGCATGAGCGTGTGGATGATCCTTTCTACCGCGAGAAGAATGGCGGGAAGGTGACGCTGCGATCGGTACATATTGCCTCGTACGAGCTGGGCTTCTACCGCATAACTGATGCCGTGGAGCTCATCCCAGCTGCGGAGGGTGGCATTGCCATAGATAGGCATCCGGGGCGGTGGAACCTGTTTCCCGTGGAGTATAAACGTGGGAAGAAGAAAACAGATGAGCGTGACGAGGTGCAGTTGGCCGCCCAGGCCATGAGTCTGGAAGAGATGTATGGTGTCGACATTCCACAGGCGGCGTTGTTCTATCACGAAACGATGCAACGTGAGGTGGTCGAGATAGACGAGGACCTGAGGCGGTTGACACGTGAGTGTGCTCGGGCAATGCACCAACTGTTTGAACAGAAGGTCACTCCCGCGGCCGAATACAAACCTGCATGTCGTAAATGCTCGCTGAAGGACATCTGTCTACCGGCATTGTCAAGACGGCAAGAGGTAAGGACTTATCTAAAGAGAAATTTATATGAGGAAACTACTGAACACGCTCTATGTGACGACGCCTGAAGCCTATCTGAGCAAGGATGGGCTCAACGTGGTCGTGTCACAGGAGAAGGAAGAGATCTTCCGCATTCCAATCGTCAATATCGAAGGCATTGTCACCTTCGGTTACATGGGTGTGAGTCCCGGACTGATGAGGCTATGCGTGGAGAATGGTGTTTCTTTGGTGTTTATGACACCATCGGGTAGGTATATCTGTAGGATTCAAGGAGGCGTAAAGGGTAATGTGTTGTTGCGACAGCGGCAGTATGAGTGGGCGAAGGACGAGAACATCTCGCTGCATCTCAGCAGGATGATGGTGTCGGCAAAGATACACAACTATGCCGGTGTCCTGAAAAGATATGTACGTGACTATGGGAACAACGAGGAAGTGGCCGTCGCCACCAGACAGATGACGGGAAACCAACGGAAAGCCTTGACAGCCGCCGACAAAGACTTGCTGCGAGGACTGGAAGGCGACGCTGCCAACAAGTATTTCGACATGTTTCCTAAGTTGATACTCAACGATAGTAGCACCTTCAGCTTTAACGGCAGAAACCGAAGACCACCAAAGGACGCGGTGAATGCCATGCTCTCGTTTGTCTACACCTTACTTGCCAATGAGTGTGCATCAGCCTTGGAATCCGTGGGCCTGGATCCGCATGTCGGGTTCATGCATTCTGTCCGTCCCGGTAGAGCTTCTCTGGCTCTTGACTTGATGGAGGAATTCAGAGCATATTTGGGTGACAGATTAGTTTTGTCGCTCATCAATAGAAAGCAAGTGGTGCCGAATGACTTCAAACATCAGGGGGACGATTCCGTCATCATGACGGATAATTGCAGGAAGACGATCATCAAAGCGTGGCAGACACGCAAGAAACAGGAAATCATGCATTCCTATCTACAGGAAAAGATTCCTATAGGACTGTTACCATACGCGCAAGCCCTTCTTCTGGCAAGATTCATGCGCGGAGACCTTGATGACTATCCTGTGTTCTTGATTTGAGCATGGAGGAGGAAAAGTGTTTGGTGCAAGTTATAAATGCTTAGGATATGCTATATCTGATAACATACGACGTGGAGACTGTGTCACCAGCAGGTAGAAAGCGATTGCGCCAGGTAGCAAAACTGTGTCAGAACTATGGCCAGCGCGTGCAGAACTCCGTCTTCGAATGTCTGCTCGATGAGGTGAGCCTCATCCGTCTGAAGCATGCCATTTCAGAGATTATAGACAAGACCGCCGACTCCGTGAGATTCTATAATCTTGGCAAGAATTGGAATCGGAGGGTTGATATGATAGGAAGGATAACATCATTCAATATGGAAGAGGAACTAATTATATAGATATGCGAACATCAGGTGTTGCAGAAAAGCTTAAGCTTTCGCAATGCCTGTGTATAAGCGTCTTAGCTTGAACTTCAAGAAATAGGACGTATAAAATGCCTATCCCACTTTTGCATTCGCAGAATCGCACTTGTATATATCTGATTGCGAGATGTTT